>Ga0194037_1001055_pt1 | contig 20658 bp, 23 predicted proteins | sample JunL306m_MetaG_FD_148653 | JGI IMG/M metagenome (GOLD analysis project Ga0194037, IMG submission 148653) | Anoxic zone freshwater microbial communities from boreal shield lake in IISD Experimental Lakes Area, Ontario, Canada - Jun2016-L304-6m | ecosystem: Environmental > Aquatic > Freshwater >...
TCCTGCAGCAGCACCAGCAGCAGAAGCAAAAGCTCCTGAAGCAAAAGTAGAGAAGAAAGCAGCAAAGAAAGTTAAGAAAGCAAAGAAAGTTAAGAAAGCAGCAAAGAAAGCAGAAGCCAAGGCTGAAGCAGCAGCTCCAGCAGCAGCACCTGCAAAATAAGGTTTCCTTCTAAGATATATTGATGGCTCCTGATGTAAACGATGTTGAGTAGATGATATAAAAGTCGTTAGTATTATTGACAGAAAAAGCCCCTTCGTAAGATGGGGCTTTTTTTGTGTCTGTTAACACAGTTTTGTGTGAGTTTGGGAGGCACTTACCAATGGCAGGAAATTGTATTACTCTTTTGTTGCCTGTTTGTCAAAAATGATACCGAGTACTGCCATTTCTTTTTTTCCGTTTTGTGTTGCAATATCGTGGATGCTCATTGATGGCTCAACTATGGTAATTCCTTTGAGTTCGAGTTTATCAATGATATCCTGGCTTGTTTGTCCAGCTATCGTTGAGATTGTCTCAAGTCTTGCCGATTCAAGAGCCGTGAATATGTTTTTTCTGGGGTTTGGTTGATGGCTGGATGGAAGAAATATTGAGAACGTTGTGATAAGGATGCCGGTTCCAATAATTACCATGGCAGGTTTTTTTGAAAAGTAACCCATAAACAGTTTCCAGTTGGCTGCAACATGCAGAATAACAGCAGCGGTCATCGCCCAGCTTAACCATTCATGCACCGGTTTGATAAATCCAGCTTCGATATTGAAAAACATCATTGTACCTGTTACAGCAATAATAATTACCGCGGAAGTTACAAACGGTGTCGCCCATGATTTTAGAGTAGTGCTCATTGTTGTTTGTTGTTTTTTTGTGTCTTAAAATATTGGCCGGCCATTTTCAAACCGGTTATGCATTGTAGGACGATAAGCACAAATTTTTCTTGCGGAGTTGGTTGATATTTTTTGTGTAGGTGTGATTAAGATTCAGGGAACTTAATCAATTTCATATATGGTTAATGTATCCGTTATTCTTGTTGATTCCATAAACGTATATAACCTGTAACAATAAAAAGGAGATACTATCATGTCACTGACAATTTTTAAACGGGATCCAATGAAACTGTTTGAGAACGTCTTAAATGATAATGTGTCACCGTTTGTTGCCTCAATTGTGGCTCCATCCTTTAAGGTTGATATCGCTGAAGATGAGAGTGCCATTTTTATTGAGGCTGATATGCCTGGTATCAAAAAGGAAGATATCAAAGTTTCAATGGATGATGATCTGCTGACCATAAGTGCAGAGAGGTCTCATGATGAGGAAGAAAAAACTAAAGAGTACCACCGTACTGAACGGTCTTGGGGATGTTTAAGCAGAAGCTTTACTGTTGGTGAAAATGTTGATCCTGAAAATATAGAAGCGGCCTATGATAATGGTGTTCTAAAAATTAAGGTGCCTAAAAAAGCTGCTGAACCGAAGAAAGGAAAGGAAATTACAGTTAAGTGAGGGCTGAAAGGAAATAAAATCCTTGACAGGATAAGGGTTTCCTAAAACATTAACCCTAACCAACATGTCACATAAAATTTCTACCAAAAGAAAGCTGAATAAAAAAGCTAACACCGAACCTACTCCTGAAGAACAAGAAGATCAAATCAGACTGACTGCTTATTATTTATGGAAAGAGAAGGGAGAAAAACACGGGGAAGACCGTGATGACTGGTTTGAAGCAGAGTCTTCATTTAAAGAAGATTATACTGACTGAGTGACATTTTGAACAAGTCGGAAGGCCGTGGTATAAATCTATGTACTTCGGCCTTTTTTTACGCTTTGATTTGTGTTGGTTAATTGGTAGGTATGCATATCTTTGAGCATTTCGTGATTCTGCTGTTTTGTCCCAACGTTATTTTGCATCGAAAAATATCGGATATTCACCTCAACACTTCCCCGCTACCTGAAACCAATAATTTCTATGCCAGTTGATAAAATTGAGTACAATTTGTTGTTGCAGGTGCGGGCGACCTTTACGCTCAATTGCTGGAACCCTGAATTGAGGAAAATCTACAATTTTGACATCAACGGATCTTTCTGTCCTTTTGTTGCTGGCTGGTAGTTATTTGCGGCTGGTAACGAGAGTGGTAATGGATAGAATTTATTACGGAAATGTATTTATAAAAAGATATAATAACTTCATGAAGTATTTTAGTACTAAATAATGATGTATTTGTATGTTTTTTAGTTAATTATGAGTGTTTATGTCTGAATAAATTGCATTATTACAGCATAATACATGTTGTATTGAGATGTAACAGATACGAATCCTTTTTTATCAGAAATGGCAAAGCCAAAAAAAGTAAAAATTACTGAGAAGGCGCACTGGTATAGTCATCATTCTGAAGCGGGATATACGAAGCTCGCAAGGTTACTTGAGAATGATATCGTGCACACCTGGGTTGACGCTCAGAACAATGTTGTACTGGATTTTATGGATGTGGATCTTCTCAAGCTATTGCTCAGCGAATCCGGTCTTGAGAACAAGCAGTTTCATATTATATTTGACCTGAACCTTGTCACTGATATATCCTACAGCTACAAGAGGGCTATTACCGAACTGCTTTATCATTGGCAACCTTTTCTTGGTCTTGTGTGTTTTTATAATGTCGGATCGCAAATGTCTGTCATAGTGGAGTCTTTTGCGGCTGTTGCTCCTGTTAATATTCGTGTTCTCCAGGCCGATTCTTATCAGGATGCACTTAAAATAGTGCTGGCATTCAAAGCAAATGAGCCTTTATCGGATGATAATGATGTTAAGGATTTTCTTTATAATTCCGAGTTAAAACGACAGTTTCTTGGTGCTGTTGCGAGAATGACGTGGTTGAATATTCTGGACTATCCCATCTATATCCCTGATGCCGACAACGAATATTATCCTTTTTTTCAGGCTATAAGGGCTTTACACTCCGACCTTAAGGCAAAAGAAATTGAAAAGGAGAAAGAAATATCATTGCTTAAACAAACATATGAGCATCGAATAACTCAAAAAATTATAAAGATGAATGCACAGGCTCAAATTGGTACCCAGTATATCCAGGATCTTGAAAAAGAGGTTGCAGAACTAAGCTCAAGGGCTGCTGCACAGGAATTAGAGCTTACAAGAGTATCAACGGCAATTGCAGAAAAAACCAATGCCCTTGGGAATCTGCTCGACCAAATCCATGCACTGAATATCGATTCTGCTCTAAAAAGAGAGATGACTGATGCTTGTATGAAGCTCTTAGATACCGAAAAGATTGAAAAGCGTCTTAATATTGAGCTTACTGAATCAGACTCTTTCTTTCTTACAAAACTACAGAAAAAACATCCCAATCTTAATCAACGTGAGCTGAGAATAAGCCTGCTTGTAAAGCTGAATTATGAGACAACGGAGATTGCTCGTTCTATTGGTATATCGACTCGTGGGATGGAGAGCATACGGTACCGTATGCATAAAAAGCTGGGGTTAGGCAAACATGAGTCTATCAAGACCTATCTTTCGGATCTTGCGACTGCTTTTCATGCATAGCACTTAGCTATGCTCTTTCCGGCGAAGATATGCAGGGGTATCTGACAAACCTTTTTGGATTCTGTCCTCTGGTTGTTCTTTGTGGGGTGGAAATAAAGGATTTTGTTCAGTCGACTCCCCTTCGTTGATTTTTGACTGCCTTCGGATATAAGCCGGAATGGTATAGTCGATTATTTGCGAAGTACTTGGCCCTTTTCCTTTGCTGGTTGATATAGATTGTTTATCTGATCGGGGTGTTTCAGCCGCCAGCTCTTCGATTGTTTTACGCTTGAAGCCTGTAACAATAACGGTTACCCTTGTTTCGCCCAATATCGGCGATTCGTCGATGTAGCCGTTAATGATGTTTGTTTCATTGCCAACCTGCTCTTCTATATAGGTCATTGCTTCGGACATATCTTTCATGGTTACTTCGCCGGTGATGTTAACCAGAATACCTTTAGCACCCTTAACACTGACGCCGTCGAGATGAAGACTGTTGAACGCATCTGTTGATGCCCTTAATGCGCGTCGCTCCCCTTCTGCTGCCGCTGTAGCGATAACTGCATCGCCTGCACCCATCATAAGACCACAGAGGTCCCCGAAGTTTACATTGATATGACCTCGGTTATTGAGGATGTCGGCAATCCCTTTTGCTGCCCTGTACATGACATCGTTGGCGAGATTGAAGGCATCGTTTACCGTTGTGTTTTCTTCGGCACTGCTCAGAATTTTTTCATTATCAACGATGATGAGGGTGTCGATGTATTTTCGGAGCTCGGTAATGCTATCTTCGGCTAATTTTGATTTTATTTTTCCCTCGCAATTGAATGGTTTTGTAACCAGTCCAATGGTAAGTATACCCATGTTACGGGCAATGAGCGATATAAGTGGTGTCGCCATCGTTCCGGTTCCTTTTCCCATCCCTGCGGCAATCATGACAATATCCGCCCCGTGGAGCTGAGCGGCAATGTGTTCGCGATCTTCTTCAGAAAAAAGCGGGTTACCAAGTGGACCTTTGGTAAAAGCATTACTGAGCTCAAAACCGCTTGATGATTTTTTACCAATTTTGATCCTGATTGGTGCTTTCGAATTCAGAAGTGCCTGCGGGTCTGTATTGAACGCTATATATTCGACGCCGTTGATCTTGCGGTCTATCATATTGTTTATAGCATTGCAGCCACAACCGCCTACGCCTACAATTTTTACCGTTATCCCTTTGTATTCCTGGTTTTCAAATAATCCAGGATCTAATTCGAATGCCATTAACTTATATTTCGCTCAGTTTAAAAAATATCTTTGAAGAGACATATCTTCAGCGACATTGCCTTGAATTTACTGTTTATGTTACGCTATGTGTTTCTTTTCGCCAAATATATCAATACTTTTTTGGACGAGTATAAAGGGTAGGAGCACTCTAGCCCTAAGTTCCCTCTGCTTCTTTGTTCTTTTTTATTGCCTCTTTGGCTCCATTTTTTTTGTTGTACTCTTTTTGTAGGCTTTCATAGGCCTTCTGGGTGAGCACAACCGTTGCGATCGATTCTATATGGTATTAGAACAGTTTTATGGCACTGATGAGCATATTGTCTATCAATGCTATCGTGGGGCCAACGTTTTCTATATCAATAACATCCTTGTTGCAGATACGTCCATCGTCCTTGACAATAATCCTGCCACGATAGATATAATTATAATTCAGGAAGTTGAAAAAAAGTGCAGTATCGACGGACTTGTCTTCAATAACGCTGAAAGGGGCATTTCAGGTCTCACTTGTTTTGTTATTGGGATTTAAAATAGAAGCTTTGTTATACGAAAAAGGGGTATTGGACAAACAACGTCAGATACCGAAAATAAACTGCGGTTATTTTTTTTACCAATGACGAAATTGATCAAGGGCATTCCGGGCAGACAGTATAAGCTTTTATAAATGCTTAATACTTCGCTTTATACTTCGAATGCAGCGGTGTAAAATTACGTATCTTATCGTGTACATAGCATCAGTTTTCGAACCCTCTACAAATCAGACCGTTATGCCCTGGGCCTATCTTATCCTTGCCATCACATCAGAGGTTATTGCTACTTCCGCACTGAAAGCCACTGACGGATTTACCCGTTGGCAACCTTCACTGCTGGTGTTAGCAGGGTATAGTTCGGCAACGTACTTTCTCTCTCTGACCCTTAAAGTTATTCCGATAGGTGTAGCTTATGCGTTATGGTCTGGTATAGGCGTAACCTTGATTACTTTAGTTGGCTGGGTGATATACAACCAGAAACTGGATACTCCAGCTATGCTTGGTATAGGCTTCATTGTTACAGGTGTAATCATACTCAATGTATTTTCAAAATCTATAATCCATTAAATCAGATGGCTATATTGCAAGATGCCCACACCGGAAACTCCCCATTTTTGCATGGATGAATACCGGCCCTATTGAGCATCATTTTTTTGGATTCAAACAGTGAAGTCCTCTTTTTTCAGCTCTCCAGTAAAGACATTCAGGAGGATATGATGCACATATTTCCATATACTCACCTGACACTTTTGAGATGATAATCGGATGCGCCGCACTCTTTTGAAGAGTTTCCTCAGCCTGTTCAATTGTTGCAAACCTTGCATGTCCAACCTTGACTAATGATTCTGCAAGTTCATTGAGAAAAATAGATTCTGTAAAAACAGAACCGGGATGAAGTGTTCGGCACACCCGTTCTCCTATAGCAATCGTTTTTGCGTGCCGGATGTATTCGGCTGCTTGATTGAATGAGACAATCAGAGGCTCAAACTCATTGATATTATTACGCAGACGTATACCTTTTTCATTATCCGCAAGTGAACCTTCAGTGGAATCAAAAAGGCGGGATGCTTTTCTTATGCTTTCAAGTATAAAACCACCTGTATAATTCGCAACGGTTCCCATAGAGACTGGAGGGTTGATGAGGGAAAATTAGTAGTTTTTATTTACAAAATATTACCAAGTATTGCTAAAATAATGTAAAACAGGAGCGATCTGCTGTCACATGCAATCTAGTCAGTCATGAGTCGAAGTAAAAAGGTTCTTTGGATATGTTTCCACAATGTAGTGCAGGGGTAAGGTTACAATATCTGAATTTTATGTGATTTTTAAGTTTGTCTTTGGAGGATTTTAAAGTACTGAGCTTATCTTTTGTTTTTTTTATTTGGTGCTGAATGATTGATAACCCATGCTGAACGATGTGGAAATCTGTACTTATACAACGAACTTTGCCTTTGTCGGTCTCTTATCTTTTACTTATAGTTGCGGGGATTTTACTTGATTACCTGCTTCATATTGCGAGTCTTGTATGGATTGGGAGGTATTTGGGTATTTTGGGGACTCTGTTTCTTGTGCTTTCTTTTGGTTATTCTGCCCGTAAAAACAAAGTGATTAAAAACGGAGCTATGAAGGTTTTTTTGAAGTTTCACTGTAAGGCTGGATGGGTAGGCACTTTAATGATCTTTGTTCATTCGGGGATCCATTTTAATGCTATCCTGCCTTGGGCCGCAACTGTCCTGATGATGGTGGTTACTGCAAGCGGGCATGTGGGACAACATCTTTTAAAGAAGGTTAAGGAGGAAGTAAAGGCAAAGATGCAACTTCTGGGTGTTAATGCATCTGTTGATGCCGAACTGGAACAGCAACATTACTGGGATGCGCTGACGGTTAAGACTCTTGAACGATGGCGGAGCTTGCATATGCCTATGGTTTCTGTGTTGTTGTCGCTCTCTTTAATTCATATTCTATCCATATTTTTTTTCTGGAACTGGAGGTGATGAACTATTGAAACCATTGTATGTCTTTATAGTGACGGCAATAACGCTTGTGGGTCTCGCTGTGGCGTTTCCTTACATTCTGCTTGATCCCGGACACCTTTTAAAGGGTCATCAAAAATATCAAAAGGATTGCATGAGCTGTCATACTCCATTTAAAGGGGTGACTTCGGTACAGTGTTTCAGTTGTCATAAACCGGAGGATATCAGCGTTAAAAATGTGGCCGGTGCTTTGTTGCCCAAGGATAACAAGAAGGTTCTTTTTCATAAAGGGCTGGCTGCTGAATCGTGCATCGAGTGCCATACTGATCATAAGGGTTTGTCTGCTGCGAAGGCTATCAAGGGATTTAAGCATGTTTCGCTTGAGACATCGCTAAGGAACAATTGTATTGCCTGTCATAGAGAACAAAGGCCTGCTGATGATGTTCATCGATATTCCAAGGGGAGTTGTGGTGACTGCCATGGAACTGCAAAATGGAAACCTTCAACTTTTGATCACAAAAATCTGAGTGCTGCAGATAAAAATGGGTGTGTGAACTGCCATACGAGCAAACGACCAAATGACCAGTTGCATTTAAATATTGCAACTGTAAGTTGTGCTGATTGCCATAGTACTTCGAAGTGGAAACCTGCTACGTTTGATCATAAGAGGTTTGCTACCGGCAGCAGCAAGCAGTGTGTTAGTTGCCATAAAACCGAACGGCCAAACGATAAGCTGCACTTGAATGTTGCGGCTGCGATAAGTTGTGGGGATTGCCATAATACGTCGAAGTGGAAACCTGCTACGTTTGACCATAAGAAGTTTGCTGCCGGCAGCGGGAAACAGTGTGTGAGCTGTCACAAGAATGACCAGCCTAATGACAATATGCATCGGTTATCGCAGGCTGGATGTGGGACGTGTCATACTACTTCGAGATGGAAACCTGCTACGTTTAATCATGACAGGTATTTCAGGCTGGACAGGAATCACCAGACAAGCTGCAAAACCTGCCATACTGATCCGAGCAATTACAGAAAGTATACATGCTACAACTGTCATGAGCATTCTGCTTCAAAAATGGCTGCTGTGCACAGGGAGGAGGGTATTTATAATTATCAGAATTGTATGAAGTGCCATAGAAACGGCAGTAAGGATGGCGGTGGCGGTGATGATTAGTACTTACCAATTTGTTCTGAGAAGTATGGTTGCTTTTTTCGTACAAACCATTTTAGTAGTTCAATAACCGGTAAAACTGATGCAGCTGCACTTATTACGATCAGCATGTCTTGAGGTGTAAGCAGGAAAGTCCCGAACATGTTACGAAGAACAGGGATATAAATGATAGCGGCAAGCATTACCAGTTCCCACCCTATTGCAAGATTCAGCCAGCGGTTGGCAAATGGACGGTTGAAGATTGATTTTGTTTCGGAACGGAAGTTGTAGGCTTTGAAAAATTGTATGAGTACCAGTGAAACGAAAGTCATTGTCATAGCTTCCTGAAGAGACCGGCCTGTTGCAATAGAGTACTGAAAAAGTATGATGTTAACTAGTGTAGACCAGATGCCACCGGTAAAAATAAGCGCTAGTACTGTGGGTGTAAATATCCCTTTTTTAGGATCGGTCGGTCGACGTTGCATGATACCGGGTTCTGCCGGGTCTACAGCAAGGGCGAGGGCCGGCAGTCCGTCGGTGGCAAGGTTGACATAGAGTAACTGGACAGCTGAAAGTGGCAGCGGAAGACCCATGAAGGTCGCAAAGGTCATAAGGCCAAGCTCGCCGAAATTTGAGGAGAGTAAATAGGTAAGGTATTTTTTGATGTTGTCGTAGATACCTCTCCCTTCTTCAACAGCCGCTATAATTGAAGCGAAGTTGTCGTCGGTCAACATCATGGCTGATGCTTCTTTAGATACATCGGTACCCGTAATACCCATAGATATGCCTATATCGGCCTTTTTAAGGGCAGGAGCATCATTTACTCCATCGCCTGTCATGGCTACAACTTCTCCGTTTTTTTGGAATGCTTCCACAATGCGAAGCTTGTGCTGGGGAGATACCCTTGCGAAGACCGAGATGGAACCGGCCTGATGGCTGAATTCTTCGTCGCTCATAATCTGGAGCATAGCTCCGGTAACAACTTTGCCGTCACGGAGAATACCGAGTTCTCTTGAGATAGCTTCGGCAGTAAGTGGATGGTCACCTGAGATCATAACCGGGCGGATACCAGCTGCAATGCACTTGTGGACAGCTTCTGCGGCTTCGGATCGTGGAGGATCAATCATGCCAACCAGGCCAAGAAAGGTTGTCTCTTTTGAACATGCATTGAGACTTGGTAAAGGGTTAACAGCTATAGCAAGCACTCTGAGTGCTTTTTTTCCGAGAGCATCGGCCTGTGTGAGGAGTTCCGCTTTCATGTTTTTGTCGAGCGAATGGAGGTCGTGACCAATGAGAACGGTAGTGCAGTCTTCCAAAAGAACTTCTGGTGCACCTTTGATTATGGCTTTAACAGTGTCACCATATTGATGCAACGTTATCATCTTTTTTGTTTCAGATGAGAAGGGTTGTTCGTCAATTCGCTTATAGCGGTTTTGCAGGTCATGCTCATTCAGACCTGCTTTACGGGCAAGAACGAGCAATGCTGCCTCTGTGGGGTCACCATGAATCTGCCAGACACCTTCCTCATTTTTGAAAATCGCAGCATCATTACAGAGTGCGCCAGCAAAAAGCAGTTCATGCAGGGTTTCGGGTAATGTGCCTCCTCCTGAAACAGTAAATGTACCTTCAGGAAGATAACCCGAACCACTAACTTCAACGAGCGTACCTGAGGTGTAAATGGCTCTCACGGTCATTTCGTCACGCGTAAGGGTGCCTGTTTTGTCTGAGCAGATAACTGAGGTGCTGCCAAGTGTCTCTACGACCGGCAGTCGACGCATGAGTGCATGGCGCTTTGCCATCCGTTGTACACCGAGTGCAAGCGAAATAGTAACTACTGCAGGGAGGGCTTCGGGGACAACGGCTACCGCAAGGGCGATGCCGAAAATAAGCATATCTATAAAGGACTGGCCGCGGATTACACCGAGGGCGACAATAATGATAACAATAACAAGTGCCATGCGGGCAAGAACCGTCCCGACTTTATCAAGGTTTTTTTGGAGTGGGGTTTTTTCAGTATCAACAGCCAGCAACATTGATGCGATTTGGCCAAACTCAGTCTGCATGCCAGTCGAAACGACTATTGCTGAAGCCCGGCCATAGCTTATTGAGGTTCCTGCAAAGACCATGTTATGGCGGTCGCCTGGACCTGCTTGTTCTGGGATAATGGACACTGCATCTTTCTCGGAAGGGAGGGATTCCCCTGTCAATGAAGCTTCGTTGGCTCGAAGATTACTGGAATGAAGGAGTCGGCAGTCTGCTGCGACTCTGTCGCCGGCTTTAAGCAGCATAATATCGCCTGGAACAATATCTGTTGCATTGATAAATTTGTCAAGTCCATCTCGGCGTACCCTTGCCTGTGGTGCAGCCATATCCCGAAGTGCTTCAATTGCTTTATCGGCTTTATACTCCTGTATAAAACCAAGCATGACTGCAAAAACAACGATTACTGCAATGGCAATAGATTCAAGGCCGTGACCTAAAATAGCGGAAAGCGCCGTAGCAATAAGAAGGGTAATGATAAGAACATTCTGAAACTGCTGAAAAAGAAGCTTGAATGGGCTGGTTCGGTGTATTGAGTCGATAAGGTTGGGACCGAAAATATTAAGCCTTACCTTTGCTTCGGTTGAACTGAGGCCATCGGGTGATGAATGAATTTTTGCAAGAGTTTCCTCAACGGTAAGAGTGTGCCAAAATTCAGTTGTTGTTGATTTCAAGGGTGCTGGTTGAGTGGTTGCTGAATTTTTGGGGATTAATCAGTGTCGTTGTCGATATCCATGCTTGGACGAAGATGAAGTGGGGTTTCCGATTTTTTACGGAGACGGATGTTCAGCATTTCAATAGTTACTGAAAAAGCCATAGCAAAATAAATGTAGCCTTTCGGGATCTCAAATCCGGCGCTTTCAGCAATGAGGGTTACACCGACAAGGATCAGAAAACTCAAAGCCAGCATTTTTATGGTTGGATGTGCTTCGACAAATTCGCTAATGGATTTTGCTGCAAGCATCATAATGCCGACCGAGATTATTATTGCGATAATCATTACCTCTACATCTTTGGCAAGTCCAACGGCTGTAATTACCGAGTCAAGTGAAAAAATAATGTCAATAACAGCTATCTGTATCAGCGTGAATGCAAAGCTACGGACAAACCCATTCTTTTTAGTTGTTTCAGCAGTGCCCTCAAGGCTTTGATGGATTTCCTGAGTGCTTTTTGCCAGAAGAAAAAGGCCACCTCCCATAAGGATAATATCACGACCGGAAACATGATGTTCAAGCACGGTAAAAAGGCTACCGGTCAGTCCCATCACCCAGGTAATGGAGAGCAAAAGTGCTATTCGGGTCATCATAGCGAGCCCCAAACCAAAAATTCTACCTTGGCTTCTCTTGTTTTCCGGCAGGCGGCTGACAATAATTGATATAAAAATAATGTTGTCGATACCGAGAACAATTTCCAATGCAGTCAATGTGCCAAGAGCAATCCATGCTTCAGGTTGCATGATCCATGCCATCATAAGGGGTATACTCCCTGAAAAGTTATTGGAGATGTGTGGACATATGTATGGTGAACTTTCGTATTGATAGCTTGGAATGAAACCGTCCTTAATCAAATTTAAATGTAACGATAGAATCCTTAAAGAAGCCTATAGCGATGCTTAAAGGACGCTTAAAATAATTGCTGGTTTTGACTGAGGCATTTTAAGCCATTTTTAAGGGTAGCTTTATCCTCTATTAAGCATTGAGATAGTATATATATGAGTGTTTTAAATGAACCAGAATGTTTATGCCACCATACAATGAAGAGATGAAGTTATGAAGAGTTCTATCACAAAACTGATCGCATTTTTTCTTTTTTGTTCCACACTTTCCGGATGCGGATACAATACGATTCAGCAGAATGAAGAGGCGGTTAATCGGTCATGGGGTGACCTTGGGTCCCAGCTTCAGCGTAGGGCCGATTTAGTGCCGAATCTTGTTGCAACGGTAAAAGGTGCTGCAAATTTTGAAAAAGAAACCTTGACAGCAGTTATTGAGGCAAGGGCAAAAGCAACGTCTGTGAAGCTTACTCCTGAGCTGCTTAGTGATCCGGCTGCTATGGAAAAGTTCCGGAGTGCTCAGGGGAATTTATCATCAACACTATCGCGTTTGCTTGTGTCGGTTGAGCGTTATCCTGAATTAAAGGCAAATCAGAATTTCAGGGATCTTCAGAGTCAGCTTGAAGGTACTGAAAACATGATCAGCGTTTCGCGTCAACGGTATAACGGGGCTGTTGAAACCTTTAATTTTTCAATCAGGAGGTTTCCTGATTCATTGACCAATACCCTTGTGTTAAAGCTGAAAGCAAAGGAATACTTTAAGGCTGATGTAGCAGCGAAGGCTTTACCTGTGGTGAAATTTTAAAATAATACCTGATTACCAATTAAAAGGAGAAGATGATGAAGTGTCCAGAATGCAATAACGATTTGCTTCTTTCGGAACGGCAGGGTGTTGAAATTGATTATTGTCCTGCTTGCAGGGGTGTATGGCTTGACAAGGGTGAACTGGAAGATAAAATTTTTGAGCGATCTAATGCGACAAATCCATCACGCCCTATTGAGAATGAGCGAGTGTACCATAAAGAGGACTCGCATTATGGCAGTCATGAGGATGACCATGACTATTATATAGATCCTAAAACCGGACAGAGAAAAAGAAGAGGAGGACCTTTGGGGTTTCTTAGTGGACTGCTTGATTAAATAACCAATGACTTTTGCCAGACAAAACTATAATTTTCAAAAAATTGTAGTAGTTACAGGGGTATTGCTTTTTATAATCAAATTAGGCGCTTGGTATCTTACGCATTCAGTAGCGATTCTTACGGATGCTCTGGAAAGTACGGTGAATGTTACAAGTGGATTTATTGGGCTTTACAGCCTTTATATTTCAGCTAAACCTAAAGACATTCTCCACCCATACGGGCACGGTAAGGCGGAGTTTATCTCTGCTGCATTTGAGGGCATTCTGATTGCTGGGGCCGGTTTGCTGATTATTTATGAGGCAGTAAAAAACCTTTCATCGCCTGAACCGATAGGCAAGCTTGATTACGGTATTGTTTTAATCAGTGTGACGGCAATTGTCAATTATGTGGTTGGAGCGATTGCCGTCCATAAGGGCAGAAATAACAACTCACTTGCTCTTATAGCCAGTGGAAAACATCTGCAGTCTGATACCTATTCTACTTTAGGCATTATTGTCGGTCTTGTTTTACTGTATCTGACCAAGATGGTTTGGCTGGATAGTGCTGTCGCTCTGATATTTGCATTACTCATTGTTTATACCGGATACAAAATTATCCGCAATTCTCTGAAGGGAATAATGGATGAAGCAGATGTGGAGCTCCTTAAAAAAATGGTGGGTCTTCTTGATGAGAACAGGGTGAATAATTGGATTGACCTTCATAATTTTCGGATTATCAAGCATGGCAGTACTCTCCATCTTGACTGCCATCTTACGGTGCCGTGGTACCTTAATGTCCATGAGGCTCATCATGAGGTATATAGACTGAATAAAATAGTCAATGAAAATTTCGGGGAGAGTATTGAGCTGTTTGTTCATACTGATGGTTGTCTTGATTATTCGTGTGAAATTTGTCAGAAAACGAACTGCTCTGTTCGTAAAACCCCTTTTAAACACAAAGTTGTATGGACAGTCGAAAATGTTTCAACAAACCATAAGCATAATGAGGGTTGATGGGGGTGACGACTTATGTTTGCCTTGCAAATTATGATGAGAGGTGCGTAATGAATAAATATATACGGTTTCTGGTTGCCGGGAATGCAGTAATACTTGTTCTTGCTGTTACGGGATGTGATAATTCAGACGGTTTAAAAAACGTTTTGCCTGTTATTGGTGAGAAAATCGGTAACGCTGTTGTGCAGGGTTCAATGACCGAACTTTCAAAGGTTATGAAGCTTAGCGATCAATCAGCCAATGCATACACAAGCCGGGCTGCTTTAAAATATACTATGGGTGACCGAGAAGGTGCTATTGCTGACTTTACGAAGGCTATTGAAATTGATCCGAAATCGGTAGCAGCGTATTCGGGAAGAGGAAGCGCTAAAATTACAAACGGTGATATAACGGGTGCTTCTACAGATTATATTGAGGTTGGAAAGCTTATCGTGCTGTCAAAGCTTAAAGGAGAATAAGAGCGGAAGAAGGTTCCTATGATATTACGCCGGGATACGTTTTCAATCCCGGCGTATCGATGACTATTTGCTTTGACCTACAAGATATGCTACTGAGTTGCCTACCTGTGCATCGGTAAGTTTGGCATCTCCTCCTTTTGCGGGCATTGTACCTGTCTTACCCTGGAATCCTTTTATGGATTTTGTGATCATAACTTCGATCCCTTGACCGAGACGCGGAGCCCATGCTGCTTTGTCACCTAATTTTGGCGCACCCAGAAGACCGTTTTTGTGGCATGCTGCACATGTAGCATCGTAAGTAACTTTACCTGCGGCAACATCGTATGCGGCCTTGGCATCGGTTGAGGCCATTGAGATAACAAAGATAGCGCAACATGCTGCTGAAAAGATACGTGACATAGAAGAAATCCTCCGTTGTGATTGGTTGTGATTGGATGTGATTTTTTTTATTGCGAAACTTTAACCATGTACAACACTGCATTGGTAACTTCCTGACCAGTAAGTACTGAATTTCCTCCTTTTGGCGGCATTACTCCTTTTTTGCCTTCAAACCCCTGAATTGATTTTTTAGCCATGACTTCAATGCCTTGTGGCATTCGATCTACCCAGTCTGCTTTTTCGCTTGGTGTCGGTGCACCTGCAACGTTTGAATTATGGCAGCCTGCACAGTTTGATTCGTAGATTGACTTACCGTAGGCAATTTTTTTTTCTTCGACAGCTTCTTTTGGTGATTCTGTTAACTCTTCTCTATTTGGCGATACCCCAGAATTGCATGAGGTGAGAAAATAAAGTCCTAAGACCACAACTGAAAGGAACGGTTTAATAGTCATCGGTAATATGAGTAACGGTAGTTACCAAGCTAAAAGCTGATTTTGAGATTACAAGGAGAGAGTCTCTGTTATAAGAGGCATGATCACATTGATAAGACCACGCCTCTTAACATAATTAAATACTTGCATTAAATCGGAGAACGGAGATAAGGCTTAAGTTTAGAAGCCTGCTCTGACGGCTAAAATAAAGCTGTCCTGATTGGTGATACCGGAAGCGACTCTTTCTTTTGTGAAGTGAGTGTATGTGCCGGTTAGTGAAACAGCTGATGACAACCATGCGGATATGCTGCCTATAATTGAAGGCTGATGCACATCGTACGGAACAGCAATTTTAGATCCATTTGCTACGTCGGAGTATGCTGCTTTTGCATAAAGCCAGGTATAGAGGTAGTGACCGATTTCGGCTTTGAAGTTGTTGAGCTGAAGGTCGCGATCGCGGCTTACTGCTAAACCGGCAAGGAAATCATTGTAGACACCCTGGATATCTCCACCATAGACAAGGGTTTCACCAAGATAGTTAGCTGTGAATCCTGTTACCGGTGTAACGCCGGTTATTGGATTTTTTACAGCTCCCTTGTTTGCCGTATAAGAGAGTCCGGCTCCTAAGGTAATCTGGTTGTCAAGACCAGTATAGGGGTTTCCGAACTCACCATTGGCACCACTGAGCAGGCCTGCTCCAAATATTTTGTACTTACCTCTCAGATAAAGAATATCATCAATCTTGTTCTCTGAATTTACGATAGGTGTATTGGATTTAGCGGCCATACTGGTACCGGCTGTAATAGAGTATCCTCCAGTTTCACCTCTGGTGTAGTTCAACTCAGCATAGGTGCCAGGTGCAGGCAAAATACCGGATACGTTCACGACACCGCCAACTGATACGCCGTTCCATGAAGCATTGCTGAAGTTGTTACCGAGAGCAAGATCGAAACCCGGTGAAAATTCCCAGACAGCTCTTACATTGGCCATTACAGGAGTATCAAGAGATGCTGTTACCGTGTTTCCATCCTTATCGGTTTCTACAGAACCGGAACCGAAGCCATTGACCTCACCAAAAATGGTAAGGTGATCGCCTACTGATCCCCCGAAAAACAAGGCTACTGTGCTGGGAGCATTATAGTTAAGCTCTTTTGGTGCGGATTCAACACCAGCCGAGGTATACGTTGCCGCCTTGTAGTTGATCATATTTCCGGTAAGAACAACGCTAAGAGGGTCGAATTGAGGAAAAGAACTATTTTGAGGGGCTCCCAGTGTTTTTTTCCATTCTTCAGTACCAATTTTTATCTGCTGCTGGCGTGTAAATGCTGTCTCAACACCTGCAGGCATTCGGTAACCGTTGTTTTTGAAGGCTTCGCCAATGGCGTTCCGTTGCGGCATACCGGAGTGACACAAAAAGCAGGAAACTTCATACTTTCTTGCCCAGGACGGAATTGCCTGACTCTCTGTACTCCAGAATAGAATAGGCACCATACAGAGTGAAATAATTGAAGCAAATGTAATTTTTTTCATAGGACTTGCTCTCCGTGATTGTGGTTAGGGCTATTTGTGAAAGGAAAAATTACTTTTGGGTAAGTCAGAAAAGTCAATGCTATTGACAAGTTACAATATTGAAAATATGGTCTTAAGAACTTATTATAAGGCAACTAAAAGGTTCTTGGGAAATGGTTAAAAAATTCTAAATATTATAGCGTGGGATATTCGAGGAGAATTGCATATTAATTTTACCTCATATTTTACGTATAGTTCCTTCCGTGAATAATTATTTTGCAAGGTATATATTGCTCTTATCACAAATTGACTGCTCTTCCATTTAATAATCAATCAGTTCTGTTTTAGAACACCCCTTAAATTTTCCACTCTATGAAACTGCTCATCATTGAAGACGAGCCAGGTATGTCTAGCTTTCTTAAAGAAGGACTTGAAGAGGCATCATATACCGTAGATATTGCCAGTGATGGCAAGAGCGGACTCTCTTTGGCGCTAACCAACGACTATGACTTGATTATACTGGACTGGATGATTCCTGTTCTTAGTGGGATTGAGGTATGCCGTCAGGTTAGAAAGGTAGGAAAAGTGGTTCCCATAATTTTTTTAACGGCAAAAAAGAATCTTGATGATCTGGTGGTTGGCTTTGATGCCGGGGCTAATGATTACATAAAAAAACCTTTTGAATTTGAGGAACTGCTGGTACGCATTAAAGCACAACTCCATAACAATATATCGAGTGACAATATTATACGTGCCGGACAACTTACTATTAATCCCATGTCCCATCAGGTATTTTTTGGTTTGAAAGATCCAAAAGAAATTATCCTTACTCCAAAAGAATTTGCTTTGCTTGAATTTCTTGTACGTAATATGGACAGGGTGTGTACGAGAAATCTTATTATTAAAAAGATATGGGAAATACCGTTTGAATCCGACACTTCGGTAGTTGATGTTTTTGTGACATTTTTACGCAGAAAATTAGAAAAAGCGGGTTGTGGAAAGATTATTCAAACCATTTATGGAATAGGCTACGTTGTGCGTGAGCGAGACCTTTTATGAAGATTAAACCTTCGGTCCCACCAGAGAACAATTAATATTTCCCAAAAATGATGCCTTCATTGAGTTTACGTAATCGTATAGCGATTTACTATACCATCGCAACGTCGCTGATGATCGCGTTAGTTTTTACCGGAATTTCATTGATGGTTGATCATGCGGTTTTTGGTCATTATGATGATGAATTGATGTATGAGGTTACCGAAACGCTTTCGGACCTGAATCTTAAAAGCAAAAATTTTAATGCCTTTTCAAGATTAAATCAATTTGATGATGATGATGCTGACTATCAGGCAAAAAAAATTAAAACCGGCAAGATTGATGTTGATATCGAATTTATCCAACTTGTGGACACACAGGGAAAGATTATTAAAAAATCATCGAATCTTGCAACATCAGTCTTGCTTTTTAAATTAGGCCAGACAAATCCATTATTTTTTAATGGAAGTGTTGATGGATCGATATTTCGTCATTTGCAGGTACCTGTTGTAAATCGTGATGGTGTAACAAAAGGGTATCTGATTGTTGCCCGTTCTCTTATTGGCGCGGGTACTTTTTTAAGAGATTTGTATTTCGTCCTTCTTTTTTCATTTCCGGTTATAATTGTATCGCTGTTTATATTAACAAGATTTATTGCAGGTGAGAGCATTAAGCCAATTGATGATGTTATTACCACGGCTGAAAAAATAACGCAGACAAATCTTAATGAGCGTATAGAGCTCCCCCGCCATCAGGATGAATTGCATCGGTTATCTGCAACCATTAACGCGTTGCTTGATCGTTTACAGGATGCTTTTTTGCGAGAACAGCAGTTTACTGCTGATGCTTCACACGAGCTTAATACCCCGCTCTCGGTGGTTAAAGGGACCCTTGAAGTTCTGATACGCAAGCCAAGATTGCAGGAGCATTATGAGGCTAGAATACAGTTTTGCCTGACGGAACTAAGGCGCATGAGTAAACTGATAGACAAGCTTCTGGTGCTTGCTTTATATGAAGGTGATAAAATCAGCCCGAATATTGAAACCTTTGCACTTCAACAGCTTCTTGAAGATGTATCGGCACGAAAGCGACCGGTTGCTCTTGAAAAAAATATTGCAATTAACCTTGACTGTTCGGATGAGGTAAAAGTTGCGGCGGATCCAGTGATGCTTGAAATGATTGTTGAGAATATTCTGTCGAATGCGATCAAATATTCTTCTGCGAGTTCGACAATTACCATAAGTGTTGTTCAGAATGGAAGTGATGTTGTCTGCAGTATTGCTGATCAGGGGATTGGAATTCCGGAAAAAAATATGCTTAAAATTTTTGACCGTTTTTATCGGGTTGATGAGTCGAGAAATTCGAAAACAGGCGGAGTTGGGGTTGGGCTTTCTATTGTGAAGAAGCTTGCGGATCTTCAGCAGATAACAGTTGATGTGCTAAGCCGACCAAACTTTGGCTCAACTTTTATCCTGACATTTCAGGCAGTTTAGCTATGTTTGTTTAATCCCTCATTTGAGGGTTCGGTCAGTGATGGGAAAGTTTTAGTCCGATGATTCCAATGACTATGAAGGTGAATGAAATAATCCTGAAAAGAGATGCCGGATCTTTAAAGAGCATGATGCCTATAATAAATGTTCCCGCTGCTCCTATTCCTGTCCAGACAGCATAAGCAGTTCCTATCGGTATTGATTTTTGAGCAAGCCAGAGAAATAAGCCACTGGCACTCATTGACACTATGGCTAATATTAGCCACACTGCTTTATGAGGTGTGGTCTGTGATAGCTTGAAACCTAATGGCCATCCAATCTCAAACATACCAGCTACAATCAAATATATCCAGCTCATTACTGCTCCTTTATATGGTTTTTCAGGACGATTTGAAATCAATGTATGCAGTTAAAGGCCATCGAGTTGTTCTTGTTTTCGGCTTCACCTGTTTCTTTTAGCTATATTCACGTTTTAAAACTATATAACCAAGGAAAATTCCCCATGCCAATGATTGTCGAAATAAAAGATGGCAAGCTTTGTATTGAAATTGATCTTGAAAAACCAACTCCTTCTTCGTCCGGCAAAACGCTTGTTGTTGCAAGTACGCATGGGAATACCGTCACTAATGTGATGGTTGAAGGTAAACCAGTAACTATTGGCCTGAACGCTTATATCAAAAAATAGAAGTCGGGTCGTAATGGTGGTTTTAACCAATCCATCACCACCTCATTGCTGAGTGACAAAATGAGGTGGTGGGTGATTGAAGGAAATGTTTATTTACATTGAGCCGGTGGTAAGAAATCGCTGATGCCAGCTTAAGGCTTCATCAAGAAGGTGTGGAGTGTGTTTGCCATGGGAATTAGCATTTGCCCGTTTCTGGTAGTCAAGGAGTGCCGGTTTGAAATTCGGATGGGCACAGTTTTCGATGATTACTTTGGCTCGCTGAGTCGGGGATAGACCACGTAAATCTGCCAGACCTTGCTCTGTAACAAGTATCTGAACATCGTGTTCGGTGTGATCGACATGGGATGCCATGGGTACAATGCAGGAAATATGACCGTTCTTGGCCTGTGACGGGGTCATGAATATTGATATGTAGGCATTGCGAGCGAAATCACCAGAGCCACCAATACCGTTCATGATGGCGCTTCCCATAACGTGAGTCGAATTTACATTGCCGTATATGTCGGCCT
>Ga0194037_1001056_pt1 | contig 20645 bp, 26 predicted proteins | sample JunL306m_MetaG_FD_148653 | JGI IMG/M metagenome (GOLD analysis project Ga0194037, IMG submission 148653) | Anoxic zone freshwater microbial communities from boreal shield lake in IISD Experimental Lakes Area, Ontario, Canada - Jun2016-L304-6m | ecosystem: Environmental > Aquatic > Freshwater >...
GGTTTATATTTTATTTTTCCGCTAAATAGAATGCACAGACGCCTAGCGTGTATTTTTTGTATACAACAGAACTAAATCCGCATTGTTTCAGAAGTGCAGTCATTACTTTACCTTGTGGAAATGCCTCAATAGATTTTGGCAAGTATGAATAGGCTTTACGATCTTTTGAGAAAAGACGAGCAAATGTCGGGATCACCGTTTTACTGTAGATTCGATACAATTCGCGAATGGGGAAATATTCTGGTTCAGACATTTCGAGAATTACCAGATGACCGCCTGGTTTCAAAACTCGACACATTTCGGTGATTCCTTGTTCCAGATTTTCAAAATTGCGAACGCCGAATGCTACGGTTGCGGCATCAAAAGTTTCGTTTTCGAAATCAAGATTCATGCTGTCTCCAACTTTCAGTTCAATACTCGATTTAAACTCAGGTGCAGCCACTTTTACGTCACCTACCTTTAGCATTCCTTCCGAAATATCGATTCCAACAATTTTCTTCGGATGTAACAGTCGATACGCGCTTATGGCAAAATCGCCAGTTCCAGTAGCGACATCGAGAATTGTATCGGGTGAAAACTTCTTTAAGCTCAGAATCGCATTCTTGCGCCATACGGTGTCAATTCCAAAAGTCATGAAGCGATTCATCGGGTCGTAGTTGCCCGAAATCGCATCAAACATCTGTACTATTTGATCTTTTTTACGACCATCTTGTTCGTATGGAAGCACTTTCTCGCAATCATATCCTTGTTTTGAATTCATTGTGATAGTCTTTTTTAGTAGATTTTATTTCCGAAGTGATGAACCTCTAATCATTAGTTTGGGTGGAAACTGGATGTGTTTGATAATTCTTTCAGCAGGCTCTTGGTTCAGCTGTTCAATCAATATTTCGGCACTTGTTTCTCCTAATTGATGACTAAACATATCCACAGAGGTAAGTTGTGGTTCAACAAAAATGTCGAAAGTCTCGTTAGCAAAGCCTACCACCGCAATTTGATGAGGAATGTGGATTCCGACTTTTTTTAGAGCCATCATGACACCTATAGCAGAAAAATCACCTGCAGATAATATGGCATCTGGTAAATCATTGTGTTGAATGATTTTTTCTAGCGCATCCGTTCCTGTTTCTAGCGTAATAACATTGTTGTAAATCCAGTTTTCTTCTACGGTCAAGCCGTTATCGCGCATAGCTGCCAGATATCCATTGAGTCGATTGCGGTATACACTTAATGAAAGTGGACCTGCTAAGTGAAATATCTTTCGACAACCTTGTTCTATCAAATGTTCGACAGCTTCGTAGGCAGCTTGGTAATTATCCACTTCTACCTTCGCCACATCGAGTCCATCGGGCACTCGGTCGAAAAACACGATGGGAGTTCCTTTGTTGATAAACGGTTGAAAGTGACTATAGTCTGTTGTTTCTGCTGAAAGGGAAACAGCCAAAGCATCAACTTTTTTGTTGAGCAGCGTTTTTACAATGGATTTTTCGGTTTCGTAGTTTTCGTTCGATTGCGAAAAAATCACACTGTATCCGTTTTCGTATGCAACTTGTTCAATCCCTGCTATAGCTGATGCGAAAAAATTCCGACTGATACGAGGTACAATCACAGCAATGACGGAACTTTTTCCAGTGCGAAGATGAAGTGCAACAGGATTGGGTTCAAAATTTAATTGTGCGGCAAGTTCCAACACCCGAGCTTTCATCTTTTTGCTGATACGGGGGTGGTTTTGCAAAGCTCTCGAAACGGTAGAAGCCGTTGTATTCAGAGATTTAGCAATATCGTAGATGGTAACTTTATTCACACTATTCAATTTTTGAGCCACAAATTTACTATTTCTTTTCCATTCCGACTGTTTTCGATAAAAATATGTCGTAACAAAACAGCAGATCTCCTTGACTTATATCAATGGATAATACATTATTATTTCATCTGTTTATAATTTTGATTTTAATGGTCAGATGGAACTCGCACATAAACATCTCCTTGTTTGTCAATATTTATTTGTCGTGTTCGTTTCATCGTTTCAGCTTTTTCTTTTAGATTTGTATTCAAATACGAATTCAATTCCCCGATATATTATGCAAATCCTTACGCAGCTTTTTGAGAATTACTTTGGCGAACCGCTTAAAAACATAGAACCGATTCCGGGTTCAGGCTCTAATCGACTTTATGTCAGACTGATTGGCGATAAAAACAGATGTATTGGGATGAAGGGAGAATCGGAGGTCGAAAACGAAGCTTTTATCTATCTTGCCAACCATTTCTTTGCAAAAGGACTTGCTGTGCCGCAACTCTATGCTATCAGCGACGACCGAATGAGCTACATTCAGCAAGATTGTGGCGATGTGGCATTGTTCGATTTTGTGGCATCTGCCCGCATCGATAATAGCTATTCTGACGAACAAAAAAAGATGTTGACAGACACCCTTGCTGCTTTGGCGGATGTGCAGGTAAAGGGAGCTGAGGATTTGGACTATTCGGTCTGTTTTCCACGCCCCGAGTTTGATCGCCGTTGCATATATTGGGATTTGAATTACTTCAAATATTGTTTCCTTCGACCTTATGGCGTGGCGTTTAGCGAAAATCTGCTCGAAGATGAGTTCGACCGAATGGCAGACTTGCTCGATGCTGAAACGAACGATGTGTTTCTCTACCGCGATTTCCAGTCGCGCAATGTGATGATTTCAGAGGGTAAACCCTACTTTATCGACTTCCAAGGAGGGCGGCGCGGTCAGGTTTACTATGATGTAGCCTCGTTTCTGTGGCAAGTAGAAGCAAGTTACACTGCCGACATGAAAGATTTGTTGATTGATGCTTACATCACTTCGTTGCGAAAATATCGAATCGTAGATGAGGTGGCTTTTCGTAAGCGGTTGGTGCACTTTGCCTTGTTTCGTTTGCTGCAAGTGCTTGGTGCATGCGGCTTCCGGGGCTTGATAGAGAAGAAACAATATTTTATCGACACTATTCCTGCGGCTATTAGCAATATACATTCGCTGCTCGACGAAGTTGGCTTTGACGAATATCCATATTTGGTGGAAGTTTTGAAGGGCTTAAGTCGTAAGTAGATTTACAATTTAACCATTTACAATTTACCATTTTTGCTACTCGTTTACTCAATTACTCATTTACTCAATTACTAGATTTCTGTGAAAATTCTTCGTTGGCTTAAAAAGCTTCTTCTCTTGTTTTTTGCCTCATCTATCCTGATGGTGTTGATTTTGCGCATAGTGCCTGTCTATTTCACACCGCTGATGTTTATTCGTGTGGCACAGCAAATTGGCAATGGCGAATCACCGCAGTTGCACCACCAGTGGGTGCCGTTGGAGCAAATTTCACCACAATTGGTGCGAGCTGTCATTGCATCAGAAGATAATGTGTTTATGGATCATTGGGGGTTCGACTTCAATCAGATAGAAAAAGCGGTGATGGAGCGTCAGCGTCGTCATCGGGCTAGGGGAGCGAGCACCATTTCGCAGCAGACAGCTAAAAACGTTTTTTTGATTCCTCAAGGCTCATTCATCCGCAAGGGGTTCGAAGCTTATTTTACCGTCCTGATTGAGTTGATGTGGGGCAAGGAGCGCATTATGGAAGTTTATCTCAATTCGATAGAGATGGGCGATGGCATATATGGCGCTGAGAGTGTAGCGCAACTGCATTTCGATAAACCGGCAAAGAAACTCACGGCAGCAAATGCGGCTACTATTGCAGCCACACTACCTAATCCTATTCGGTTCAACTCTGCGCACCCTTCATCATACATTCAACGCAGAAAATCGCAAATCATGTTTCTGATGCCACGTATGGGAAAGATTGATTTCCTTGATAAAAAGAAATAATTAGCTCATTAGCTAATGTGCAAATTTGCTAATTAAAACAATGACAAACTACGAATTTCAGGATTGGGGATTGATTGATTACCGCGAGGCATGGACGAAGCAACAAACGCTTTTCGACGCCGCCATTTCTACTAAAAAACTTTCCGAAGTTCCTCAAAACACGCTTATCTTTTGCGAACATCCGCACGTCATCACCATCGGAAAGAGTGGCGACCGCGGCAATCTGCTTTTCGATGCCGAATCGTTGACGAATCGCAGTGTTTCGTTCTACGAAATAGATCGGGGAGGAGATGTCACCTATCACGGCCCCGGTCAAATTGTCGGGTATCCGATTTTCGATCTCGATCAGTTTCATCTCGGGCTGAAGCAATACATTCACCTGCTCGAAGAGGCAATTATTCGTCTGTTGGCACTCTACGATGTGACTGGCGAGCGACTCGAAGCGGCCACCGGAGTTTGGCTCGATGTAGGCACGCCTCGTGCTCGCAAGATTTGCGCTATCGGGGTGCGTAGCAGTCGCTACATCACCATGCACGGCTTTGCACTCAACGTCAATACTGACCTAAGCTATTTTTCGCTCATACACCCCTGCGGCTTTGTAGATAAAGGGGTCACTTCGTTGCAACAAGAACTGGGCAGAACCCTCGATATGGAACTCGTGAAGAACCAATTAGAGGGAATATTGAAGGAGTTGTTTGAATAAGCACACGAGCCAATTCTCATTTTGCAATGACATATTCCAATATTGGAGATAAAACAAAAAAAAATGCTAATTTTGAACCGTAAATATTTCTGATTTTGAAGCACGCATAAATGGAAACACCTGATTTTAATAAAGAAAAAATTATTAGTTATTGGCTTGTTAGCTCAGATGACGACTTTGATACAATGATGGCAATGTATGCCACTAAGCGATTTAATTGGAGTCTATTTATTGGTCACTTGATGATTGAAAAATTACTAAAGGCATTATTCATAAAGCAATGTAATGAATACCCTCCTTTTACTCATAATTTAGTGCGTTTGGCAGAAAAAGCTGGCATTCAATTGGACGAAGAAAAAAGATTGTTTTTTGTTACCGTCACAGCTTTCAATATCAATGCAAGATACGATGATTATAAAATGAGTTTTCAGAAAACTTGTACTCCTGAATTCTCGAAAATGTGGATTGATAAACTTACCGTAAATAGATTATGGATAAAGCAATTAATAGAATCATAAAAGAATATATTCATTCTGTGTTGATACAGCAGCCTAATTTGTCATCAGCCTATCTTTTTGGATCGTATGCTAAAAATAAGCAACGAACCGAGAGCGATATTGATATTGCGTTAGTCCTCGACGATTTATCGGATGCAGAACGTTTCGATACCCAAATACGGTTAATGATGTTGGCTTCTACTATCGACAGTAGAATTGAGCCTCACCCAATTTCCAGAAAAGACCTTCTATCGAATAATCCTTTTTCTGTTGAAGTGAGAAAGACGGGCATTGAGTTAGCTTTGAAATAAATAACACGTACCAACTGACGAGGTGACAAACATTCATCTCCATCCCCCAAAAACACCCCGTCAGTTCTTCTCTCCGATTATTTTTTTAAAATACCACCTCTTTTCTTTGCAATTCTGCAACTTTTCTATATTTTTGCAATAGACAGTTTTAAAACTCTCTATATTATTTAGAACAACTCTTTACAATGACTCATTCTCACCAAAATAAACTCTCTCTTTTGTGCTTTATTAACGGCTCGCAGTTGGTCGTTACAGCCCTTTTGTTAGAGAGAGAGAGAGAGAGAGAGAGAGAGAATAAACACTACTCCCCGTTAGCAAACGATTGCGACTTTTCTAAACAGAACTTTGCACAATCAACCAATAGACTTGGTTCTTTTGTCTTTTGTTATAGTTCCAATACCCTACATCTTATTTATACGCCGTTGCACGAATCGAACGATTCTTGCCGCGGCGTTTTCTGTTCTATTCATTCGCAAATGGGCGGTGGCAGAGTTCGGGCGTATTCTTGCACCAACCAAATGGGGTGTGAATACGACCAAATGCCAAATAGTCTACTTCTGATGCCAAATAAACATTATCGAATGCCAAGTGCGACCGACCAAATACGAAATGACAATCACCAAATGCTAAGTGTCGTCAACCAAATAATGAATAACAACAGCCAAATGACATCTGGCAAATGACCAATGGCAAGTGAACAACCCCAAATGAAATATTCTTAACCCCATAAACTATATAACAATGAACAGAAAAGAGATCAATCAGTCAGACATGTTGCAGAGTGTAGATAAGCACCTCACAACCAACGCCGCATTGATACAAAACCAACCCGCTTTGGTGAGTGCCCACAACCGATTGAAGGCGATAATCGCTGATATTTTCGAATACAACCAGCGGCAATCGGCAGGCACAACTACCGACACTTTGGTAAAAAACAATCAGAAGCGCGAGCTGATACAAGTGATTATGAAGGTGACCGGAGCCATGGCAGCACACGCCGCAGCCACCGACGATGTAAAGCTGAAAGCCGCAGCCACCGTGTCGGAGTCGGTGCTGAAAGGAATGCGCGAAAACGACCTTGTGGTGAAGGGTAATGCCATATACACCGCAGCGCAACCCGTAGCAACAGCCCTCGAAAGCTGGGGCGTAACAGCAGCCGACCTCACCTTACTGGGTGCTGACCTCGAAGGCTTCAAACAAAAAAGCCCCGAGATTCGCAACCTTCAGGTGCAGAGCACACAGGCAACCGCCTCACTTAAAGATAAACTCGACGAAGCCAAAGCCCTACTCAAAGACAAAATTGACCCAATGATGCTACCGTTTAAGAGCCTTCAGCCTGCCTTTTATGCCGAATATCAGAATGTGCGCACGGTGGTAGATCGTGCTGCTGGGCACAATGCTGGTGATGAGAAACCGGCTTGATTTCTCTAGTAAGGGCTTCACTTGGAGTGAAACCCTTACTAAGTAAAGAACTTCATTCACTGGTTGACTCCAAGTCACCTTGTAAGTAGAAGAGTAAATGATTTCTTAACAAACCTAACAGGTTTCAAAAACCTGTTAGGTTTATCAAAACAAAACTAATACTAAGTCATACTAAAAACAATAAACTATGAAAACATCTAAAATTATCATCTACTCTTGTGCTGCATTGATAGCATTGGCAAGTTGCAAAAGCACCAAAAAACTGGAAGCAGTGACAGGCGCACAAGAAATCACTGTTCCATTCTCCGACAGTAAGTTCAAAACAGACAAAGAGTTCTTTAGAGCAAAACAGATGGGTAAAAGTCCCGATTTGGCTACAGCTAAGAAAATTGCCTTGATGAATGCTAAGGCAGAGTTGGCAGGGAATATCAATGCTTTGGTTAAGCGTGTTACAGACCAATATACCAACCAGCGCACGGTAGGTAATAAACAAGAGTTTGAAAATAAATTTGAAGAACTTACTCGTGAAGTTGTCGACCAAACCTTGACAGGTGTAAGACTGATCGACGAGAAGATATACAAAGAGACAGATGGTAGTTTTTCGTTTTGGACAGTGATTGAAGTTTCGAAACAACCGATATTAGATGGTGTGACCAACAAAATAACTAAAAACGAGAAACTTCAGTTAGATTATGATAAGAAGAAATTTGAAGAGGTATTCAATGCCGAAATGGATAAGATGTCAAAAGAGTAATACGCTTGTATTATTTTTTATGTTATGTGTGACACTTTCTACTGCTCAAAAACTTACGCAAGTCAGCGAGGTGAAAGGTACTGCATACATCAGTGGTGATGTCAGCCCCAATCAGGCAAAAGTGCAGGCGCTGAACGATGCCAAGATAAATGCACTGAAAGCAGCAGGCATTGGCGAACGCATCAGTTCGTATCAGTTGCTTTTTTCGAGTCAGCAAAAGAACGACTATTCGCAGTTTTTTAGTTCGGCTACGCAATCGGAGATACAAGGTGCCATACAAACGTATCAAGTGAAAGGTGAGCGGACGTATTGCAAAAGCGAATACGAAATTGTGTGTGAAGTTATTGTCGATGCCACAGTGGTAGCTTATGATACAAAGCCAGATATTACTTTCGATGCGTATATTGAGGGCGTGAAGTCGGTTTACAACAACGACGAGAAACTGGTGTTTACCACCCGTGCTACGCAGACGTGTTACCTTACCATTTTCAATATTACCGACAAAGAAGCATTTGTATTGTATCCCAATATGTACGAAAAACCCATACGGCTCAATGCGATGGATGTGGTAAGGTACCCAACTACTCGGATAGACTACACCCTGCACACCGATATGAAGCAACTGGAGACCAATCGTCTTATTTTCGTGTTTACCAAAACGCAAATACCGTATGTCAGGATGGATAAAAATCAAGTAACCACCAACGAAAATATCTTTTCGTGGATTTACTCCATCATGCCAGACCAACGTAAAGTAGAATATTATACATTAACAATTCAAAAATAGAAATTATGGAAAAATACGCTGTTGTTATAGGTGCAATTCTAGTATTTATTGTTGGTATTTTGAATGTTTTCATTCTAATAAAACATAATCGAAAAAGTACTTTCGTGAACTACATAACCCAAGAACGAATAAGATATTTAATTGAATTAAGAGCGAAAATATCTGATTTTTGTACATTGATGCAAGAAGAAAATTATTGTAACCAAGAAAGTAACAAACTAAAAAATGGCATTTTTTTATTGCTGAACCCAGAATATGAAGATTGGGATTATTATATAATGGAGCAAATAAAACGTATCATTAATACAAAGGATGTAGATGAACGAATTCTACATATTGATAAGTTAATTTTAAAAAGTCAATTTTTATTTAAACTCGAGTGGGATGGTATTCAGCATGAAGCAATAAATGGAAATCTCAATAACAAAAAAAAGATTGAATTAAGTCAATTAAATTTAGACAAATACAGCAAACATGATGGGAAAAATAAGTAGAACCAATTTGATTATATTTTTATCCATATCATTAATTACTGGATTTGGTTTAATGTTCGGTTCAATTAGTTATATTATTATTAACTCTTTCTGGATTGGATTTTCTTTTGGTTTAGGGTTATCTTTAGTGGTATTAACTCTGTTATTATACGGCATTCTTAAATATTTATTATTGTATAATAAAAACGAATTTTAATATGAAAACAAAACTAGTAATCCTGTTTTTCCTGATTGTTACATTATCTTCTTTTGCACAAGAATATAGCGCAACAAAAGAAATTAAAGATGCGATATCCGAGTCATTTAATGAATGGCTTCTGAAAGGTGAATTTGAAACAAGTGCAGAATATATGAATAGAGTAAAAGATTCATCAAACATTGTGCTCGGTAAAATATCAAATTCTAAGATGATATATTTTAGGGAATTGGCTAAAGAAAGGATGGTAAGCAAGCCTAAATTTCTTAAATATGATGCAGATAATGAATATTATATAATTGAGTGTAGTAATTCCATCGATAACATTTATATCCCAATAAAAAGAAGTGTTGCTGTTGATTTTAAAAGATATAATGATAATATTATCTATATGCCAATTGATATTGAAATAGTTAATGACAAATGGATTGTAAAGAAAGCTGTTATTATTTTCGATTACAATTTCAACATTAATTACCCTCCTGTACACTTTGTTAAAAATGGAGAGTGCTTTGTTTCTCTTGGGGATGGAGGTGGTGATAATGAAACTTATAAAATTAATACTGATGTATCAGCAATAAAAAATATAAGTGAAATAAATATGACTAGTGTGGAAAAAAATGAAATGGGTAAGTATGCCTCACCCGTTTGTTATGCTTTGTGGGATATTGCTAAACAACCCAATTATTCGGAAATCAAATCTAAACCAATTAATTTTACCTTAGAAGACTTGAATATTACTTTGCCAACCATAAAAACCAACGATGCTCCTCTGGCAGATAATAAACCCAAAGAGCCAGAATTGGATATGACCAAAGTACAAACAACCAACCAAAACCCCAATGCCATAGCTGTAGTGATAGGTAATCGAGATTACACGGCAACAAAGCACGTTACTTATGCAATAGACGATGCCCAAACGATGAAAAGCTATCTCGTAAAGGTGCTGGGGTATAGCGAAAGTAATATCTATTATATGGAAAATGCTACGAAAAGTAATTTTGAAACACTGTTTGGTACAAAAGACGATCCACAAGGTAAACTGGCCAACAGCATCAAACCAGGCGAATCGGATGTCTTTATCTATTATTCAGGTCATGGTGCTCCAAGCTTGAAAAATAACAAAGGCTATTTTGTTCCTGTAGATTGCGATCCGCAGTATGTAGAACAGGGTGGGTATTCGTTAGATTTGTTTTATCAGAATATCTCTAAAATAAAAGCCAGAAGTGTCAATATCGTTACCGATGCCTGTTTCTCAGGTGCAGAGATTTATAAAAACATCAGTCCGATAACAATAACGGTTACGAATCCTATTGTGGTCGATTCCAATTGTGTGGTGTTGTCGTCAAGTGCTGGCTCGCAAGTATCGTCGTGGTACAACGAGAAAAAGCACGGTTTGTTTACCTATTTCTTCTTACGCGCCATGCAAGATCGAGAAAAAAGCGACACAAACAAAGATGGCAAACTGACCTACAACGAGATTTATCAGTACGTGTCAGACAAAACAGCTGGCGTTCCTGCCTTTGCTCGTAGCATTCATAATATCGAACAAACTCCCACGATACAAGGTGGTGGAGTAGATAAGGTTTGTATAGTGTATAAGTAGTATGGGGTCGTTGTTTATTTCTATTTTGATAATTGTGTGTGTGATTTTAATTGTTAAGAAAAACTCTATAACAGTTAGAAATCTAATTTTATACATATTTCTACTGTTTATATTATTGTATTTATTGTTTCATTAAATCTTAATTGTATGAATGAATTTCAGAAAAATATTCTTATTATCGTAATCGTTGTCTTAGTACTAATTTTAATATTTAGAGAAGTCCAATGTTGGTATTGGAAAATAAATAAAAGAATAGAATTGCAAGAAAAACAGATTGAAATTCTTGAAGAAATTTTGCAAATTGTAAAGCCTGAACAGAGTGTTGAGTTGATAGTGGCAGATGACGAAAAGCAGAGTGAAGAAGATTTCCTTATGTCTACGTTAGCAAATAATAGTAGCAAATAATATTACAGAGAAGGCGGATTTTCGATAATCCGCCTTTTCTATTCAATAGGGATTTTCAATCTGTATTATTCTTCATCCTCTCACTCGGCGTGAGGGGATGAATTGCTTTGGGTGATGATATCGAAGTTGCCTTTCGGTTTGCTAAAAAAGATTGTAGGAATATTGCACGATAAGATGTTTTTGTATCTTTGCGTTAGAATAATTCACATAAAAATTAGGTGAAATGGTTGATAGATTGACCCTATTGCACGATTTAAAAAACTATCTCCAACAGGGCTATCGCGATTCAATACACGATATTATCTTGTTTGGCTCTCAGGCAAAAGGAACGTCTGATGTAAATTCTGATTATGATATTTTGATCGTGCTGGATAACGATTATACTTCGAGGGATGAAAACTTACTATACGATTTGTGCTACGATATTGACTTAAAATACAATATTATCATAGATGCACACCTGATTTCTACCCGAGAATTAGGTACACTTAAAGGTAAGCAACCGATGATATCTACTGCACTCAAAACAGGAATATACGCATGAGCCTCACTGCTGATGAACGAAGAGAGTTGATTAAATATCGACTTGACGAAGCGAAAGACACCATACAAGATGTTCAGTTATTGCTAGATAATAATCGTTTTCGTGCTGCCGTAAATCGTATTTATTACGGAATGTTTTATTCTTTGTTGGCTCTTGGTTTGGCATATGAATTTGAGACTTCAAAACACCAACAATTGTTGGGCTGGTTCAATAAAACATTTATTCATGAAGGGTTAATTGATTCTAAATACGGGAAATTTATCAATAAAGCGTTTATTCGTAGAACACAAGGAGACTATGATTCGTTTGTTGATTTCGACTCAGATGGAGTTCTCGAAATGTTTGATGAGATGAAACAGTTTATTCATGAGATTGAACTGTTTCTTGGAGAAAAAATATAATTATTAATTCCTCATTTATTGATATACCCGTCTACTCTACACCTAAGTGGGTATTTGATCATCCGCCTTTTCTGTACAAAAAGGATTTTCAATCCGACAATAAGTTTGCTTTTACAAACGAGTTAATAAATTAAGTAAAATCAATAATAATATGCTTACACGAGAAGATGCAATAACGAAGGTAAAGCTATTCGCAAAAGAGATTTCTAAGTTAGGTATATCTTTGGATAACGTGGTTTTGTTTGGTTCTTATACAAATAACAACCAGCGAGAAGATTCAGACATTGATATAGCATTGGTTTCGTCCGCGTTTACGGGGTTTGGTTATGAGGATCGAAAACTATTTTCTAAAATCAATATCCGCAAAGAGTTTCTCGATATAGAAACAAAAACGTATTCGACGGATTATTTTCAAAAAGGCGATCCGTTTATTGATGAAATAAAAAGTACAGGAATCATGATTTCGTAGTTTTATTCGTCACCTCGGATATAGAACTTAAAAAAATATGAAGTAGATCAAGGCGGGTTTTCGATAATCCGCCTTCTCTATTTTGTATGGATTTTCAATCCGACAATAAGTTACATTGTTATTATTCATCCTCTCACTTGGCATGAGGGGATGAATTGCTTTTTGAGTTATCTTGTAAGAGAGAAGTTAAACAAAAAAGATGGATTTATTTTGAATTAGAAAACAATGCTTAACTTTGTAGTATAATAGCGGTAACAATGAGTAGAAGAGAACTTATCTTAAAAAGAATCGTTGATGAAGTAGAACGTACTTCACCAAGCTCCGAGATTTATCTGTATGGTTCGCGTGCAAGGGGCAAGGCCAAAAAGCTTTCAGATTGGGATGTGTTGGTGCTACTGAATGCCGATACTTTATCATTCGAATTCGAAACTGGTGTTATGAATCGGTTCTATGAGATTGAATTAGAGACTGGTGCTGTCATTTCGCCACTCATCTACACAAAAAAAGATTGGGAATCTACCCATTACTCTACACCGCTTTATGCCAATATTCAAAAAGAAGGAGTTCGCCTCAAATGAAAGGGACAAAAGAGGATTTGATTCAATATCGGCTTTTTCGTGCTAAAGATACTTTAGACGATGCACTTATATTGATTGAAAAAGAGAAGTGGAATTCGGCAATCAACAGACTGTATTATGCTGCATATTATGGCGCGATGGCACTTCTTCTGAGTGAGGATCTTCATCCGACAACACATAATGGAGCAAAATCTAACTTTTCGGAATATTTTGTGAAGACTCAAAAAATTGATTTGGAGTTTGGGAAAGTTTATTCTCAGTTATTTACGTGGCGTCAAAAAGGCGATTACGACGATATGTTCGATTTTGATAAAGAAAAAGTCTTCCCGTTGCACAATTATTGGAGAAAATTGAGCCAATGATTGTCAAACAATAAGGCAGAACAAATTTCCATTCATGATATCCATATTCGCCCTTCGCCCTCCATTGCAAAAAGAGTCGGAGGGCGAACTGCTTTAGACAAGTTCTTCTTATTCGATTAGCTGTCACGCTAAGCGAGTTGCGCAGTCAATTATCTGTCAAAAAGATTAACTTTGCACCTTTCATTAAAACAACCAAACATGGCACAAACCCTCTTTTACCTGATTATACTTTTTGTTGTTGCAGATTTCATTTTGGAGCAAACGCTTTCGATACTTAATCGCAAGATGCTATCGCCCATTATTCCTGAGAAATTGAAAGGGATCTATGAACCCGATAAATACGCCAAACAGCAGGAGTATCAGAAAACAAATACCCGATTTGGAGACAAAACCCGTCTATTTGCTCTTGTTTTGGAGTTAACCCTTCTTCTGTTGGGTGGTTTTGCCGTTGTTGACGATTGGGCACGCTCGATTACTCAAAACGAAACCGCGATTTCGCTTCTTTTCTTTGGTATTTTATACCTCGGGAATGAGATTTTGACGTTGCCATTTGCTATTTACAGTACGTTTGTGATTGAAGAAAAGTTCGGGTTCAACAAAATGACTGCGAAACTTTTTGTGGTCGATACATTGAAGTCGATGGCAATCAGTATTCTTCTGATGGGTGCTATTTTGGCTGCTGTTATAGGTTTATACAATTGGCTTGGTAGCAACTTCTGGATTGTGGCGTGGGCGACTATCTCCGTTTTTACGTTGGTGATGTTGCTCTTTTATTCCGAATGGATTGTGCCGCTTTTCAACAAACAAACCCCACTCGAAGAGGGAGAACTACGCTTATCGATTGAGTCATTCTCCGAAAAAGCAGGGTTTAGTCTGAAGAATATTTATGTGATGGATGGATCGAAACGCAGTAGCAAGGCAAACGCATACTTCACTGGATTTGGCAAGAAGAAACGGGTGGTGCTTTACGATACATTGATTGAACAATTGACCGTAGATGAGGTGGTGGCTGTGCTGGCTCACGAAGTCGGCCATTACAAAAAGCGACACGTCATCACATCTATTCTGATCTCATTTGTGCAGAGTTTTGTGTTACTTTACCTGCTATCGTTGTTTCTGCAATACCCCATTTCGGCAGAGATTTTATCTGCGTCAAAACCATCATTCCATATTGGTGTAATCGTTTTCGGATTGTTGTATCAGCCGATTTCTACTTTGTTGGGTGTAGTGATGAATATCTTTTCGCGCAAAAACGAATACGAAGCCGATGCCTTTGCGGCACAATATGGATTGGGCGATGCGCTTTGTTCTGGTCTGAGGAAAATATCTGTTCATGCATTGAGTAACCTGAATCCGCATCCGGCATATGTTTTCGTCCATTATTCGCACCCCACATTGCTGCAACGTGCTGAAAAAATTAGTGCTTTGAAAATATAAATATTCGAATGATATTGATTTATCGATGTGTTTTTGAATAGTTTCGTCAAATGACTATGATTCAGCGCTTTTTTTCGTTGAAAGAAGATTAAAAATAAATGGAATTTGTATATTTGAACCCTTTTTCTGTTTATTAACCATGACTAACGATGAAGAATTTAGAACTCTATAAAAAGGCTATCAAGCTATCATCACTTCCTTTTCTATGTTTAGAATTCAGGGCTTCTACAAAGGGTGATAATCTCGATTTCCATATATTGGATTATAATAATTCATTGAGTCAGTTGTTTCAAATTTCAGGAAAAACTATTCTTTCCGATTCAATCCCTTCTTTGTTCAACTATTTAAATAAAAACAACAGGTTCTTCATTAACAACTCGTTGGCTCAAGAGGGAATTACATTAGACGAAGTTTTTGTTGTTTATAATCAATCGTTTGTTTTGCATCTGGTTGTGGATAAGAATGAATTAGCAATTACATTTGAACCTGTCACTCCATTTTCTGAATTTAATACAAATTCTAATTTATTAGAACAGAACGGGTTCAGTCAATCTTTTCTGAATGCTATTCCGCTTCCGATTTTTTTTAAAGACAGACAGGGCGTTTATCGTGCAATGAATAAGTCGTTTGCCAATTTCTTTGGAGTTGATGAAACTCAGATTTTAGGAAAGACAGTCTACTCTATTATTCCACAAAAAGAGATGGCTGACAATTATTTCATGCGGGATGAAGAACTGTTTTTAGATCCAGGAATACAGGAGTATGATACTACTATTACAAACTCAGATAATCAAAAAAGGGATATTAAATTTCATAAAGCCACTTTCTTAAATGCCGATGGTTCGGTAGGTGGATTGATTGGTGTGATGTATGACATCACAGAACAAAAAAAGGCAGAGGATGAGCTGCGCCAGAGTGAAGACAAATTTCGTACGCTTATGAATGCCGGAAATGATGCTTTTTTTATTCACGGCTACAACGAAAAAGCTGAACCGGAGAACTTCTTGGAGGTAAACGAGAAAACCTGCACCATGTTGGGTTATTCGCGAGAAGAATTGATGCACATGTCGGTCAAAGACATTAACGACCCAGAGTTGAATAAAGAGGAAAAGAAGAGTATCTCATTGGATATTGTGCGCGATCAGTCCAAGTTATTTGAAATGAGATTGAAAACTAAGGATGGTCGATTAATCCAAACAGAAGTAAATAGCCAAATGTTAGAAATAGACAATAGCCCTGTGGTGCTGTCTATTGCAAGAGATATTACAGAACGGAAATTGAAAGAGCAAGAGCTTTCGGAAGCCAAAGAAGCTGCTGATAAAGCTAATAAGTTTAAAAGTGAGTTTCTTGCAAATATGAGTCACGAAATAAGAACTCCACTCAATGGTGTAGTTGGCTTTTCAGAATTATTATTGGGAACAAGGCTAAACCCAGAACAAAAACAATACGTTGAGAGTGCTATTATTTCTGCTCATTCACTTTTAAATATCATCAATGACATCCTTGATTTTTCGAAGATAGAGGCTGGGAAACTCGAACTTGATGAGGTGGAAACGGATTTGATATTGTTGATTGAGCAAACAGCTGATATTTGCAAACTTAATGCTTCGAAGAAAGGTCTCGAGATGCTGCTCAATACACCATTGAATATGCCTCGCATGGTGAAAGTGGATCCAGTCAGATTGAAGCAGATACTGGTCAATTTGCTAAGTAATGCGATTAAATTCACAGAGCATGGGGAGATAGAATTAGAAGTCGAGTTTACTCCTGACAAATTAGTTCCAACCAGAGGTGATTTTAAATTTTCTATACGAGATACAGGCATTGGCATATCACCCGAACAACAATCAAATCTCTTTAAAGCTTTCAACCAAGCTGATGCGTCTACTACTCGGCGATTTGGTGGCACAGGTTTGGGTTTGGTTATCTCAAATCAATTGGTGTCGAAGATGAATTCTTCACTACAATTACAAAGTGAAGTTGATCAGGGTTCAAAGTTCTATTTTTCAATAAATAGAGAGTTCGCCGAAGCAACAAAACCTCAACGTAATGTTGAAATCGGTATAAAACGAGTATTGGTGGTTGATGATAATGATAATAATCGAGTCATATTGAAGAAATGGTTGAAAGCTTGGGATCTCGAAGTCGCTGAATCTACAAACGGATTAGAGGCACTTAATCTGCTAAATACAGATAAAAAATTTGATGCAATACTCATTGATTATCACATGCCTTACTTCGACGGTATAGAGACTATCCGACTAATTCGCGAAAAATTAAAAATGTCGAAAGTCCCAATTTTGATGTTACACAGCTCTGCAGAAGATGGAATGATTTCTGAGTCTTGCAAGAAATACGAGGTTTATTCAAAATTGGTAAAACCAGTAAAATCATCACAGCTTTTTCAATCGTTATCACAGATTAATAATGTCGATTACTTGAATCAAAAGAATTCGGATAACAAAATTGGGTTTTCATTCAAACTCAATGGCGACTTAAATCCTGTAGTATTGATTGTTGATGATGTGACACTAAATGTTTTTTTAGCGCGCACATTAATCTCGAAACTACTCCCCGAAGCCACAATTTTTGAAGCAAATGATGGTCATGCAGCTGTTGAAATGAGGCAGTTGCATAATCCTGATATTATATTGATGGATGTGCAAATGCCAATAATGGATGGTTATCAAGCTGTCCAGAAAATTCGCGAATTAGAAGTTGAAATGGGTATTCATACTCCTATCATTGCATTGACAGCAGGTGCCGTGAAAGGAGAGCGCGAAAAATGCCTCGAAGCAGGAATGGATGATTATCTTACAAAACCGATAAATCCAACTGAATTGGCTGAAAAGTTAAATACGCTTCTCTTGTCTAAAATTGGCAAATCTCCGACTTTTATCTCAGATGTAAAAGGGTTGACCGGTTCACATTTCAATCGAAATGTTCTAAATGATATTTTGGGTGAAAATGAAAAACTCATTCATGATATGATTGATATGACAATCGTGCAATTTGAAGAATATGTGTCAAGTTTAGACTTTTCTTTTCAGCAAAGAGATTATTTCAATATGGCAATATTGTTGCATAACATGAAAGGATCAACGTTGTCTACTTGTTCGCCTCAAATGTTGACTTTATTGCGCAAGTTTGATGAGGGGGCGTTAAGATTGGGTGAAATCTCGCTAAAGCGAGAAGATATCGAATCAATCCAAAGTGAGTTTGATTTAATCAAGAAAGAGCTCGATACCAGAGCATAAAATCAAAGAGACATTTTATGAATGTGGAAATAATAACCATCGGCGATGAGTTGCTGATAGGTCAAGTAATAGACACCAACTCTGCCTGGATGGGTAAAGAATTGAACAAAATTGGTTTCGATGTTGTACGCAAAATCACCATCGGAGATCAGCGACAAGAGTTGCTTGATGCGTTCAAGGTAGCATTTGATAGGGTAGATGTAGTGTTGGTAACTGGAGGAATCGGACCTACAAAAGATGATATTACCAAAAAAACATTGTGTGAGTTTTTCAATACAGATTTGATTTTTGATGAGAGTGTGCTGCGCAATGTGGAGGCGATTTTTGCACCGCGTGGCATGGTAGTTAATCAATTGTCAAAAGATCAGGCTTATGTGCCACGCAACTGTACCGTTATTCAAAATCTCACGGGGACAGCACCTATTACTTGGTTCGAAAGAGGAAATAAAGTTTTGGTTTCGATGCCAGGTGTGCCTTATGAAATGAAAAACGTGATGAACACTGAGATTATGCCTCGTTTACTCAAAAGGTACACCAAAGATGTTCATATACTTCATCGTACTTTTTCGGTGAAAAACTATGGAGAATCGGCTCTCGCATTGTATATTGAAGATTGGGAAAACAATTTGCCTGAGTTTATTCGATTAGCTTATCTTCCTTCACCAGGCATTGTGCGATTACGATTAACAGGTCGATTGAGAGATATTGTTACGCTTGAAAATGCTCTCGAAAAAGCTGAATCCGAGTTGTTAAAATTATTGGGTTCTGATATTTATTCATCAACCGATGCCCCCGTTGGTGAGTTTCTCGGAGAATTGTTGAAGAAGAACAAATTGACATTGGCTGTTGCTGAAAGTTGTACCGGAGGTTATATTTCACATCAAATCACCTCTGTAGCTGGCAGTTCTGCATATTTCCTTGGTGGAGTAGTTTCCTATTCCAATGAGATGAAACGCAATATTTTAGGTGTTTCTGAAAATCTGTTAGAACAATTTGGAGCGGTTAGTCGAGAAGTCGCGCAACAGATGGTCGAAGGCGTTGCTCGCATTACTGGAGCTAATGTTGCCATAGCTACAACAGGTATCGCTGGACCTGATGGCGGAACACCCGAAAAACCTGTCGGAACGATTTGGATTGGGGTGAAGGTTTTTGATAAAATACGTGTCGAGCATTTTCGATTTGGAACAGTGCGTGAGGCTAATATTGTACGATTCGCAAATCAAGCTATGTTGATGGCTGCTGAAATGATTTCTGCTATTAAAAATCAATGAGTCGTAGTAGGTTCGCTAACAAGTCCTAAAAATTAGAATTTTACAAACAATAATTTGTATAGTTCGGAAATATTGCTTTACTTTGCGGACTGTTTGAGAAAATAGGAAAAAATAATCATAAAACACAAGATAGCAATGTCGAAGATTTGTCAGATTACCGGAAAAAAAGCGATGGTTGGCAACAACGTATCACACTCGAAAAGAAGAACTAAGCGAGTGTTCAATGTCAACCTTTTCAGAAAAAAGTTCTACTGGGTAGAGCAAGAAGAGTGGATTGATCTTAAGTTATCAGCTGCAGGTTTGAGAACCATCAACAAACTTGGTTTGGACGCTGCTGTTAAAAAAGCAATCGAGAATGGTTTCTTAAGTGAAATTCGTGTTATTGGATAAAGGAGAAAAAGAAAATGGCAAAGAAAGCAAAAGGTAATAGAATTCAAGTAATAATGGAGTGCACAGAGCACAAAACTAGCGGTATGCCTGGTACATCGCGTTACATTACTACAAAAAATAGAAAAAACACTACAGTTCGTATGGAGTTGAAAAAATACAACCCCATCTTGAAAAAAGTGACAGTTCATAAAGAAATTAAATAAGATCCACCATGGCAAAGAAAACCGTAGCATCATTACAAACAGGTGAAGGACGTACTTATTCTAAAGTAATCAAGATGGTTAAATCACCTAAAACAGGAGCTTATACTTTCGCTGACGAAATGGTTCCTAACGAAAAAGTGAAAGATTTTTTCGCGAAATAAAATATTAGTATTCCGAATTACAAAAGCTTCCCATATTGGGGAGCTTTTTTTGTATTTATATTTTCATTACTTTTGTGTCTGAATTACAGTATTTTGAGGTCAAATTATGGGGATATTTAATTTCTTTTCAAAAGAGAAAAAAGAGACACTGGATAAAGGGTTGGAAAAGACAAAAGTGAATGTTTTTTCTAAACTTTCCAGACTTATTGTTGGAAAATCTAAAGTTGATGATGATGTTCTCGACCAATTAGAAGAGATTCTAATTACGTCTGATGTGGGTGTCGAAACAACCTTGAAAATTATTACCCGAATCGAAAAACGGGTGTCTTCCGATAAATTTGTCAACCAATCTGAGTTAAACGAAATCCTTCGCGACGAAATTGCGGCTTTACTTACCGAAACCAATAGCGAAGATTTGGAAGAATTTTCAGTTCCTGCAGATAAGAAACCGTATGTAATAATGGTGGTCGGTGTGAATGGTGTGGGCAAAACCACAACCATCGGCAAGTTAGCGCATCAGTTCAAGAAGAATGGTCTTTCGGTCTATCTCGGTGCAGC
>Ga0194037_1001057_pt1 | contig 20634 bp, 12 predicted proteins | sample JunL306m_MetaG_FD_148653 | JGI IMG/M metagenome (GOLD analysis project Ga0194037, IMG submission 148653) | Anoxic zone freshwater microbial communities from boreal shield lake in IISD Experimental Lakes Area, Ontario, Canada - Jun2016-L304-6m | ecosystem: Environmental > Aquatic > Freshwater >...
AACCCGACCTACGTTACTAAGTTACTTTTTAGGTGCTGAACGGAAGTGAAGTGCATCAATTCGATAATCCAATGAGTTTTACTCTCGTTGATCTTTTACAGAGTATTTTATTTTTGCAAATTACCTTAGTCGTGCTGCACGATAAGTAACCTAACAAACAACCTTTTTACTAAAACTGAGCAAGCCCATGTCAGATATAAACTGGAACGATTACTCCCTAGAAACTCAAGCGATCAGAGCTGGACATAAACGGACTCATGAAGATGAACATAGCATGCCTATTTTCACAACTTCTAGTTATGTGTTTAAAAGTGCAGAAGAAGCGTCGTTACGTTTTACAGGACAAAAACCAGGTAATATTTATTCTCGCTTTACTAACCCTACCGTCAATGCCTTTCAAGAAAGACTCGCACTGATGGAAAAGGGAGAGCGCTGTCTAGCTTTTGCATCGGGTATGGCGGCGATTATGGCCGTGGGCATGGGCTTACTTAAAACCGGTGATCATATCGTCTGTTCGCGCGGTGTTTTTGGTAATACGGTTATTATGTTCCAAAATTATTTCAGTAAATTTGGTATTGAAACTGATTTTGTTGATTTAATCGATATGGCCGCTTGGGAAGCCGCGATTAAACCGAATACTCGTTTTTTATTTCTAGAAACGCCTTCTAATCCTTTAACTGAAATCGCAGATATTTCAGTGTTGGCGGATATAGCACATGCGCATGATTGCTTACTCATAGTTGATAATTGTTTTTGTACGCCAGTATTACAAAAGCCCTTTGAATTAGGGGCTGATATCGTCATTCACTCTGCGACTAAATATATCGATGGCCAGGGTCGCTGCGTGGGCGGTGCTGTTATCGCTAGTGATGAAATTATAGAAAAATACATTTACCCCTATTTGCGAACTGGAGGTGCTACGATGAGCCCTTTTAATGCCTGGGTATTTTTGTCAGGCTTAGAAACGTTGGCAGTTCGAATGAAAGCGCATTGTGATAATGCTTTTGAGTTGGCACATTGGCTAGAGCAACAACCTAGCGTAGCTAAAGTTCATTACCCTGGATTAGTCTCGCACGCTCAACATGAATTAGCTAAGCGTCAACAAAGTCATTTTGGTGGTATCGTCAGTTTTGAGTTGGCGGGTGGTAAGGAACACGCTTGGAAGGTCATTGATGCGACTGAAATGATCTCAATTACAGCAAATTTGGGTGATGTTAAAACCACCATCACACATCCTGCAACAACGACACATGGTCGATTAACGCCAGAAGCACGAGCAACGGCAGGCATTAAAGACGGTTTGGTTAGAATATCGGTAGGGCTGGAAGCTATAGCCGATATTAAAAATGATTTATTAAGGGGCTTGAGCTCTTAAAGAATCGGTTATTGCTCGCTTATGAACGTAGACGTGCTTTGTGTGGGTCATGCTTCTTATGATCTGATCTTCTCAATAGATCATCATCCTCTGGCTGATGAAAAAATCTCGGCAACAGGCTTTGTAGGAATGGGCGGAGGGCCCGCCGCCAATGCTGCGGTAACCGTAGCTAAACTAGGATTTAAAACAGCTTATGCGGGCTATCTGGGTTTAGATATTTATGGTGAGCGCCATTATCAAGAATTGTTAGATATTGGCGTTCATTGTGATTTGATTGTACGAGGCAACTTGCCAACTCCTTTATCGACTATCTTAGTCAAGCCTGACGGGCAGCGCGCTTTAATCAATTATAAAGGTGAAACCAAAGCCTTGTCTGCTGAGGCGATTGATTTTTCGCCTATCACACCAAAAGTCGTATTGTTCGATGGTCATGAACCTCAGCTATCTAGTGCTCTGTTAGAAAGTCGTCAAGAGAAGTCTAGTATTAGCGTACTCGACGCTGGTTCCTTACATGAGGGAACTTTATCACTGATGCATAAAGTCGATTATTTAGTGTGTTCAGAAAAGTTTGCCATTCAATATGCGGGTAATGTAGAAACAGCCTTGCAGCGTTTAGCAGAGGCATCGCCCACAGTAGTGATAACGCTAGGCGCAAAGGGACTGATTTGGAAACGTGGACAAGAACAAGGCGTGTTATCGGCCTTTTCGGTTAATTGCGTCGACAGTACAGGCGCAGGTGATGCTTTTCATGGTGCCTTCGCTGCCGCTTTATGTACAGAAATGAGTTGGCTTGATATTTTGCGTTATGCCAGTGCCGCTGGTGCAGGGTGCTGTACGAAAATAGGTGCAAGAACTGGAATACCTAATCACCAAGACATACAAGTATTGCTTAAATCTGCTCTCTAAAGGCTAGAGAGTATAGATTCGTAGGTCGCGCTAGCCGTAACCCGACACACTACGATTGTGTCGGGTTACTACACTCTGCCCACAGTTTAGGTTTTTTGTAAGCGAAGATACAAATACCGTAGGGGCGTATTGCATACGCCCATTTATCGATGGATCAAAAGTATGGGACGTATTTAATAGGGCGTATTTATATAGGGCGTATGCAATACGCCCCTACGGTCATCACAAAAATATCAATTTCAAAGGGGCAAGTGAAGACAAAATGCTAAAGTGTTTTACACTACCTCTAACTTTAAGGCGAAAGCCCTTAAAAAGCTGTAAAATAGCCCTTTTTTAAATCTCCTTACAACATCCTCATGCGCACTAGTCAATTCCCACTTAATACCGTAAAAGAAACACCTGCCGATGCTGAAATCGCCAGTCATCAATTGATGATACGTGCAGGTCTTATCCGTAAATTAGCTGCAGGACTTTATAGCTGGCTGCCGCTAGGGCTACGAGTATTGCGAAAAGTTGAAAAAATTACCCGTGAAGAAATGGAAAAAGCTGGCGCTTTAGAAGTGTTAATGCCCGCGCTGCAACCCGCGGAACTTTGGCAAGAAACAGGGCGTTGGGAACAATATGGTCCAGAATTGGCGCGCTTAAAAGATCGCCATGATCGCGAGTTTTGCTTAGGCCCTACTCATGAAGAAATCATTACTGATTTAGCACGTAACGAGATCAAAAGTTACAAGCAACTGCCCATTACTTATTATCAAATTCAAACTAAATTCCGTGACGAAATTCGCCCACGTTTCGGTGTCATGCGCTCGCGTGAATTTATTATGAAAGATGCTTATTCTTTCCATTTAGACCAAGAGTCTTTACAAGAAAGCTACGATATTATGTATCAGGCTTATAGTAATATTTTTAATCAACTAGGCTTAAAGTTTCGCGCCGTGATAGCAGATTCTGGTTCGATAGGCGGCGCTATATCACATGAGTTTCATGTCTTAGCTGATTCTGGTGAAGATGCTATTGCCTTCTCCACTAGCAGCGACTATGCCGCCAATGTTGAAAAAGCTGAAGCCGTCATGCCCGCAGGTACTCGTAATGCTGCTACTGCCGAGATAAAGCTAATCGACACACCCGATCAACATAGTATTGAAGATTTGAGTCAATTCTTGGCCATACCAGCAACTCTTTGCCTTAAAACCCTGATTGTAAAAGCAGAAGAACAAGGCGTCGTAGCATTATTATTAAGAGGCGATCATGAGCTTAATAAAATTAAGGCTGAAAAAATAGCCGGCGTTGCCTCACCCTTAGAATTTGCCAGCGAAGAAGAAATTTTGGCAGCTTGCCAGTGTAAACCTGGTTCGATAGGGCCAATAGGCTTAACGATACCGGTCATTGCTGATCGTAGCGTGGTGCTAATGTCTGATTTTGTTTGTGGTGCTAATAGCGACGGCAAGCATTATCAAGGCGTTAACTGGGAACGCGATTGCCCAGTACCTGAGCAGGTTGCAGACTTACGTACCGTTGTTGAAGGCGATCCTAGTCCCTGTGGTAAAGGTGAAATCACCTTAGCTAGAGGCATAGAAGTGGGTCATATCTTCCAGTTAGGCACTAAATACAGTGCCGCTATGAAAGCTGGTGTTATCAACGAAGGTGGCAAAAATCAAATTATGTTGATGGGTTGTTATGGTATTGGTATTTCAAGAGTCGTTGCTGCGGCGATTGAGCAAAATCATGATGGCAAAGGTATTATCTGGCCAACGAATTTAGCGCCTTTTCAAGTCGCGCTATGCCCAATGAATATGCACAAATCTGAACGCTTAAAAGTGGCTGCAGAACAACTTTATCAAGACTTGCAGGCGGTAGGTATAGAGGTTTTATTTGACGATAGAAAAGTTCGTGCTGGCTTTATGTTTTCAGATATGGAATTAATCGGTATTCCACATTGTATTATTCTCGGTGATCGTGGCTTAGATACCGGAACCGTTGAATACAAAGGCAGAACCGCGCAAGAAAATGAAGAAATTCCTATGGCAGAAATCATAGATTTCTTAAAAGCAAAATTGATCTAATAAGGCTGTTTTATAATTAATACTTAAGGCGAAATAATAAAATATTTCGCCTTTTTATTTTATATTAGCTGTAATTCGATATTCAGACTTGACAAAAAGTTCTCATCGTAGACACTAGAGCACTGTTTATTAACTAAGAGTAAATTCGCTTTGAACGATATGCCCCTTAGTATGCTGTTTGGCATACTTATTCTTATGCTGATTCTTTCTGCTTTCTTCGCTGGATCAGAAACAGCTTTAATGTCACTCAACCGTTATCGCTTAAGACATCTGGTTAAGCAAAAGCACCCTGGTGCTATAAAAGCACAAAAATTATTGCAAAGGCCCGATCAATTGCTGGGCTTAATGCTGCTTGGAAATATTTTTATAAATAATTTCGCGGCATCCTTAGCCACTGTTATCGCTATTAAGTTGTATACCGATGATGAATCAGTCATCGCGATTTCCACTGGGGTATTGACTTTGGTCATGCTCATTTTTTCAGAGGTAACGCCTAAGACCTTGGCGGCACTCAAGCCTGAGCCACTCGCATTTCCTGCAGCTTGGGTCTATGTACCTTTATTGAAATTAGTTTATCCGATCGTTTGGTTTGTTAACTTGTTTGTCAGTCTGATATTGAAGATAGTCGGTGTTGATGTTAATAAAAGCACCCACGACTCGCTTAATAAAGAAGAGTTAAAAAGCATTATTACTGAATCCGAAAGTATCATGCCGATACGTTATCAGAAAATGTTATTGGGTATCTTGGATTTAGAATCGGCAACGATTGAAGACATTATGACGCCTCGTAATGAAATAGTCGGTATCGATTTAGAAAATGACATTGAAACTATTGTCGCAGAAATAAAAAACAGTCCTCATACACAATTAGCGGTATACAAAAAAAGTATAGACCGAGTGGTCGGCTTTTTACATCTTAGAAAAGTGCTAGTACTGGTTAATCAAGAATCTTTTGATAAACAAACGATCATTAATTTGCTTTCAAAGCCTTCATTTATCCCAGAAAACACCCCGGTTCACACGCAAATGCTGCGTTTTAAAAACGAAAAAATACGCATAGGTTTGGTGGTTGATGAATATGGCGATGTGCAAGGCTTAGTCACTTTAGATGATTTGCTACAAGAAATAGTGGGTGAGTTAATTACCGACGAAAACACGGTAACTAAACAAAGTGATGGTAGTTATTTAGTAGATGCGACCATTACTGTCAGAGAATTAAATCGGGTCATGCAGTGGACTTTGCCTACAGAAGGCCCCAAAACTCTAAATGGTTTGATTATTGAGTTTATGGAAACCATACCCGAGCCTGGAGCGAGTATTAAATTACATGGACATAAATTAGAAATCATAAGCCAAGATAAAAACACCGTTAAGATGGTTAAGTTTTTGCCTAAAAAATAAATTTTTATGAAGTGGCGTGAGCTAGGCGATTATATTAATTGTAGGTCAGGTTAGCGATAGCGTAACCCGACACAATGAGATAGTTGTAGGCCGGAAAAAGGCCATCCGAGCGTAGCGAGTGATGGCGTTTCCGGCAATGCAATCGATGTGACTGCCGGAAACGCTTTTCTCGCTTACGTTCGAAAAGACTTATTCCGGCCTACCAGTGTATTTCGAAGTTTTGTAGGTCGGCTTAGCGATAGCGTAACCCGACACAATGAGATAGTTGTAGGCCGGAATAAGACCATCCGAGCGTAGCGAGTGATGGCGTTTCCGGCAATGCAATCGATGTGGTTGCCGGAAACGCTTTTGTCGCTTACGCTCGAAAAGTCTTATTCAGGCCTACTAGTGTGTTTCGAAGTTTTGTAGGTCGGCTTAGCGATAGCGTAACCCGACCTACCTGTATTGGCTTTAGTTTAATAAACCTTGTAATAAGCCATTTAGCTTATGAACAAAGGCAGATGGATCATCTAATTGCCCGCCTTCGCTTAAAATAGCTTGATCAAACAAGATATGAGTTAAATCAGAAAAACGCGTGTCATCTTGTTCTGATTTCATGCGTACCACTAATGGATGAGTCGGATTAATTTCAAATACCGGCTTACTTCCACCCATGCCCATCATTTGCCCCGCATCTTTCATGATTCTTTCCATGTTAAGACTCATGCCATAAACATCAGCGACTAAACAAGCAGGAGATTCAGTTAAGCGATGACTTAAACGGACATCGCTGACTTTGTCGGCTAACACGTCTTTGATTTGCTTAAGAACTGATTCAAAATCTTTAGAGATTTCTTCTTGAGCAGTTTTATCTTCTTCTGCATCTAAGTCGCCTAGGTCTAAATCACCTTTAGCAACAGATTGTAAATGCTTGCCGTCAAACTCATCCAAATTAGAAACTAGCCATTCATCAATACGATCTGATAAAAGAATAACTTCAATGCCTTTCTTACGGAAGATTTCTAAATGCGGGCTATTTTTTGCAGCTGCAAAACTGTCAGCCGTGACATAATAAATTTTGTCTTGACCTTCTTTCATACGGCTAACGTAATCTTCAAGGGCAACATTTTGTTTATCGGTATCAGCATGAGTTGAGGCAAAGCGTAACAGGCTAGCAACGCGAGCTTTGTTAGCATGATCTTCAATCGGACCTTCTTTAATAACTTGGCCAAATTGAGCCCAGAAAGTTTCATATTTTTCAGGATCATTTTTAGCTAAGTTTTCAAGCATACCCAATACTTTTTTAACGGCACCGGATTTTATTGAAGTGATTTGTTTGCTTTGTTGCAAGATTTCTCTGGACACATTAAGCGGTAAAGAATTTGCGTCAATAATACCTCTTACAAAGCGCAAATAACGTGGCATTAATTGCTCCGCGTCATCTGTAATAAAAACTTTACGGATATAAAGCTTTACGCCGTGTTTAGTATCTCTGTCCCATAAATCAAAGGGGGCGCGTGCTGGCACATACAGCAATAAAGTATATTCATTAGTGCCTTCAACTTTGCTGTGTACATGGGTTAATGGGTCTTGATAGTCATGGCCCACATGTTTGTAGAATTGATTGTAATCGTCATCAGAAATTTCTTGGCGAGCTTTAGTCCATAAGGCCGAAGCACTGTTGATAGTTTCTTCTTCGATTTGAGCTACGGGTTTAGCTGTCTCTTCGCCTTCTTCAGCGTCATCTTCATTTGCAGTCGGCATGACCTCTTTATCCATTACGATAGGTAAAGAAATATGGTCTGAGAACTTTCTAACGATAGAACGGATGCGGTAGCCATCTAAAAATTCGCTTTCAGCTTCTTTCAAATGCAAAACGATTTCTGTGCCGTGCTCTGCTTTTTCTACTGCTTCTAGGGTGTAATCGCCTTCACCAGCAGACTCCCAACGAGTCCCAGTATTTTGTTCTGAACCCGCTTTACGAGTCGTTAAGGTAACTTTATCTGCCACAATAAAAGCTGAATAAAAACCTACACCAAATTGACCAATTAATTCACTGTCTTTAGCTTGTTCGCCAGTTAAGGCTTCAAAGAATTGTTTAGTACCTGATTTAGCAATAGTACCAATATGTTCTTGTACTTCTGAACGGGTCATACCAATACCATTATCTTTGATGGTAATGGTGCGTAGATCTTTATCAAATTCAAGGCGGATTTTTAAGTCGCTATCGCCTTCATATAAACCATCATTAGACAAGGCCTCAAAACGCAATTTATCAGCTGCATCAGAGGCATTAGAGATTAATTCGCGTAGGAAGATTTCCTTGTTGCTGTACAAGGAGTGAATCATTAAATGTAAAAGGTGTTTTACTTCAGTTTGAAAGCCTAGCGTTTCTTTTTTTGTTTCAACAGTCACGGTACTTTTCCTAATGGGTTGTTGTGAATGAGACCTATATGGGGACTTATGATTTTTATTTCAAGGTAGGTAATGCTTATTTATGAAATCATCATTAGATTAAAGAAATAAAGAGGGTCTATGAAAGGTAGGGTCACTCTATCGCTAAGCATAAGCAACAAAACTCGTGAGTTTTGACTCCAATACTGAGCGATACAACCGTTAAATTAAAATGTTTATATTGCATTTAGGAGTCAAAACTCATGAGTTTTGCTTAAAAAAACGTAGTGAAGTCGCGAAGCATTAGCGTAATTCGATGCAATCAGATAGGAATTGCTGGGTTACGCTATCGTTAATCCTACTTGGCAGAGCCTTAACCTTAAGTTGAAAAATTATGATGTCTATTAATTACACCCATTTTTAATAGCACTTGTAATAAACGTGTAAAAATACCAAGATAAGCTTACTTCTGCTATCAAGCGTTTTTTTTGATAACTTTATGTTATATTAGAACGGTTTAATCTTTAAGCACTAATAATTGTTTTCAAAGCTCTAATAATTAGTATTGGTAATATTCACCGCCATCCATGAGCGGGCTCAAAACATCGAATGTAATTCATAGGGCGTTATGCACTTACGCCATAAGCCAGTTTATCCATTCAACAAACCCAACATTATTTCTAAAATACATCAAAGTAAGCTCAAAATTGTTTGCGGCTTCAAATATCTAACAGGAATCAGGAATGAACAATCTAAGTATTAGATTAAAATTGATTATGCTTGTGCTTTTTTTATCAATAGCTTTGGTAGTTGTGGGCTTAGTCGGTAATTATGGTATACAGAAAACATCTGAATCCATAGATCAGATAGGTAATACTCGTTTGCCGTCTATTGTAGGATTAAGCATTATCAATGAAGGGCAAACTGCGATCAGATTGGCTAATCGGGATATGCTACTTTATCAAAATGATTATAACGCTCAGGCTAAATTTGCTGAAATAATCAAAAACAAGCAAAAGATTTTTGAAAGAATCGACAAAGGATGGGCTATCTATGAGCCACTGCCTCAAGAACCCGAAGAAGCGGAGGTTTGGCGTGAATTTGTTCCAGCATGGAATCTTTGGAAACAAGGTCAATTAGAGGTAAATGCTACTTTAGAAGCACTGTCTAAGAATCAGGGCGAAGAAGGCCAAAAGGCCTTGTTCTTAGAAAATTTAAAACAATCTGAGGCCAGAAAAGTCCAGGCAGCTAATGCAAAGAATTTACTGAATAAACTGGTTGAACTTAATCAGCAATATGCCGTTAACGATAATAAAGTCGCACAAGAATCAGTAAGCTTTTCTCGATTACTCATGATAATAGCAGGAACGGTGTCTGTTCTTATGGCATTGTATCTAGGCTTTGGTTTAATTCGTGCAATTACTAGGCCTTTAGAGCTTTGTATTAGTGTTGCGCAAAAAATTGCCAATGGCGATTTAAGTAGTGTTATCACTGTAGATAGCCAAGATGAAACTGGGCAATTATTAAGCGCCTTGCAAGACATGCAATTAGTTCTGAGACATGTGGTAACCGATATTGAAGATACTGTAGGTGCTGCTGTTAATGGTGATTTTAGCAAACAAATTGACGTAAATAATCATAAGGGCTATGCCAAAGATTTGAGTTTAGCGTTGAACAAGCTCTCTTATACTACCAGTACCAGTTTTAATGATGTAACCCGTGTTGCCAATGCATTAGCGGCGGGAGATTTAAGTCAACGTATCACTGAAGAATATTCTGGAGTATTTGGGCAGATAAAAACCAGCATCAATCACACTGCAGATTCTTTGGCTAAGGTAATAGCTGAAATTCAGCATATTGTTGACACAGTCACTCAGCAAGGCGATTTTAGTGTAAAAATCGATATGGAAGGTAAGAGGGGCTATAGCCATACATTGTCAGAAAGACTTAATCAGCTTTGCGAATTAACGAATACTGGATTAAATGACGTATTGCAGCTTGCTGATGCCTTATCAAAAGGTGACTTGACACATAACATGACTAGAGACTATCCCGGTACTTTAGGGCAAGTTAAATCAGCTATGACCAGTACAGTCGGTAATCTTAGGCTATTAGTCGCTGAAATTAAAAACTCAACAGATGCTGTTCATATGGCTTCGAAAGAAATATCAGAAGGTAATATTGATTTGTCTCAGCGAACTGAAGAGCAAGCTGCCAGCCTTGAACAAACAGCAGCCAGCATGGAAGAGTTGACCACAACGGTTCAAGCTAATACCGAAAATGCCAAGGAAGCCAGTCAATTGGGCATTGAGGCTTCTAAAGTAGCCGATAAAGGCGTCGCTTCGATTAAGCAAGTTATTGCTGTGATGAATGATATTAATGAATCTTCGCGTGAAATTTCTGACATCCTTTCCGTCATAGAAGGCATTGCTTTTCAAACCAATATTCTTGCTTTAAATGCTGCTGTGGAAGCTGCTAGAGCGGGAGCGCAAGGTCGAGGTTTTGCTGTTGTAGCGGGTGAGGTTCGTAGTTTAGCCCAAAGTTCTACGACAGCTGCGGCTAAAATAAAAAGTATTATCGGTAACTCTGAGCAAAAAATGTATGACGGTAACAAGTTAGTCGATGAAGCCGCACACACTATGCAAGATATAGCTAAATCTATACAGCAAGTTTCCTCAATCATATTCAATATAACGAGCGCCTCCATAGAACAAAGCGATGGTATTTCGGAATTAAATCTTGCCATTTCCCAAATGGATGAAATAACTCAACAGAATGCTGCTTTAGTGGAAGAAATCGCCGCAGTATCGAAATCGATGGAAGAGCAAGCTGAAAATCTATCGTCTACGGTTGAAGTCTTTAAAATTCATTAAATATGGGAACGCCAAGCCCCAGCTTGGTTTTGTAGGGGCGAATTCATTCGCCACGTTTTAACAGATCGTAGGGTGGTTGGAGCAACGTGAAACCTACCGATACTTTTTACTCGGTAGGGACGGGTCGCGACCTGCCCCTACATTACGATTGGCCTTTTTAGATTACGATCGATTTAATGATTACTATTAATAGTTTAAATCTTCTCTAATCCATCTTTGCTAAAGAGCATGTATCTACACAAATAAAAACAGCATCATCCCGGCAGTTCCTAGGCATGAGTATATGCATAAACTGCGAGTTTATAATGTAGGGGCGAATTTATTCGCCACGTTTTAACAGATCGTAGGGTGGTTGGAGCAACGTGAAACCTACCGTACCATCGCACAATGATAGGTTTCGCTGCCGAGACTAAGAAAGTATTCTTTTTATTCCCCTCTTCAGTAAAGAGGAGTTAGGGAATATTTGAACTATTAAAAAACAAGCATTAAATCGATTGTAATCTAGAGGCCGATTGTAATGTAGGGACAGGTCGCGACCTGTGCCTACGGTGTAAAATGTAGCTATGGAGATGCTAAAATCATAATACTACGCAGTCTTTTAAGCCTCTACCCATCTTGCGCTTCTAATTTTCTGAGAAATTAGCCATTTGCTGAAAACTGCTTTTGAGATCCTGATGTAACTTTTGCAGATTAAGATGCTCTTCGTTACGAAGTTTTTTAAGTTGACTTGATGGCATTTTTCCGTCTGTTATTTCAACAGACCATTGGTCAGTTTCTTTGTCATGACTGAGAACAAGTCTCTGAGTGATGCGGACTAAATCACTTTGGCTATAATTCTTTTCGCTAAACAGAACAAAGTGATTTTTGTATGACTCTTTGTCGCCAAGCTTTCTCTTTGCGTTAGCGCCAGCAAAATATATTCCATCATAGGCTGGGGTGCCATCATTGGTTAGGAAGTCCTTATCTTTGATGAAGTTTTTTGCAAGAAACCAGCCAAAAATATCAAGTATTGGTTTGCTGTCCATTTTATTAACAATGAGCTCGTTAAAACTGCGTGTTGTCACAAGACCTATAGAACAGCATTCAGTTAATAATCGCTTTACATCTTTAGCATCATCCATTTTACAGAGGTAGTCGTTTAGACCTGTTAAGTGAGAAAGACTAAAATCCATTAGTCGAAGCGGCCTTACTGGAGCACCCCAGAATAGTGGCTCTATACTGAGCTTAGCCATGTAATTATGGATCATCTCCATGATAAGGTGATGGGGGATTAGCATGTCGCCAGGACTGGATATCCAGTTATGTGGAATATTTAGAGCATCTGGGTTGTCAGTTGCAATGGGTAAAAATGTGGGTTGACGACCTATGGTTTCAAATATGGCTTCCTTTAGGGTTTTAAAGTCATTGCCCTCAGCTGGGCAGCAGTATAAGGAGGGTGCATTTCCCCATCGGTTATAGTCGCCGGCAACAAACGTTTTAGTACATGAATCTCCGTTTTTTAGTACAGCCCATTCAGGAACAATTCTACAAAACTCGGTAAGTGACCCCATTGTTTTTACCGGTGGTGGAAATTTCAGCATGTAATTGAGAATTGCCTGAGCGGTTTCCAAAATAATGTTTTTTTCTTTATCTCCCCAGGTATCTTCAAGGTCAGATAGATGTCTTCCATCTCCCATTGTCCTAACCATAGGATTGCTTTGTGAATTAGCGCCAAAAGCCAAGCTTGCTCCGGCTGATTTTACATCTCTGTCAAAGGTCAGTATATTATCTGGCCCCATTACTAAATGCTTCCCAATTAATAGGCGAATTTTTTCCTGTCCGAGAATATCGTTTTCTCTGCCAACTTTGGACTGAAACTTTCGTAATTTTATAAAGGGATCAGTTTCCGTGGCGTAGGTTTTAGCTTCGCCCTCTGAAAATTCTTCAGGCTTGTGGTGAGTCCACATGGCTTTATTTTCTAGTGAATCTTCTGATATGTCGTCAGTAGGGTCAGCCCAGTTTGCAGCGCTTTCAATTGGCATAATATGATCTTCTTGATGGATTCGAGGATGGAGTTAGTAGGTGTTTATAAAGTGTTTATTTATATAACTTACCTGCATTTTCTAAAAGTACAAAAACTAAAAACATTCATCAGGTAAGAAATCTGACTACACACTTAATATTTTGAATGCCGTAAAATTTTTAACTAATTGTTGGTAGTAAAAAGGTAAGCTTAAATATATTTACCAAACTTATTATCATGGTTTGTGTGTTGTTTAAATCTTCAAGTACAAGCCTTATTTGCTATCTAATCTTTATATCAAAAATACTGGGCTATCTAAGAAACTGATTTGTTGCTTTGCAAGATGATTGTGATAACGCCGAGCTAAGGCTCAGCGCTCCCAATGCATGGTCTTGTAGTTTTAGGCTGGAATTAGATTACGCAAGTTTAGAACTTAGGTGTATTTCCGGTAATTAGAAAGGTGTGACTGCCGGAAACGCTTTCTCGCTTTGCTCGTAAAGCCTTATTCCGGCCTACGGTTGTAGGGCATAGGTATCTACACAAATAATGGTTAGCATTCCCACGCGAGAACAATAATATGTGGTGAAGATCGTAGGGGCGTATTGCATACGCCCTTTTAAAATAAGCTCTATAACATTGGACTTCCATGTTGGGCGTATGCAATACGCCCCTACGGTGTTTTTTATCGTTTCCACGCCGATAAGAAACTTGTGTAGATACCTACGGTTGTTGGGGGGAATTAATTCGCCACGTAGTTTCTGCTTGGAGGGTTACTTATTCAGATAACTTTGATATTAGTGGATATAGTTGTGAAGTTTGCATCACACTTCAAGCAATTAAATTAAAGATATTATTAGCGACCGTTAGCTGTAGCGTAATGTCGATTAGAGTTGTGGTATTTTCTTTGAAAAAATGTTTGCCGGTGTTGTTTGAAAATAACCGGTTAAGTGGCGCGTATTTAAAATCGTCAGTTCGATAAGAAACACCCGGTATAGGTGGCATGGCATCTAGGTTCATGGCTATATAGGGTTTGCCTTCTACACTATTTAGCTCATTTATAAGTGCTTCATAGGCGTCAATGTTGATGAAAAAAGTACGATAACTCCCATCAACGCTGTGCTTGTGGACATCTGAAATTACGGTGTCGATCATTTCTGCGGTGTAATTAGCATATTTTTCAAGCTGGGTTGGAATGTCTTGTTTCTGCCATGAACTAGGCGCACATTCATCATTAATAACATGAAAATCGAGTCGGTAATCTACAACTGCATTTTTTAAATTGTCTTGAACTCGGACTATAACTTGTTGATAACGATTAACGAAGCCAGGTTTTTGATATAAGGCGTTATTTTCGCGTAGATATTTAAAGCGAAGCTGTTGATGTTCAGTGGCATTTTTAACGGCAAGACAGTCTTTAATAATAGCAAGCGTGGGATGTTGTTGATTGGCTTCGGCGTCAGGAACGATCGTTGAATGATTTAAGCCTTCAAGTAATTTAAAGACTGGAGCATCGTTGTGTTGCGTTACTGCGATAATATGCGCTTTAGTGGTCTCGTTATAATTTATTTCTAATTTTATACTATCCAATGAAGCCGAGGCTGCTCGTATTGTGCCATCGGAGCCGGGTTCACTAGCGCCTTTGGCGACCAAGCCTTTCAGTTTGCTGTAGGTCTCAGTTCCAGATAGTATAAAAACAAAGGGTCCTTTCTCTGCTTCACAAGGATAGAGTTTTTTTCCTGAAAATAAGTCCCTCTCAGCGAGTGCCCAAGAAAATGGGCTGCCTAATTCTAAACCTTCCAGAATAGTACGACCGGTTTGAAAACCGTTTTCAAGACCGCCTTTGAACAATTTCGCTAGCGCTGACTTTCCCTGTGCCGCTAATCGTGAACCAAAATTAGCTGGCGCTAGCATGATTAAGTGACGGACGGGACATTGCGTTAAATCACCTTTACAGACATCGAACAAATAATGGCTTAACCAAGTTCTAACCACAGGGCCGCCAGTTGAGTGGACTATAATATCTAAAGAGTAGGGTGATAAGCTTATTTTGTGCTGACTTACAAGATCATCAATTCGCTCTTGCATACCTTGTGCTAAATCATCAAAGCTTAAATCGTCTTGCATAGATTCATAATCACCCAGCCAAATATCGCTGATGGTGCTAGCAGTGTTTTGAGACTTTAATAGCTGTTTTAATGGCTCGAAAGAATGATAGTTATCGCTCCAGCCGTGGATGATTAGTATTGGATTGGGCATTATGTGCTCCTTTGTTTATATGAGTGATGTTAGGCAGCCAATCAGCGGTTAAAAAATAAATAATGTGGTTGCTAATCTCATCGTTCCTACACAGCAGTGTTAGTGTTCAAAGTTAAGGTAGAAACAGCAAGAATTTGGATTGCAATAGTTTCAGCGACTGTGAAAGTTTTATAAGACATAACCAATAACCAATAATCAATAACCAAGTGCAGTAAAAGTGACTGTAAGTTATTGATAGGTATATTTAGAAATCGAAGATTTTGTTTAATTAAGGAATAATTTCACAGTATCTTCAGTTATTGCCTTTTGAAATGGATAAGCATCTGTAGGTCGGAAAAAGATTTTACGAGCGTAAGAGCTATGAAAGTAACCAAAAAACTTTTTTAATTTTGTAAACCATTGTTTTTATGGAATGTGGGAGAGGTTTTAGAGACTGCGAAAGTAATCTTTTTATTTCCCTCTCTTTAGCAAAGAGGGGCTAGGGGAGATTGGGTCTATTAAAAATAATCATTAAATATTAGTAGCCTCTCCCACAAAAACTTTTACAGTCAATTGAGTAAAGTGTTTCCTGCATTGGCAGTGCTCCTTTGCAGGAGGCACTGCCAAGCGTTAGGATTGAAGGGCTTTATTCCCGTCTACAAAATTCTTAAAATTACTCAATAGTGGCAGTAACGTCGGAGTGTGGCAACGATATATTTTCGTATTATGCTTTTTTGCGACGACTCGCCAAACTTAATGCTAAGCCCGTAAGTCCTAGGCCAAACAGTGTTATAGATTCAGGCTCTGGTATATTTGAGCAAGGAACGCCGGGTGTTGGTGAGCAAGATTGATTGCCACCATCAACAGATAAAGTTGATTTTGCTAAGGTAACAAGCCAACCTTTATTGTTTTGATCGATATTAATTTTCAGCATAAGACCTGAGTTGATTTGGGTGGTGGCCCATGTTGCTAAATAAGGGGTTAAGTCAAAAGTAGTAAAAGCCCAAATATTATTGTTGCCCGCTAACGTTCCTAGAGTTACCCAGCTACTGCCATCATAGGCTGAGATAGTGTCGATCTCATCTAAGTTATTGTGAGGAACCTGAGCATCCACATCAAAAGCAGAAACTTGGAGTGTAGCTGATGTAAATGTTGCTGCGATAGTACCTTGAGTCCAGCCCCAATCTTGTCCAAAGCTTCTATAATAGGGTGAAATTAGTTTATTGGCGTCACTATCAAGAAAATAAGTAGTGCCAGGTCCAGGGGTGACGAATTCTCGGATATCGGTAATAGGTGTGGCATTTGCTGCTGAAAATGTAGCCAATAAAGGTATTGCAAAGAGTATGTTTTTTATAAAATTGTTCATGAGTAGAGTTCCTAAATATAGTTAGATTGAAGATGACTAGGTAGTCATAAGTCTAACTAGCACTAGCTGTGCCATGATTAATAAAATATTATTATTCAGAAAGATAGATTGAAGTTAGCTCTACAAAAGCAATCGTGTTGAAATAAAATGTAAAAAAAACTGACATAGTCACCAAGGCTTAATAAAGTCTCAGAGATTAATATTGTCTGGTAAGATAAAATTGAATGATAAATCAATGTTATCAGAGTAGTTTTTTACGGCAATTAAGAATAACCAAAGGATTGATAGCCCCCTTTATAGTCAGAATAGTTGTCGTCAATACCTTATTGCTCCAGAGCTGGAAGTCCACTTTTTCTTTATCTCGGCCTATATTTCTAATACATCCTTATTAAGGTAAAGCTAAGTCCTAGCTAGTAATTCCAGGATTGCAAAAAAAGCTGACATTATGTTTCAAGGAAGGCTAAAGTGTGGTTTTGCTCAAGCAAGTCATGCCACAATACTTATAGTTGTTTAGTTGTATTCAAAATAAAAACTGAGGAGCGCAGGTTGTGCGGTAATCGAGCCGCCTTTTCTTTGGATACTTACTAAAGGCTGCGCAAAAGAAAGTATGTCGCCTTCGGGGTGATTACCCGATTAAATATATCGTCGTGATAGCGACCTCATTGTTTGTTTTTTTATAAACCGCTGAATGACTGCGTAACATCAGTTATTACATCAATTAATGTATAGGCAATTCAATTAGTTCAAATTTAGCCAGCTCAGTGAGTCGAGTAATGGACTTTATACTCGACTATAAGCTTATCAATATCTCAGCCCTTAACGCCTATTTCTAATATCTGACTCCAATGTCCTACTTGTAGGTCATGTATACGATATATAGCTCGATATTTCCAAAGTGCAGCGGTGCCTGCGCTTGGAAGAGGGGTATTGTCTTGGAAGTTGGTTGAGCGTTGGATAGTGAGCAGACTGAAAATGCCTGTGCCGTGATCAGCTTCAATTTCTAGGGAGTCAGTGTTGTTGCTTTTCCAGTGTAGTACTGGATGACCGCCTTGAAAATCGATGCTTAATACGGGTTGTAAGGTGGCGGTATCCACCGGACTGCTGGGTGTGGCAATAATGTTTAAGGCTTTACCGATGGCTTCGGTATAGTTTTTGTGTTTTTTGATGCGGGAAATAAGTGGGCTAATAAAGCCAAATATATTAGCGTAAAGAACTGTGGTGGGGGCAGTAGGAAATATTGGTGGCGAAGGCGGTATAACGTTGGCGTTACTAGGTCCGTCACGTATGGCACGTTTAAAGGCATAGAGGGCGTTGTTGTAATTGTTGGCGGCGTCTTGTGCCTTAATGCTGAAATCAAAACCTTCCAAGCCAATTTTTAATTGTGCTAAATCATCGGCGCTAATCTCTAGGGTAGCAGCGTAGCTAGGTAAATTAATATTTAAATTTTGTAGCAAGACAAGCTTGTTAGCGTCGTCGCGCGGGATGGCGGTGTTGTGGGTCATGGTGTGATTCCTGGTTGTGTAAGGCTAAGATTACAAGCGCTCAAAATGAGCTGACTCATAATGAATTAATCTAACATTAAAAGCAATGTTTATTTAAAAGACATAGGTGTCTGCACAAATAAAAAGCAACATCATTGTGACAGTTCATTTGACATAAATAGTCTTAAGCTGCGGAAATCAAGCTGAAGGCGGCGACAGATTCGCCACGATTTAACAAAGTAAATGTTTTTGAATGTAGGCAGCTTTTTTTATGCTTACCTTGCAGAGATAATTACTTTTGTAGATATTTATGCTTTAAAGAACGGAAAATTAGGAGGGGAATTGTAAGTGATGGAACGGTTGGTTGGCGCCGTTACCTGTCACGTTGACAAAAGCCTTCAAGCTTTTAACGGCGTTACCTATCACATTGACAAAAGCCTTCAAGCTTTTAACGGCGTTACCTATCACATTGACAAAAGCCTTCAAGCTTTTTGTGGCGTTACCTATCACATTGATAAAAACCTTCGGGCTTTTTGTGGCGTTACCTATCATATTGACAAAAACCTTCGGGCTTTTGGTAGCGTTACCTGTCATATTAACAAAAACCTTCGAGCTTTTAACGGCGGTGCCTATCACATTAACAATATCTCACAATTGTTTTGCGGCGTTACCTGTGGCGTTGGAAAAATCCCCGCAAACTTTTGTTGTGTTGCTTGTCGTTCTAACGATAATTTAGCAAATTTTGTTAGTGATAGGTTTTAGTGTCAATATTTTCAGTGCTTTGACAAGGTGGTTAGTATTAATATTGGAGTGATAATTTATAACGTGTTGTAATTAAATCAATAAGTTGTGCTGCTATTATATTTTTATCGGACATAGGTAAAAGTATATCGCCATTATTCCAGAATACATGCAAGGCATTAACATCACTATCAAAGCCACCAACAGCAGTACCAACTAAGTTGGCGGCTATCATATCTAGGTTTTTATTTTTAAGTTTGTCTAAAGCGTAGTTGGCAAGATCATTTGTTTCTGCTGCAAAACCAACGGTAAACGGGTGCTTTTGGAGTTGTGTTAGGTCAGCTAATATATCTTTAGTTTTAATTAGATCTACGCTGATGCTATCGGCTTGCTTTTTAATTTTAAAGGAATTGATGTTTGCGGGGCTATAGTCAGCAACAGCAGCGGCAGCTATATATATGTGGTGGTCGTGCGCCCTAGACAAAACAGCTTCGTGCATTTCGGCGGCAGATTCTACAGAGATGCAAGCACAATGACTGGGTGCAGATAAAGAAACGGGTCCTGTAATTAAGGTGACGTCGGCTCCAGCTTTAATGGCAGCTTCTGCAATAGCGTAGCCCATTTTGCCAGAGCTACGATTGGTAATGTAGCGAATAGGATCTAAGGCTTCCCGCGTGGGGCCTGCACTAATCATTATTTTTAAGTTATGTAGGGGTTTGATTGCTATGTCATCATCTTTTGAATAATGCTCGATGATATGTTGGCAAATAGCTGTTGGTTCAGTCATGCGTCCAAAGCCAGTTTCTCCACAAGCTTGAGAGCCTTGTTCGGGGCCAATACTCAAAACACCTTGTTTATGTAGGGAGGCAAGATTGGATTGTGTGATTGCTTTATTCCACATGGCTTGATTCATAGCAGGCGCAATAAAAACAGGGCAGCTTGCGGCCAAATATAAAGTAGATAATAAATCATCGGCTAAACCATAATTCATTTTAGCAATCATATTGGCAGAGGCGGGGGCAATAATGAATACATCAGCCCAACGTGCCAAATTGATATGGTCCATGCCGTTATCAGCACTGGCGTCGAACAAGTCAATATGCGTGTTATTACCTGATAGAGCCTGAATGGTAAGTGGGGTAATAAATTGTGTGGCGTTATGAGTCATAACAACGCGCACATCGGCGCCATTTATTTTAAAAAGCCTAATAAGCTCGGCTGATTTGTAAGCAGCGATACCTCCGCTGATACCTAACAATATTTTTAAATTAATTAACATAGCTAAATTGGCTTAATGTATGTAGTAGCAGAGCAAATATTTTACTATGCTTTGAAATTAATAATTTATTATTTGACAGTGGCGTGTAGATAAAAGATAATCTACAGCTTGCCCGATATAGGAGGGGTTCCCGAGCGGCCAAAGGGATCAGACTGTAAATCTGCCGGCTCTGCCTTCGGAGGTTCGAATCCTCCCCCCTCCACCATCATGAATTTTTATAAAATCGCGGGTGTAGTTCAATGGTAGAACTCCAGCCTTCCAAGCTGATTGCGTGGGTTCGATTCCCATCACCCGCTCCAAATTCTGAGATCAAGCTCATATAGCTCAGTAGGTAGAGCACTTCCTTGGTAAGGAAGAGGTCTCCGGTTCAAATCCGGATATGAGCTCCATTTTATTTTGTGATATACATTAGGTGACTCATCATGGCCAAAGAAAAATTTTCACGTAGTAAGCCGCATGTAAACGTAGGAACCATTGGTCACGTTGACCATGGTAAAACAACGCTTACAGCTGCATTAACAACAGTAATGGCAAAA
>Ga0194037_1001058_pt1 | contig 20633 bp, 15 predicted proteins | sample JunL306m_MetaG_FD_148653 | JGI IMG/M metagenome (GOLD analysis project Ga0194037, IMG submission 148653) | Anoxic zone freshwater microbial communities from boreal shield lake in IISD Experimental Lakes Area, Ontario, Canada - Jun2016-L304-6m | ecosystem: Environmental > Aquatic > Freshwater >...
CGCCGTCGTGCATGGCATGGAAGTGAACATCGCCATGCTTCGCGTCTGCCCGGATTGCGACAGTCCGCTCGCGCTGACGCACCAGCGCGAAAAGGGCGTCAAGTGCGAGCGCTTCACCGCCCGTTTTGAGTGCACTCATTGCAGCTACACCAGCGAGACCTCGCTGTGCCTGCCCTTGCTCGCCTGATTCACCGCAACGTCAAGTGAGCTGAAATCCTGATCCCCATGCCTTTGGTATTCCATCGCTTTATCGCGCTCTTGCTGTTCGGCCTACTCGGGACCTTGGTTGGGTCCGATTTGCTGGCAGAGGAATCGAAACCCGGGTCTGCAAGCCTGTCAGACGGACCCTACGTGCGCTGGCAGGGGCAGCAGGCAACGGTGCTGTCCGCGCGCGATGGGAGCCGCCATGAATACCGATTGACGGAGCCTTTTGAACTCGACTTGCCTGGGCTGACGCCGATACGACTCGATCCGGCCTCGCCGGTCGCCGCTGTTTCAGATATTTCCGCTCCTGATCGCATCGCCGCTGTGAGTGATATCCACGGCAACTTTCGTGGTCTCGTAGCGCTGCTTCAGGCTCACCACATCATCGACGCGCAAAAGAACTGGTCCTTTGCGCGCAACCACCTGGTGATCATTGGCGACATCTTTGATCGTGGTTCACAGGTCACCGAGGTATTCTGGCTGTTGCGCCAGCTCGAAGCCCAAGCCCTGTCTGCAGGCGGAAGAGTCCATGTCCTGCTCGGCAACCACGAGATCGGCGCGTTGCGCGGGGACGAGCGCTACCTGCATCCCAATTACGTCTTCTTGCAAAAAGGGGTTCTAGGGACGGATCAGAAAGCGCTTTATGGTCCCGCTACGGAAATGGGGCGTTGGCTGCGAAGCAGACCCGTGTTGCTGCGCATCGGTTCCTTTCTTTTCGCGCATGGCGGTCCTTCACCGGTCATGCTGTCGGAAGAACGCGAGATCGACGCTTTCAATGATGCATTTCGCAAGGTGATCGATCTGGAGGGCAGTCAGCGACTGCTGGGAAGGGACTCACCTATCTGGTACCGGGGTCTGATCCCCGGCAAAGAGCCAAAACGCCCGGACGCCAGCACCGAGGAAGTCCAGCAGATCCTTTCCGCCTTCGGCGTTCGCACCATCGTGGTCGGGCACTCCACGATCAGGCGCGGAATCTCAACTTTCCACAGCGGTCGCGTCCATGGCATCGACGCGGATCTCCAGTCTGGCGGAACTGGCGAGATATGGTTGTTCCGCGATGGGGCCTGTTTCCGGGGCCAAAGCGATGGTTCGTCCTCGCCGCTTGCCTTGTTCTGATCGTCAGTTGAACGATCGCGTCGTCAAGCAGTTCGCCCCGGCACGCTGATTTTTCCCGCGCCCAGGTGAATGCCGCCGTCCAGCAGCAGCAATTCACCGGTCATGGTGCGCGCACCGGTGGTCAACCAGACGATCGCCTCGGCCACGTCCTGCGGAGTGCTGGCGCGCTCCAGCGGGGAACTCGCCTCCGTCAGCGCTTTCACTTTCTCAAAACCCGCCTGTCCCAAGCCGTCGACAAACCAGCGTGAGGTGATCAAGCCCGGGCAGACAGCGTTGACCCGGACGTCGGGTGCCAGCGCGCGCGCCAGATACAGCGTCATGGAATTCAAGGCACCCTTGGACGCGATGTACGGGACCGAGGAGCCAATGCCCAGCGAGCCCGCAATCGACGATACGTTAACCACCGAGCCCTTGGCGGCTTTCAGATGCGGTGCGCAGGCCCGCACCATCTGGAACGCACCAACCGTGTTGACCGCATAGATGCGCGCAAAGGTTTCCATGTCCAGAACGTCCCAATTCGACGCTCCGGTGAAGGTGCTGACGCCGGCATTGTTGATCAGCGCATCGAGGCGGCCCCAGCGGTCGATGGCCGCCTGGGCCAGTGCCTTGCAGGCCGCATCGTCGGCCACATCACCCTGCAGCAGCAGGGTGTCCGCACCCGCAGCGACACAGGCCGCTTGCGACGTCTTGGCCTCGGCTTCGCTGCGCGAATAGTTGATCACGATGTTGTAGCCCTGTTGGGCCAGCAGCAGGGCAGTGGCGGCGCCGACGCCGGTGCCCGAACCGGTGATGAGAGCAACTTTGCGGTCTGTCATGGGGATTGCCTGTTTGGGTTGAAGCAGCTTATTGTGGAATGACCGCAGTATCGTCGGAACTAGCCTGGATTGTTTCGTTGTAAGCCGACTTAAGACATATTGCAGGTCTTCGCCACAGTCGTCTTTCCGGCGCTCCAGTTCAACGCCGTAAAGAGGCAGGTCGTGGCGACCCGCAAAGTGCCCAATGCCGACAACCACGCTCTAGTGAACCGGCCGTTCTTGGTAGTGGTGGGGGGAAACTGAAGCGGTCACCCAGATGGCGGGTTTGTTTTTCTTAACCTTGCAGGCTTCAGTACAGCGGCAGCGACTGCGGTCAAAGCCGGCTTACTAGGAGTCCAATTTCACAATCTTGAGGACCGGACAACCGACGGTCATGGACTTCTGTAGCGTGCCCCTAACGGTTGTCGGTGACCAAGTGGAGCAGCTGTTCGAGGCGACGGTCTAGGAAGTTAAACCAGTAACACATTGCGGTATGGTATGTCCCGCCGGCTAATGTTGTGCTGCGCCGATTGGTTATCGTTTTAGTTGTTTACGCAAAGATGGCATGCCAAACGGGGTCGAGACGATCGCCAGGAACCAAATGACAGGGCCACCAACCGTCCCTGCATTCAGCTCAATGACACCTGAGGTGACCATGGCAAAGAGAAAGGTAAGGTCGGCAATGCCGATGATGAATACTCCAATGAAATAGGCAGCCCAGGAAGCGCGAATCAGAATGAGCCATGCCACGGCCAATCCCAAAAAGCCATATCCGCCCACGTCAATGCAGAAGTTCAGCAGCAACTGGCCTTGCGCAAACGCCGTGATCGCATCGGTAGCGTGCATATAAGCTGTGCGCGGAGCATGGATGCCGCCCACTACCGTATTCCAAAGGCCTGGCGTGCCGCCCGTAAGGTATTGGTGTATGCCTTCGTAGCCGACCCAGACGTGCAGAATGCCCCACAGAACGAAGAGCCAAGCGCCCACCTTCGCGGCAGAGCCTAAGGTTGGCTTAGATGCAGGCGTGGAATTGGGGCCAGATGCGAGAAGTGTCATTGCAGATTCCTTGTTGAAAGTTTGTGCCGTGGTACCGGGCGACGTATTTGATGTTCACGCCAATGCCCTTCCGGGCGTTCAGCCAGCTGGGTATAGAGATCGCTTGAGGGCGACGAGGCTGTCGCGGCGGGCGTTCACCGCGACGTGAGCGTCGGGTGCGATGTTGAATACATGGTAGGCGCCGGGGTAGACATGCATTTCCACCGCGACCCCATGTCGCATCAGCCGCCGTGCATATTCCATGTTTTCCTCCAGAAACAGGTCAAGTCCGCCGGTCGCGATGTAGGCCGGCGGCAGACCAGCGAGGTTGTCCGCGCGGGCGGCTGCGGCATATGGAGAAACCCCAGGTGAGCCAGGTGGAACGCCGAGAAGCGACGACCAGCCGAATGCGTTGCTCTGCGGTGTCCAGATGAAATGACCGACAAAAGGGTGCGGATCGACCGTAACGCAGGTTCGGTCATCTAGCATCGGGTAGATCAGATGCTGGAAGGCGAGCGTGTACTCGCCACGGTCGCGAACGAGCAGCGTGAGTGCTGCAGCGAGCCCTCCTCCTGCGCTTTCGCCCATGACTCCGAGCCGGCTCGCATCGACGCCGAGCTCATCCACGTTTTCGACCAACCAGCCGAGCGCCGCGTAGCAGTCCTCGATAGCACCCGGAAACCGAGTTTCCGGTGCCAACCGATAGTCTACGGACACAATAACGCAGTTCGCTTGGAGCGCAAGTCTGCGATGCACGGGACTAAGTTCCGCAGCGGAGCCCCTTACGTAGCCACCTCCATGAATGTGGAATATGCAAGGTAGGCGCCCGGTGCCGCTGCGCGGTGTGTAGATCGCAACACCGACGTCCGGGGCGCCGTCTGGTCCCGGTACCAGTCGCTCCGAAAGCGTCACCGCTTCGACTGCCAGGGGATCCGAGGGAAATGGAATTCCGGCAGCGCGGATAGCGGGAAGCATTTCCGGCGTCAGCTCGACCGTTGGAATTAGCTCTAGCAAAGCCCTGAGTTCCGGGTCTACGAGATGCTTGCCCATTGGTGTCTACCTTTCTCGGCCGAGATGACCGCGCAATTAATAATGAGTTGTTCCCGATAGAACATTTGCTTCGTGAGCAGATTTGGTGGCGAACCTTTTGACAAACCCGATACTCACCTGGGCCAAGGCATATCGTTTCGACGACCCGCGCTCTGCGCCTTGCCAATCCTGAGCGAATGCTCGATCCAAGCCGTCCTTGGCGCCGATGTCGATTGCGATAACCCTTCAAAGCGAATCGACATGAAGACCCTTATCGCTGCTCGCTATTTTCGGCTCATGCGATTCCTGTTGCCGGACCGCCGGCAGTAGTCCTTCGAATAAGGGTCGAACATAGAAGTCCACTGCCTCCGCCGGAGAAATGCCTCGTGCAAAGTGCGGCAATTCATCGGCGCTGTTGATCAGTGCCATCACCATGTGCGCACCAACGTTCGCGTCGATACTGCGCACTGAGCCATCCGCTATGCCATCGCTTATGACTGAAGCAATACGGGTCGCCACTTGATCTATGCCGGCCACAATTGCCACTTGATTGGACTCGATCATGGTGTCGACAGCTGATACACGCAGCAATGGTGCATCGCCAATTATCTGGTGCGCGACCAGCGTCGTGGCGATCGTAGCAAGGGTCTGTAATCCATTTCCGCCGGTAGCTTCAGCGGCGATGATCGTCCGCCGCATGATGTCGAAGGTGCGCTTGAAGCAAGCCAGGACCATCTCGTCCTTGGTTTTGATGTGGTGGTAGAACGCGCCCTTTGTTAGATTTATACGAGCGGCGATATTGTCCACGGACGTTCCGCGGTATCCCTGTTCATTGATCTGGGCAGTCGCAGACCGCAGGAAGACCTCGAAACTGGCACCTTCCGATGACTCCAGTTCCGGGAGTTCCACTGGGATACGCGCTAGCGTGAATTCAGAGCCCGGAGCAGCAATACCGTCAGCTAGGATATTGAAAAGACGTTTGCCGAAGCGCTCGAAATCTTCCGGGTACACCTTACTGAACCACACAGGCGTCCAGTGCAGCTCGGCCAGAAGAAGGTGTGCCGCCGAATTAAGGGCAGGTCCCCGCAGGGGCGAGGCGCCGGCACTGCTTATAAGCCCACGCAGCTGACGATACATGTCGCTGTAAGCCCCGTTCACAGCAACAAGGTTTAAACCACGAGCATCACTGAAGGAAGGAAACTCCTCAACTTCGTCACGGGTGGCGCGGGACCTGAACTCGAAGTATGCCGACCAGAACAACTTGAGCCGGGTGCGAACGGTGTTCCCTGATTCAGCCTCGGACAGAAAACTACTCAGACGTGTCAGTCCTTGCAAAAGGCAGGCGGCCGCAAGGTCCTCTTTCTTCTTGAAGTAGTACTGGATGGTGGGCGCCGATATACCAAGGCGGACCGCAACTGCAGCCAGCGTCATCCGGGTGACTCCCTGGCGGTTTAGAACAGCAATAGCCGCAGCGACGATGGCTGACTTGCTTTCAGCGTAATGCTTGTTGGTTCGACCTGTTTTTGCCATGTTTAGAGCTGCTCCAAGCGTTTTCTCCACAAGCGCCGGTCCAGGCGCTCCCCACGGAGAAATCGTCCCCATAGCTGCTGCTTTCGATTCGCCTTGAACGGTTTCGCCATGAACATAAACGCTGCTCCTTCATACACTATTTCGTTCTTAGACGTCATCGCCGCACGGGCGTCCCGAAGTTCAAGCCTTGCAGCATTATCGCAATATCTATCATACAGTACTATTAATAATATGTACGGTATGTAGGACGGAAAGGTGTGGTGCCTTTGCGCTTACGTACGTCGGCAACGCGGATTCCGCGCTCTGACTGCGTCGAGCAAGCGACCAGCGTTTCAACAATCGCTGCTGAGCATGGCGGCGTGTAGCAGCGCCGGCTAAGGCGAAACTGCACCTTGAGCAGGTAACGGCTTCCGCTCTTCTGTCCGCCTAGATAAATGTCGTCGATCTCAAACCATCAGGTGAGATGCCGGCCCCTTCGAAATGAAGTGTGCGACTGTTTCGTGCAACAGGCCGCGGAGGTGACCTCGGTTCAGCGGCCTGGTGCATCTCCTGGATGAATACATCCACCCACGCCGCTCGCTGGGTTACAGGCTGAGTTACTCAGCTTTATTGGCTATCAAGTAATGGAATACCCTAATTACAAAGTAACATACTGCGTATATGATTAATTGGAATGTTCGACCGTAAGCCGGCTAGTTTGGCCCGACGGACATTGCGTCGCGGTCATGCCGCAGGGCGCAAATTGTGGGACGGCGCAAGCACGTCCCCCTCGGCCGAAGGGCTGCAATGATGTGTTGGGACTAATTGGTCTAAGAAGGAGTACAGTGCATGAGAGCGTTCATATTTAAGTCAGTTGCCTTTGCGTTCGGGCTCGGCTTTGGTGCTGTGGCATCGGCGCAAACGGTAACGCAACCCGCTGCCGGTGCAGTTGACACGCAAAAGGCGCAGGACACTACGCTAGGCCAAGTTGTCGTGACGGCGCAGCGGCGCAGCGAAATTCTGTCGCAGACGCCGATCGCGGCTAGTGTGCTGTCGGGAACTGAATTAGCCGAAAAAGGTGTCGCGACGGCCGATTCACTCCAGTTCGTCAGCCCCTCCGTCGTGGTCAACAATTTCGGTGAGGGTCTGGAATTCAACATCCGCGGCATCGGTAAGGCTGAAACCAGCGCCTTGACCACCACTGGCGTTATCACTTATCGCGACGGCGTTCCCAGCTTCCCCGGTTTTTTCCAGGGAGAACCTTATTACGACGTGGCCAACATCCAGATCCTGCGCGGTCCGCAAGGAACTGTTGTTGGCCAAAATTCGACTGGCGGAGCGGTGTTTGTCAACACCAACAATCCGGTCATTGGTGCAGGGTACAACGGCTTTGTCAGCGCGAGTTATGGAAATTACAAGGATATCGGCGTGCAGGGCGCGCTCAATTTGCCGATCGGCGACACGTTCGCCGCGCGTATTGCCTTATTTGACGAACGGCGCGACAGTTTTTACAACATTACCGGCCCCAATGGTGCAGCCTATACCGGCAATCCCGGCAATGTGCACCAGCGGGCGGCGCGGATTAGCCTCTTGTGGGAGCCGACAGACAATCTGGGCATACTATGGAAGACCGATTCCGTTGACCTCGACATGGGTGCCTATGTCGCCTCTAAGCCACAAAACGGGTTTAGCACCATCCCAGGGACAAACACTCCCAATCCCTATTACAGCGATCTGTTTAACGTCACAGCAAATGCGCCGCAGGAGGCGCACGACAAGTTTGTCCGATCTATCCTCAAGGTCGAATACGCCGCAGACAGCGGCATAAAGTTGCGCTCCATTACTGGCTACGGGAAAGGTACTTCGAAGTGGGTTGCGGATTTCGATGGCACGGCGAATGGCATTCCCGCGCTGGGTCCGTGGGTAGCGGTACCTGGCAACAAAACCACGTACGGCAACACCGAGGAGACGCAGATCAGCCAGGAATTCAACATCATCTCACCCGACAACCAACGGGTCACATGGTTGTTGGGCGCCTTCGCCCTACGGAATACCTATGACTTTCCAGCACCAGACGGCACTTTCGAAATCAATTACGACACATCGTTGGCTATCGGGCCCTATGCACCGTATTACAAATATCAGTTTAATGGAAGTGTTCCACAGCGATCGCAAGCAGTTTTCGGCCAAATCGGATTTGCACTCACGCCTAACCTGAAACTCGATCTGGGTGCTCGTTCTACAAACAGCAGTTCAGGCAATGTACTTACCATCAATCAGGTAGGCACGGCGATCATTCAAGACCAGACCACTGAGGAACGCAATTCCTCTTACAAGGTGTCGTTGGGCTGGAAGATCAATCCCAACAATTATCTCTATGCCCTCACGGCTACCGGCTTCAAACCGGGCGGGATGAACTTGAAGATCGCTCCTGCTTTACCGGCGGACGCCTTCACGAAAGAAACAATCAAATCATTCGAAGCTGGCTGGAAATCCAACTTTGACGGTGGAAAAGGGCATCTGACAATGTCTGGCTTTTACAATGATTACGACGGATTCCAGGTTAGTGTCGCGTATCCCTTATCTCCAACTTTTCCAGTCATAGGAAATGCTGCTGGCACCACAAGAGTTTCCGGCTTCGAAGCAGAGGCAGATTACAAGATCGGCGCCTTGACACTCGGTGGCGGCATCAGTGTGGTTGACAGTTCTCTTGGACAGTTCTACGCGGTTGACCAGCGCTTCCTTAACGTGCCGGCATGTAACCCAAACGTCGGTCCGGCCAGCGTCTCGTGTGTCAATTTGCAGGGTAGGCAGCTGACATATTCGCCGCCTTTCACTTATAACGTATCCGCCAAATATGACCTTGCCCTGTGGGGAGGCAAGCTGACAACAACCGTAAACTTTGGCCACGTCGCGGAACAATGGGCCTCGCTTTTTCAAAACGCCTTGTACGGTGATCGGCTAGCAGAGCGCAATATTCTCGGCGCGCAATTGACGTATCAACGCGGCGGCACGTCAGTGACGGCCTACGGCACCAACCTGACCAACCAGCAATATGTCGCCGCACATTGGTTAGTCAGTTCCGGTAACCTTGATTTCGCCGGGCCACCGCGCCAATACGGTGTCAAACTTACCCAGTCCTTCTGAAGTGTTGTTTTCCCGGATGCTGGTATTTCTTACTCTAGCATTCGGGCCCATTTACAGGTTCGCAGCGCTCACGAGGTGACATGCAACACTACGAGCATACGAAAGAAAAACCTCTCGATCCTGTCGGGAAGGTGTTTGACTTAAGGCATATGCCTCGTTTGCGGCAACAGCCACTGTGGCTACTAGCGTGAGGAGACGCAGAATGACAACCGACATTGCCAAATCGCCCTACGGTTTTGGAACAAAGTTCTTCTATGGCGTTGGCTCAGTGGCATTCGGCGTCAAAGACAACGGCTTTGGCGCATTGCTCCTGCTGTTTTACAACCAAGCCCTTGGACTCGATGCGCGGCTTGCCGGTCTGGCGATAGCCATCGCACTGGTTGTAGACGCGTTCCTCGATCCGTTGATCGGCTACGCTTCGGATCATTTGCATACTCGCTGGGGCCGGCGCCATCCATTGATGTATGCAGCGGCGATACCCGCTGCGTTGAGCTATTTCTTTTTGTTTTCTCCACCTGACGGTCTAAGCCAAACCGGTCTTTTCGCCTATCTGCTTGTCACCGCAATTTTCGTCAGGGTTTTCATCGCACTTTTCGAAATCCCAAACTCCGCGCTCGTTGCAGAGTTTACGCAGAACTACGATGAGCGCACCAGCTATTTGAACTGGCGCCTTTTCTTTGGTTGGACGGCCGGACTGACAATGACGGTCGCAGCGTTTGGCATATTTCTGAGTGTGGGGGTCGGAAAAATTCCAGGAACGCAGGTGCCAGCAAACTACCAAGCATACGGCATTGCCGCCGCAATCATTATGTTTGCCGCCATCATGGCTTCAGCGTTGGGCACGCATCGCACGATACCCTGGCTGAATCGTCCAGCGGTGGCAGAGGGTCATGATAAGCCGTCTAGTCCCCTTCAAGACATCAGGCGCGCATTGTCATCCCGATCCGCCGTCATGATGCTGCTGACTGGGATGTTCTTAATGCTGGCGCTCGGTCTGCTGGGTGGCATCACACCCTACCTTTATAGCTATTTCTTTGCACTGACGCCACAGCAAATTTCGATCTTGTACAGCGCTGGCTTCTTGTCGGCTTTTGCCGCCTTGGCTTGTACGCCATGGCTGGCGCGGCGGTTTGAGAAGCGTCACGCATATATTGGGGTCACCTTTGCGTCCGTTGTGACGACGCCGATTGCGGCCGCGCTCCAACTGCTGGGATTCCTTCCGTCGTCAGGTTCTCCCGTACTGATCCCCCTGCTTTTTATAGTCGGGGCAGCGGGAGGCACCTTTCTGATCATCCAGAGCACCCTGTACTACTCGATGTCGGCTGACGTGATTGAGGAAAACGAGGTGAGAACCGGTCAACGCGAAGAGGGCGTCTTTTTTGCAGCGAACATGTTTGTCAGGAAATGCGCATCCGGGCTTGGTGTGCTCTCGACTTCGGCGCTGCTCGCTCTGGCCGGGTTTCCGGAAAAAGCCATCCCGGGTTCTGTACCAGAGCCCGTGATCAATCACTTGGTGGTGTACTTTATGGCAGCCTTCTTGATACTCAGTTTCGCAGCGATCATCTGCGTTATCGCCTTCAGAATTACGCGAGCTCGCCATGCCGAAAATCTCGCAGCTTTGGCACGCAGACGCGGAGAAAACGTGACTGCACACCAGGATTCGCTGGGCGCAGGCGCAGTTTCCAGACCATGACGTCAACCGCAGCTGAGCGAACCTTCTCTAGTGATTCAGATGACTGATCGCTACACAATTCTTGTTCAGGGCAGTGCGTTCGCCGAAAGCCCCCGCTGGCATGATGGCGCTCTTTGGTGGTCCGACATGCACGGTCACGCCGTCTATCGATTTTCTGGTGGTCGGGCCGAACAAGTATGTGAGGTTGCGGCGCGGCCTTCTGGCCTCGGTTGGCTACCTGACGGACGATTGCTTGTTGTTTCGATGCTTGATAAGCGCGTGCTTCGAATTGAACTGGACGGCAGCCTGACCGAGCATGCAGACTTGTCGCAGCTTGCACCCAAGCGTTGCAACGACATGGTAGTTGATCGGCAAGGCCGCGCATATGTCGGAAACTTCGGGTTTGAGCTAGACGCGGAAGAGTCGCCTTGTGAAACAGTGCTTATTTGCGTCGAGCCTGATGGTCGCTCACGCGTGGTCGCCGATAGACTCGTGTTCCCCAATGGCGCAGTGATTGCATCGGACGGGCGTACTTTCATTGTTGCCGAGACCTTTGCCGCGAAACTCACTGCGTTTGATATAAGCGCAAACGGCGATCTCACCAATCGCAGGACCTGGGCGTATTTACCGATTGGTGCCGTTCCAGATGGAATTTGCCTCGATAGCGAAGGTGCAATTTGGGTGGCATCACCATCCACTTCAGAATGTCTTCGGATCAGCGAAGGTGGTGTAGTGCTCGATCGGATAACGACCGATCAAAAGCCATATGCCTGTGCGTTAAGGGGGGATGACGGTCGCACGTTGTTTGTCTGTGTTGCCGATTCACATGATCCAGAACGACAGCGCGCTGAGCGCAATGGTCGGATAGTCGCTTACGAAGTAGCGGTGTCTGGCACACATCGCAGCTGACTGATATGCCCAACAAAGGAATGTGGTTTGGGCGTCATGAACGCCTGTTCATGGAGTTGAGAAGTGCACCCACTTGTCATTTTCAACGTGAATCATTTAGTTCCTATCGAGTAACAACCAATCTGGACCTTGACTACCCATCATGAGTGAGACCACTGAATCCATTGATTTTCGAACCGCAATTCGCGCCTGGCTCGAAGCCAACTGCCCGGCCGAGATGCGCCAACCGATGAGCAGCACTGAAGACGCCTGCTGGGGCGGCCGCCAGTGGAAGTTTGCCTCGGAGGCACAGAAGCAGTGGCTTGAGCGCATGGGCGAGCGCGGCTGGACGGTGCCGACCTGGCCCAAAGAATATGGCGGCGGCGGTTTATCAGGTGCCGAGGCCAAGGTGCTCGCGCAAGAAATGGCCTCCCTGGGCTGCCGCCCAGCGCTGGTGAGCTTCGGCATCTGGATGCTGGGTCCGGCACTGCTCAAGTTCGGCACCCATGAACAAAAGCTCGAACACCTCCCAAAAATAGCCCGTGGCGAAATCCGCTGGTGCCAAGGCTACTCCGAACCCAACGCCGGCTCGGACCTCGCCTCACTGGCCACCCGCGCCGAGGACCGGGGCGATCACTTCATCGTCGATGGTCAAAAAATCTGGACCTCCTACGCCGACGAGTCCGACTGGATCTTCTGTCTGGTGCGCACCGACACAGCCAAGAAGCACACCGGCATCAGCTTTGTGCTGTTCGACATGGCAACACCGGGCGTCAGCACCCGGCCGATCCGCCTGATCTCGGGCAAGTCGCCGTTCTGTGAGACCTTCTTCGACAAGGTCCGTGTCGAAAAACACAACCTGGTCGGCACCCTCAACGCTGGCTGGGATGTTGCCAAATACCTGCTGACGCATGAGCGCGACATGATAGGCGCGATGGGAGAAGCGTCGACCACACCGTCACTGTCCAGGACTGCCAAAGCCACTGTCGGCCTGGACGCCCAGGGTCAGCTGGCCGATTCCCAGCTGCGAGCACAAATCACCGAATTTGAGCTCGACGAGGCGGCATTCCGGCTCACCTTGCAGCGCGTCCTGGAAATGGCCAAGGCCAGGCAGGCACATCCTGCGATGTCTTCCATGCTCAAGTACTACGGGGCTGAACTGAACAAGCGACGCTGGGAACTGATGGCCAGCAGTGGCGGCAGCGACGCACTGGAGTGGGAAAGCGATCGTTCCAGCCATGGCATCGTCGCGCGCACCTGGCTGCGCAGCAAAGGCAACTCGATCGAGGGCGGCACCAGTGAAGTGCAGCTCAACGTCATTGCCAAACGAATCCTTGAACTGCCGGGAGCCTGAACATGTCACTCATCCTTACCGAAGAACAAACCATGCTGCGGGACAGCGCCCGCGATTTCCTGGCAGACAAAGCCCCGGTTACGCAACTGCGCCAGTTGCGCGACACCAAAGACGCGACCGGTTTCTCGCCGGCTCTCTGGCAGCAATTTGCCGAAATGGGTTTCAGCGGTGTGCTGGTACCCGAGGAATTCGGCGGCATGGGCCTGGGCCATGTCGAAGCCGGCGTCGTGATGGAGCAGATCGGCCATCAGCTCAGCTGCTCGCCCTTTCTGGCCTCCAGCATCTCCGCCGTCACCGCCCTGCGCCACGGCGGGACTGAGGCACAGCAGCAAAGCTGGCTGCCGGGCCTGGCCAGCGCTGAGGCCATCGCCACCCTGGCCGTGGACGAGAAGTCCAAACACCAGCCGGCACAGATCGCGCTGCGCGCCACGCCCACCCCCAATGGCTTCACCCTGAACGGTGCCAAGACCTTTGTGCTCGATGGCCATGTGGCCGACCTCTTGATCGTCGCCGCCCGGCGTGCCGGCGAGCCCGGGGACAGCGAGGGCATCACCCTGTTCCTGGTCGATGCCAAGGCACCGGGGGTGGAGATAGAGCGCACCGTGATGGTCGATGCCCATAATGCCGCCCGCATGACCTTCAAGGACGTGCAGCTCGGTACGGATGCGGTGCTGGGTCAGGTCGATGCGGGCTGGGCACCTTTGAGCGCCGCGCTGGACGCTGCCCGGGCCGCCGCCGCGGCAGAGTTGCTCGGTCTGGCCGACGAAGTCTTCGAGCGCACGGTGAACTACCTCAAGGAGCGCAAACAGTTTGGCCGCGTCATTGGCGAGTTTCAGGGCTTGCAGCACCGCGCCGCAGAACTCTATTGCGAGCTGGAAATCACGCGTTCCATCGTGATGCATGCCCAGCAGGAACTCGATGCCAGGGCCGATGGCGCCAGCCGCGCCGTCTCCATGGCCAAGGCACGCGCCGGCCGAACCGCCACCCTGGCGGTGCAGGAAGCGGTGCAAATGCATGGCGGCATGGGCATGACCGACGAGTTCGAGATCGGTTTCTTCATGAAGCGCGCCAGGGTTCTGCAGGAACTCTTTGGTGATGCCAATTTCCATCTTGATCAGCTCGCACGCCAGCAGGGCTACTGAATCTGAAACCCACGATCCACTCAAACCATGAACCACACCCACTACGAAGCAAGAGACGGCGTCGCTGTCATCCGTCTGGACAACCCTCCGGTCAATGGCCTGAGCCACGCGGTGCGCAGCGGCATCGTCACTGACGTCAGACGCGCCGAAGCCGATGCTGCAGTCAGTGCCATCATCCTGATCGGCTCCGACAAGGCCTTCTCGGGGGGTGCCGACATCCGCGAATTCGGTACCGCAGCGGCCGGCACTGAGCCTACGCTGCACAGCGTGATCAACCTGATCGAGAGCTCCAGCAAGCCCGTTATCGCGGCCATTGGTGGCGCTTGCATGGGCGGTGGTCTGGAGTTGGCCCTGGGCTGCCACTTCCGGGTGTCGGTGCCAGGCGCCCAGATCGCCCTGCCCGAAGTCAAGATCGGTTTGCTGCCCGGCGGCGGCGGCACCCAGCGTCTTCCGCGTTTGATCGGCCTGGAGCCGGCACTGAACATGATTGTCTCGGGCAACACCGTCCCTTCCGACTTGTTGCGCTTCACGCCGCTGTTTGACCATTTCATCGAAGGCGACTTGCTGGAAGGCGCAGTTGCCTTCGCCAAACAGGTTGTTGCTGAACAGCGCCCTCTCAAACGGGTGCGCGACCTGAAGGTCAGCCACCCGAAGCCGGCGGCCTTCTTCATGTTCGTGCGCAATGCTGTGGGTGCCGTTTCCAAAAACTACCCGGCACCGCTCAAATGCGTGGACGCGGTCGAAGCGGCGCTCACCAAACCGTTCGATGAGGGCATGAAAGCAGAGAGAGATTTGTTTGCCAATCTCTATGTCGGAGAAGAATCACGCGCCCTGCGCCATCTGTTCCTCTCCGAGCGCAAAGCGGCCAAGGTCGAAGGTATCGCAACCGACGTCAAGCCGCGCGCCATGGAGAGCGTCGGCATCATCGGTGCCGGCACCATGGGCAGCGGCATTGCGATCAACTTCCTGCTCGCAGGGATACCGACCGTGATCCTGGAGACAAAACAGGAGGCGCTGGAGCGTGGCGTCAAGCACATCAACGACTTCTTCGAGAGCCGCGTCAAGAAGGGCAAGATGAAGGCGGACAAAGCCAGGACGCTGGCAGGGCTGCTGAAGCCGACCCTGAGCTACGACGACTTTGCCAAGGTGGACCTGGCGATCGAGGCCGTGTTCGAGACCATGGCGGTCAAGAAGACCGTCTTCGAGACGCTGGACCGGGTCTGCAAGCCGGGCGCCATCCTCGCTTCCAACACCTCCACGCTGGACCTCAACAGAATAGCCGCCTTCACCAAGCGCCCGCAGGACGTGGTCGGAGCGCACTTCTTCAGCCCGGCCAATGTCATGAAACTGCTCGAAGTCATTCGCGGTGCCCAGACTGCGGACGATGTGCTGGTGACCATCATGCAGTTGGCCAAGAAGATCAAGAAGACCGCTGTCATCTCGGGCGTCTGCGACGGCTTCATCGGCAACCGCATGATAGGCGGCTACGGCGGCGAGGCGACCAAGATGCTTGAAGAAGGCGCTACCGTGCAGCAAGTCGACGGCGCGCTGGAGAAGTTCGGCATGGCCATGGGGCCGTTTCGCATGGGGGACCTGGCTGGCAACGACATCGGCTGGTCCATCCGCAAAGGCATCAGCGCCGAGCATCCGGAGTACCAGTGGCCCAGCGCAGCAAAGCTGGCCGACAAACTTTGCGAGCAGGGCCGCTTTGGCCAGAAAACCGGCTCTGGCTGGTATCGCTATGAAAAGGGGGGCCGCGCCGCGCTGGCCGACCCGGCCGTCGACGCGCTGGTCGAGGCACACCGCAAGGAGCATGGCATCACGCCGCGCAAGATCAGCAGTTCAGAGATCGTACAGCGCTGCATCTTTGCCCTGGTCAACGAGGGCGCACGCATCCTGGAAGAGGGCATTGCCCAGCGGGCCTCCGACATCGACATCGTCTACATCTTTGGCTATGGCTTCCCTCCCTACAGTGGTGGCCCCATGCTGTATGCCGACAGTCTGGGCCTGCCGTCCGTACAGCGCGCCATCGAGGGCTTCGCGCGCAACGACAAGTCCGCCCAGAGCGTCTGGCGGCCTGCGCCGCTGCTGGCCAGGCTGGCGGCCGAAGGCAAGACATTCAACTAATCGAACCGAGAGAATTGACATGACAGACGCAGTAATCGTATCCACCGCCCGAACGCCTCTGGGCAAATCCTGGCGCGGCAGTTTCAACATGACGCATGGCGCAACGCTGGCCGGCCACGCCATCGAGCATGCGGTCAAGCGTGCTGGCATCGACCCGGCTGAAGTTGAAGACGTGATCATGGGCTGCGCCCTGCAACAGGGCGCAACCGGTCTCAATATCGCCCGTTATGCCGCGCTGAGGGCAGGGCTGCCGGTAACGGCCGGTGGCACCACGATCGATCGCCAGTGTGCGTCGGGCTTGCAAGCCATCGCGGTTGCGGCACAACGCATCATCGTCGACAAGGTGCCGGTCATGGTGGCCGGTGGTGTCGAATCGATCTCCTGCGTGCAGGCCAACGTCAACATGACCTACATCCAGGATGAATGGATGGCCGAGCACCGTCCCGACTTCTTCATGTCCATGCTCGATACGGCCGAGGTCGTCGCCAGGCGCTACAGCATCGGCAAGGATGTGCAGGATGCGTACGGCGTGCGCAGCCAGCAGCGTGCGGCAGCAAGCCGGGCCGCCGGACTCTTCAAGGACGAGATTGCACCGATCACGGTGACCATGGGCGTGGCCGATCCGAAAACGGGCTTTGGCATGAAGCAGGTGACGGTCAGCGAAGACGAAGGCATACGCGCTGATACCACGCTCGAAGGTGTGGCCAGGATCCGCTCCGCCAAGCCCGGCGGTGTCATCACGGCGGGCAACGCCAGCCAGTTCTCGGACGGTGCTTCAGCGGTGGTGGTGATGAACTCCAAACTGGCAGAGCAAAGAGGCATGAAGCCGCTGGGCATCTTCCGCGGTTTTGCTGCCGCCGGTTGCGAGCCTGACGAGATGGGTATCGGACCGGTCTTCGCGATTCCGCGTCTGCTGGAGCGTGCTGGTCTGAAGATCGATGACATCGGCTTGTGGGAACTCAATGAAGCCTTTGCGGTTCAGGTCATTTATTGCCGTGACAAGCTCGGTATTCCGGATGAGCGCCTGAACGTCAATGGTGGTGCCATCGCGATTGGTCACCCTTACGGCATGTCAGGTGCGCGCATGGTCGGGCACGCGCTGATCGAGGGCAAGCGTCGTGGCGTCAAGTATGTCGTCATCACCATGTGTGTCGGTGGTGGCATGGGCGCGGCTGGGTTGTTTGAGGTGGTGTGATGTCACCAGATACCATCAGTTCAACACAGAAAGCGGTTGTGGCGCAGGTCACGCCGACGGCTGTAGCATTTTGTGACCTACCTGCACTAATTGCACAAAGTGCGCTGATACGCCCGGGCTCAACAGCAATTGTTGATGGCAAGCGTCGGATCAATTACGCCACACTCGACAAGATGGTTGACAGAGTCGCGGCTTCTTTGCAGCGAGACGGCGTGGCGCCAAAACAGGCGATTGCCATTTGCGCCGCCACAAGCGCCGAGTACGTCGCCGTGTTTCTTGGTGTTCTGCGTGCCGGTGCGGCGGTAGCACCCCTGGCTCCTAGCGCAACACCAGCCCAGTTGATCGACATGCTGCGCGATGCCGATGCCCAAAGATTCTTTGTTGATGGCGCAGTGGCTGCAGCGTTGGACGCCTCTGGCGTCGCACTGCCGGACGGCATAGCACTGTCCCGACTGGATGCCGATGGTCATCAGGCACTTCCAAGCTGGTTGGTGCCGGTTTCGGTCAGTCCCATGCCAGTCCTGATCGAGCCAGCTTGGCCATTTAACATAATCTACTCGTCCGGTACGACTGGAACACCCAAAGGTATTGTGCAATCGCATCTCATGCGCTGGTTGCAAGCGCAATATGCCCCCTTGTTCGGTTTCGGTCCCAGCACAGTGACGATGGTCGCCACACCGCTCTACAGCAACACGACGATGACCACGGTGCTACCCACCCTAGCCTTTGGTGGCTGTCTGGTGTTGATGGCCAAGTTCGAGGCAAGCGCCTATCTGAAATTGGCACAGGATGAGGGCGTCACCCACGCCATGCTGGTTCCCGTGCAATACCAGCGCTTGATGTCCCGTGAGGATTTTGGTCGGTTCGATCTCAAGTCCTCCCTGGCCAAGTTTTGCACCAGTGCCCCCTTGAGTGCGGCACTCAAAGCAGACGTTGTCGCGCGTTGGCCTGGAATCCTGGTCGAATACTACGGCATGACCGAGGGTGGCGGTACCTGCATGTTGCTCGCCAACCTGCACCCCACCAAGCTTCACACTGTGGGTCAGCCTCTTCCCGAACATGACATTCGATTGATCGACGAGCAGGGTGTAGAGGTGGTCGCAGGCCAGATCGGCGAAGTAGTGGGGCGCTCAGCAACCATGATGACGGGCTATCACAGCCAGCCGGGCAAGACTTCCGAGGCCGAATGGTTTGACGCACAGGGTAATCGCTTCATTCGGACCGGGGACGTGGGCCGCTTTGATGAGGACGGTTTTCTGATCCTCCTGGATCGCCGCAAGGACATGATCATCAGTGGCGGCTTCAATATCTACCCGACCGATCTGGAGGCGGTGTTAGGCCAACACCCGGCGGTCGCCAATGCGGCAGTCGTGGGCGTGCCGTCCGCCGAGTGGGGTGAGACGCCGGTCGCCTTCGTCGTACGCCGCACGGAATGCGACACCAGCGCAGGGGAATTATTGTTGTGGGCCAATCGGCGACTCGGCAAGACCCAGCGCCTCAAGGACCTTCGGTTGCTGAACGAACTGCCACGCAGCGCCATAGGAAAGATCCTGAAACGGGAATTGCGCGATTCCTGGATCGAATCCGCTGCCCGATGAAAGGGCCTTTCAATAACCCAACGAAGTGAGCACAGACATGACGAAAAATACATCGATTGAATTCAAGAACCGCGTTGCGATTGTGACCGGTGCGGGCGGCGGACTGGGTCGGGAGCACGCGTTGGCTTTGGCGGCGAGAGGGGCGAAGGTCGTGGTCAATGATTTCGGGCGCGCAAGTGTCGGCGCGTTGAGCGCTGCCGACGCAGTGGTGAAGGAGATCCTCGACGCCGGCGGAACCGCCATTGCCAACAATGCATCCGTTACCGACGAGGTCGCCATGGCCGCCATGGTGAAGGATGTTATGGACCGCTGGGGCCGCATCGACATCCTCATCAATAACGCAGGCATATTGCGGGACAAGAGCTTCACGAAGATGTCGTTGGCCGATTTCAGACTCGTACTGGATGTTCATGTGATGGGTGCAGTGATCTGCACCAAGGCTGTTTGGGACATCATGCGTGCACAAAACTATGGCCGCATCGTGATGACGACTTCTTCATCAGGTTTGTACGGAAACTTTGGTCAGGCCAACTATGGCGCAGCGAAGATGGCGCTCGTCGGGCTAATGCAAACCCTGTCGATAGAAGGAGCGAAATCCGATATTCGGGTCAATTGTCTGGCGCCGACAGCCTCCACGCAGATGACCGAGGGGTTGTGGAGCAAGGAAGTTTTGCAAGCCTTCAGGCCGGAGTTTGTCACCCCGGCGGTGCTGGTGCTGGTGGCGGACGACGCACCGAATCGAAAGATCCTTTGTGCCGGCGCGGGCACATTCGAGGCGGCCCATATCACACTGACAGGTGGCGCATACATTGGCCACAGTTTGGATTCGGCCGAGCACTTGCGTGAGCGCCTGTCGCAAGTGACCGCCCGCAACGGGGAAATCATTCCTGCCGGGGCAGTGGCTCAGGGAACCAATGAAGGCGCGAAGGCGGCGGCCGCCCTGCGCTCCTAATCATGGGGCATTGACCTGAAAACGCTTCTGATCTCGCAGAGGTTCGCGGACCTCTGCGGATTGCCCCCGGCGCTGATCAATTTTGGGATTCTCGAAGGATTGCCAAATTAGATGCATTTCGGAGAAATTGCCTTGATCACTGATGAGATTGCTAATTTAAGGAGATCTTATGCAAACTAAGCTTGACCGGATTCTGGCGTCCTGTGCGTGCGCTCTGGGACTGATCCTGCCGGTGCTACCGGCTCTGGCACAGGCCCCTGCTGCAGTCCCTGCAGCAGTGCAGGCAGCTCCAGCCGAAGCAGGTGCAGCCTCCGCAGCCGCCCCGGCAGACGCCTCGGCCAAGAAAGCAGACGCCGTCACCGACAACCCCTACGGCATCGAATCCTTGTGGAAGACATCGGACGGTGTGGCCAAGACCGTTTTGCTGCTGCTGCTGGTCATGAGCATTTCAAGCTGGTACGTCCTGATCGTCAAACTGCTTGAACAAGCCAAGGTAGGCCGCCAGGCCAAAGTGGCCTCCGAGCAGTTCTGGACTGCCGGCAGCGTGGAACAAGGTTGCGCCAAGTTGGACAAGAACAGCCCGTTTCGCTTCATTGCCGAAGCCGGCCTGCAAGCCACCAAGAAGCATGACGGCCTGATGGGCCATGTGGATCTGAACGACTGGGTCTCCATGAGCGTAGGACGCGCCGTCGAGCGCATCCAGTCCAGCATGCAAAGCGGCCTCTCCGTCTTGGCTACCGTCGGCTCCATCTCCCCCTTCGTCGGCCTGTTTGGCACCGTCTGGGGTATTTACCACGCCCTCACAGCCATTGGCATCTCCGGCCAGGCCTCCATTGACAAGGTCGCCGGCCCGGTGGGTGAAGCCCTGATC
>Ga0194037_1001059_pt1 | contig 20619 bp, 20 predicted proteins | sample JunL306m_MetaG_FD_148653 | JGI IMG/M metagenome (GOLD analysis project Ga0194037, IMG submission 148653) | Anoxic zone freshwater microbial communities from boreal shield lake in IISD Experimental Lakes Area, Ontario, Canada - Jun2016-L304-6m | ecosystem: Environmental > Aquatic > Freshwater >...
CCGCTTCGCTCTGCACACCACTTGCTGCAATGGGGCCGATTCCCAATCGAGAGCAGCACCAATTGTTGATTACAAACACGGCGCTTGGCTCTTTTGGATTTGAACTGGAAGAGTATCGAAATGGGCACGCTTGTTCTTCCATTAACGCAACGGTTCCATCTGGCTTGTAATTCTTTTTCAGAAACTGAAACTGAAGTCCTCTTTCGAACCATTTGAACTCGATTTCAGGATACGCTTTCAGTTCATCAGCGATAAGCTTTAAACCATTGCCCCACTGGTCGATGATGCCGAGCTTTTTCAAAACAGGCGCAATAACCTTGTTGCGGATATCGGACTGACGGGCAATCATTATTTTACTCTGTCTGGCATCCAAGACCTTCAGACATCGAGATTATATTTTTCTATAGAAATAAATAGACTATATTATTTCTACAGAAATCATAAACGAAAGGCAATACCCATGCAGCAATCCATACAGTTTCAGCCGGAAAGCAGGCAGGCTGTGCTTTCGAAAGCAGTGCGGAACACGGCGCTCTATCTTGGTCTTCCGAACACAAAACTTTCACGAATTCTCGGACTGAGCCCGGCAACAATCAGCCGTCTCAACACTGGGACTTTTTTACTTTCTGCCGACAGAAAAGAGTGGGAATTTGCTGTACTGCTGGTCAGGCTCTTCCGCTCGCTGGATTCGATTGTGGGTGGATCATCAGAAACGGCCAGAGTATGGCTGAACAGTGAAAACAAGGCCCTTTTTGGCCGGAAGCCAGTTGAACTTATTGAAACAACGGAGGGACTTGTTCATGTCGTCACCTATCTGGACGCCAGCCGCAGTATTGTCTGAAGCCTGGGATCATCAGAGCAAAATATGGAGAATCGTTGAGGCGCAGCACGTGGTCTCGACCATGAAAATTGTAGACTCACTTGCTGAGCAGGCGCTGCTTGAAGAAATTCTTGAACAGGGAAAACCTCCGGTACCAACTGAAACTGCGGGACTGCACTATCTTCTCTCAACGCCATTTCGTTATAACACACTCTTCCCCAAAGGCTCACGTTTTCGGGCTCCGAGTGATCCCGGTGTTTTTTATGGGGCAGAACGGGTAAAAACCGCTGCGGCTGAAATTGGATACCATCGCTGGCAATTTCTTCAGGATTCATTGAATCTCGACAGGCTTCCGCCCGCTCAATTCAATGCATTTTCTGTGCCAGTGATGGGAAAAATGGTCGATCTGCGACTGGCTCCCTTCAAGAGAGACTCACTCTTCTGGACTGATCCCGACAACTACAGCACAACACAGGCATTTGCAAATGTTGCACGGCAAGCATCACTTGCCGCAATTCTCTATCACTCCGTCCGTGACCCTGAGCCTCATTGCTGCACCGCCTTGCTCACTCCCAAAGCATTTGCTGCAAAAAATCCTGACAAACCTATGCAGACACTGACGCTCACCATCCTCCAAAAGGAGGCCGTCTGGCAAGGAGAAGGGATGCAATCTTTTGCATTCAATACCGCATTCTGGACCAGCCCACTCATATAACCGAGGTATAAAGAGTTGCCAGCCTCAAGCTTCCTCCCAGCAAAAATTGCCCTCGGTATCGTTTTTCATTAGCTTCACTTAAGCGCAAGCTCAACATTTTTCCTATCCCCATGCACCGGGATATCTGTTTTTTATTACCTTATTCATAAATGAAGCCGCTTTCTGACGCAAAATCAGGCAGAATCATACGAGTAAAATAACGATGGATAAAAAACCACGCGACTTGCTGCCACTCGGCGTCAAGCTGCTCCGCACTATTGAAGCACACCAAGGCACAATTAGGAGTATTGCGTTTGACCCGCAAGGTATCACACTTGCCGCTGGAGGTTGGGACGGAATGATCAAGCTTTGGGATGCACAAAGTGAAAAGCTGCTCCGCACGCTTGAAGGACATAAGGGCATGGTTCTTAGCGTAGCATTTGATCCGAAGGGTTTCACGCTTGCCAGCGGAGGTAATGACGGAACAATCAAGCTTTGGGAGGTACAAAGCGGCAAACTGCTCCGCACTCTAGAAGCGCAACAAGGTAAAATCATAAGCGTAGCGTTTGATCCGCAGGGTCTCACCTTGGTCAGCGGAGGTATGGACGCAACTGTAACGCTTTGGGATACACAAAGCGGTAAGATACTCCATACGTTTGACGGGCATAATGGCTGGATTAATAGCGTAGCGTTTGATCCTCAAGGCATCAGGCTTGCAAGCGGAAGTCAAAACGGAACGCTAATGTTTTTGAAGGAGAGACAACGCGAAAGGATAATATTCTCTACACTTGAAGGATATAATGGCTGCATTAATAGCATAGCGTTTGATCTGGAGGGTATCAAGCTTGCCAGCGGAGGTTCACAGGGAACAGTAAAGCTTTGGGAGCCATACAGCGGCAAGCTGCTCCGCACCCTTGAAGGGCACACAGGCGCCGTAGAAATCGTCTCTTTCTCGCCGGACGGTCGCCTCCTCGCATCAAAAAGCAACGATGAGACCATTCGCCTCTGGAGCTGCGCATCGTGGGAGTGTGTCGCGGTTATCCCTGTACGCAAAGGCAAATACAGTATTTGGATTCCTGCACTGGCTTTTCATCCTGAGTTGCCACTGCTTGCCACAGTTGGTTCGCTCGATACATCGAAGAAGAAAAAAGACCAGCTCATTCACCTCTATGAACTGGACTACAATCTGCTACTAAGTAAGAGCGCCGAGTCAGCAGCTTCATCACATGCGGTGCATCACACCACTGGAAAAATTGTGCTGCTGGGCGACCACAGCGTAGGCAAATCTGCTCTGGGCCACTATCTGATACACTGCGCTTTCAAGGAGCAAGCCTCCACGCATGGGCAGCAGTTCTGGATATTTCCCGCTCTGGGTCAGCGCCGCCCGGATGGCACAGAGTGCGAGGCCATTCTCTGGGACTTTGCCGGTCAGCCCGACTACCGGCTGGTTCACGCGCTCTTTGTGGATAACGCCGACCTTGCGCTGGTACTCTTTGATGCCTCCGACCTGCGCGACACGCTGCATGGTGTGGAGTTCTGGCTTAACCAGCTCCTGAGCGGGCAAAGCAACTGCGCCATCATTCTTGTGGCAGCTCAGACCGATCGCGGCAGTTGTTCGTTGACACCGGATGAACTCACGGCGTTTTGCCAGAAGCACGGCATTGCCGGACCAATCTCCACCAGCGCTTTCACCGGAGAAGGAATAGCCGAACTGCTTGAGCAGATGAAAGTGCTGATTCCCTGGGATGAAAAGCCCGCAACCGTCACAACTTCAACCTTCAAGCGAATTAAGGACTATGTTCTTGGCCTCAAGGAGTCGGATTCGGAGAAGCTGGTCATCATCACACCTGATGAACTTCGCAGCCATCTGGAGGCTACCGATGGCGCTTGGCGTTTTACCGATGCTGAAATGCTGACTGCTGCGGGTCATCTTGAAAATTACGGCTATGTCAAACGTCTGCGCACCTCAAAGGGAGAACAGCGCATCCTGCTCCAGCCGGAACGACTCAACAATCTTGCCTCATCGTTTGTGCTTGAAGCACGGCGCAATATAAAAGGGCTGGGTGCGCTGGAAGAGAGGCGCTTGCTCTCCGGTGGTTACGACTTTCCCGAATTGAGAGTGCTGCACGATGGCGATCGTGATGTGCTGCTCGATGCAGCGGCCTTGCTCTTTCTTGAGCATAACGTCTGTTTCCGCGAAACCGACCCTCTGCGCATGGAGCCCTATCTGGTTTTTCCGGAGCTCATCAACCTGAAAAAACCTTCCGAAAAAGAGGCGCCAACCGAAGATAGCGTAGCTTACACGGTGAGTGGCCCAATGGAAAACGTCTTTGCATCGCTGGTGGTGCTGCTTGGTTACACACACACCTTCACCCGCACCAACCAGTGGCACAACAACGCCCGCTACGAAGTTGGAAACGGCCTCGTATGCGGATTCAGGCAGGAGACCGGACAGGATGGCGGACTTGATTTTGTGCTCTGCTTTGGCGCTCAGGTCGGCACACCGGTGCGCACGCTGTTTCAGGGAATGTTCGAGAGCTTCCTCTCCCGTCGGAACCTGACAGTGCTTCGCCATGAACCGGTGCAGTGCAGCAAGGGACATCCGATGAATCGTACAATCATCCGGGAAGCCATGCAGGACGGTGATGAGTACGCTTTTTGTCGGAAATGTGGAGAAAGGCTGCTCTTGCCAAAAATGGAAGAACCAATTCAGTTGACACGGGATGTGCAGGCCGATATGGAAGTGCAACGCCGTGCGGCTGAGAAGCGGACACGATTTGAGCAGGCAATTTTCCGGATTCAAGCCTACGTTACTGAGCAGAATATCACGCCGCCGGAGTGCTTTATCAGCTATGCCTGGGGCGTTCCAGAGCAAGAACGGTGGGTTGAAAAACGTCTCGCAACCGACTTGCTGAAGGCTGGAATTGTCGTGGTTTTGGATCGGTGGCACAACGCGCAAATTGGCTCGAGTGTTGCCCGCTTCGTTGAGCGAATTGAAAAAAGCGACCGGATCGTCATGGTTGGCACACCCCTTTACCGTCGGAAGTACGAAAACAAGGTAAGCACTTCCGGCTCAGTTGTAGCTGCGGAAGTTGATATGATCGCCAACCGCCTGCTTGGCACAGAAGCACAAAAAGAGAGTGTGCTGCCATTGTTGCTTGATGGTGAAAAACCCGCTTCGCTGCCACCGCTGCTCCACGGTCGTGTCTATGCCGATTTCCGCAATGACTCTGCGTATTTTACTACCGTTTTTGATCTTATCCTGACCATTTACCAACTGCCGCCGAACCACCCGGCAGTGGCCGACCTCCGCGAATCGCTGAACGGGCTGGAGATGCGGTAAAACATAAGAACCATTTTCTCCATTTTGCCACTTTTTCATTACCTTCGCTTATGAAGCTCGTGGCAACCAAGCCGCATGCCACCAAATGCCGATTTTTGACCATTGATATTATTTCCTCGTTTATGAGATTAGCTGTTAATATTGACCATATCGCCACTTTGCGCAACGCCCGGGGTGAACAGGAGCCTGACCCGGTTGCAGCCGCCCTGCTTGCTGAACAGTCAGGAGCGGCAGGCATTGTCTGCCACCTGCGTGAAGATCGACGCCACATCAAGGATAATGATCTGGCAAGACTCCGCCAGGCTGTCACCACAAAGCTTGACCTTGAGATGGCCATGACCACGGAGTTGCAGCAGATAGCCCTCCAAACCAGGCCGGAGCTTATCACCCTGGTGCCTGAAAAAAGGGAGGAACTCACCACTGAAGGGGGGTTTGATATTGTCCGGCACTTCCCCACTCTGATGGAATTTCTGAAACCATTCAAACCGGCTGGAATAGAGGTCAGCCTTTTTATTGAACCCAACAAAAAAGCGGTTGACCTTGCGGCAGAGGCTGGCGCTGATCTTGTGGAGCTGCACACCGGGCTCTATGCCCTGAAACAAGGTGATGAACAGAAGCTTGAATTGAATAAAATTCGTGAGGCGGCTGCTTATGCAAAAGGCCTCGGCCTGAAAGTTGTTGCAGGACATGGGCTTGACTACCGGAACATTGCGCCATTCAGGGAGATCACCGACATTGAAGAGGTGAGCATCGGCCATGCCATTATCGCCCGTGCCGTCATGACCGGCCTTGAGGAGGCTGTCAGGGAGATGCTCCGAATCATCAAGTAACCATTCCAATGACTGATACTGCCAAAAACCAGATTACGATTATCCTTGCAACCGGCAACCGCGACAAGGTAAGGGAACTCCGTCCGCTGCTTGAAAATATTTCGCCCCTTTTCAGCGTTTTTGCGCTGCATGAAATTGGTGTCAACGTTGACATTGAGGAGACCGAGACAACGCTGGAAGGAAATGCTCTGCTGAAGGCAAGGGCTATTGTTGACCTTCTTGCTGAACGGTTCCCCTTCATGATCGCGCTGGCCGACGATACTGGTCTGGAAGTAAAGAGCTTGAATGGAGCGCCTGGCGTCTATTCCGCCCGATATGCCCCCATGCCTGAGGGAGAGTCTCCCACATATAAGGATAATGTCAATCACCTGCTGCACAGCATGAACGGCATTGCCGACAGAACCGCCCGTTTCAGAAGCGTGATTGTCATGAAAGGCTCACTCCCTTCTCCGCAACAACCCTTCCTGTTTGAAGAAACTGCGGATGGAGTTGTTCCCGGCTCCATAACCCTTGAACCAAAAGGCGATGGTGGATTCGGATATGATCCCGTCTTTCTGGTGAATTCCACAGGAAAAACATACTCCGAGATGAGTATGGCAGAAAAAAACTCACTCAGTCACCGCTCTCTTGCTGTCCAAAAAGCCATTGCCGCACTCAAGAATATTCTGGCAGAGCACGGCATTCCGTTAACCAATACCTATGCAACACTATGACTCTTTTTGAAGCCGCTCTTCTCGGTATTGTTCAGGGACTGACGGAATTCCTGCCTGTCAGCAGCTCCGCCCATCTCAGAATCATTCCGGCTCTTGCAGGATGGGCAGATCCTGGAGCGGCATTCACCGCCATCGTACAGATCGGAACCCTTGTTGCGGTTCTTCTCTATTTCCGGAAAGATATTTCCACTATTGTCCGGGCTGTTATTGAGGGAATGGTGAGGCGCAAACCATTGGGCAGCGCTGAAGCCAAAATGGGATGGATGATTGCAGCGGGAACCCTCCCGATTGTTTTTTTCGGCCTTCTTTTTAAATCAGAGATTGAAACCAGCCTCCGTTCACTGTACTGGGTCAGCGGAGCACTGATCGGCCTGGCCCTCATCCTCTCTCTTGCTGAAAAACAAATAAAGCGACGGCGTGAAAATGATCTACCCATGAAATCAATGGCAGATATTGGCTGGAAAGAGGCGCTGCTGATAGGGCTGGCTCAAAGCGTCGCTCTCATTCCCGGATCATCCCGTTCGGGTGTCACCATAACCGGGGGGCTTTTCCTGAATCTTTCCCGTGAGACCGCAGCCCGCTTTTCATTTCTGCTGTCACTCCCTTCGGTATTTGCTGCGGCGTTACTGGAACTCTATAAAACATGGGGCGACATTACCGCATCTCCTGACGGAATTACCAATATCATAGTTGCAACCCTCACCGCCGGTATTGTCGGCTACGCATCGATTGCCTTTCTGCTCAACTACCTGAAAAAACACACGACAACCATTTTTATTACCTATCGGCTTGTGGCTGGCGCGGCCATTCTTTACCTCGTTGCCACAGGGGTTCTGCAACCGTAATCAAACAACTCCGGGAACAACTTTTTACCGTGAAAAATAATTCAAGTTTTGTGGAAAGCAGGCGGAATTTTTTTCTTATATACAGTTAATCTAAATTAACATATTAATTAGTCAGCCGTGCCATACAGCTTGTCAAGCTTAGGGCATAGTGGCTTTGAAAAAGCAGACTTACACATACACACGAAATGTTCGGACGGCATCTTTTCACCGGCAGAAATTATTGAAAAAGCAAGACTTGTCGGATTAAAGGCCATCAGCATTACTGACCATGATTCTGTTTTAGGTATCGAGAAAGCAAAGCCATTAGCCTTGGAGAGAGGTATTGAGCTTATTCCTGGTGTAGAGATGAGCTCAACCTACAAGGGCTATGATATTCATGTCCTTGGTTATTTTTTTGATTATCAGCATTCCGGGCTGAAAGAATATCTTGACCACTGCCGTCACCTGCGCACCGAAAGGGCGGAGCGCATGGTAAGCAAGCTTGCCAAAATGGGTGTTAAAATCGGTATTGAGCAAATCATCGTCAAAGCCCAGAACGGCAGTGTGGGAAGGCCACATATTGCCGCAGTGCTTCAGGATGTAGGCTATGTGAAAAGCTTCAGCGAAGCATTCAGCAAATATCTCGGTTCACACAGTCCGGCTTATGTGAAAAGTATCGAGACGCATCCTGCCGATGTTATCAGGCTCATCAACAAGGCCTCAGGGCTCTCTTTTCTTGCTCATCCTGCGCAGAACGTTCCTGATGAAACACTGAAACAGTTGATTACCTTCGGACTTGATGGTATTGAAATTGTCCATCCCTCTCATGATACCTACAGGCAGAATTACTACCGTGAAATTGCCAATGAGTACTTCCTGCTTTTTTCGGGAGGCTCCGATTATCATGGTATGAGAGAGCGCGATGACGATGTTTTCGGGAAGGTAACTATACCTTACGATTGGGTAATGAAAATGAAAAGCCGACTTTTACACGCATGATGAAAACAAAACGGTCTCAGGCTGCACACCTCATCGCTCTTTCTCTATGCCAATAACATTCATTCGAAGTCTGGGGATAAAGCTTGTCCTGCAACTGAAAGCTTTTTTACTCACCATGCAGGAATTTTTTCTCTTTTCGCTCAGGGCATTTATGTCTTTTCCGAAAATAATCCGCTACTGGCGGGATGTGCTTGATCAGGCAACAATATGCGGTACGGACTCGATTCCCATTGTGCTGGTCAGCTCTATTTCCATAGGCGCACTTCTGGCTATTGAGGTGGGCAATCTGCTTGAAGACTTTGGAGCAAAAACAATGCTCGGACGTTCAACCGCGCTCTCGGTTATACGCGAGCTCGGGCCGCTTCTGATGGGCCTTATGCTCTCCGCCCGGTTTGGATCAAGAAACGGTGCTGAACTGGGTGCCATGCAGATATCAGAACAGATTGATGCCCTTCGCGCTTTCGGCACTGACCCCATAGCAAAACTTGTCATGCCTCGACTGGTCGCCGCACTTATCATGTTTCTGCCATTGACCGCCCTCTCGGACTTTGCCGGTCTTCAAAGCGCAGCATACATGGCTGAGCACTATCACCGGATTGATCCCGGAATATTCTGGAACGCTGTCTATCCCCGGCTTGTGGCCAAAGACTTTGTGGTCGGGTTCCTGAAAGCCCCGGTCTTTGCCGTCATTATAACACTTGTCAGCAGTTTCAATGGCTTTTCTGCAAGAGGAGGAACCGCTGGTGTCGGGCGTTCGACTATTAAGGGTATTGTTGTTTCATCAGGACTTGTCCTGATTGCCAATTTCTACGTTTCAAAGATAGTACTGGAAAACATGTAACCTACATGATTGAATTACGAAAGGTTGGTTTAAAATATGGCGACAAGGAGATTCTTAAAAATGTCTCGCTGACTGTCCAGGACAACACGATCAAGGCAATCCTGGGACCAAGCGGCGTAGGAAAAAGTACGATTCTCAAACTGATGCTCGGCCTTATCAAGCCAAACAATGGGCAGATTCTGGTTGACGGCACGGATATCAGCAACATGAACGAGACCAGCCTTTACGATATACGGCGAAAGATGGGCATGGTTTTTCAGGGAAATGCGCTTTTTGACTCTTTGACCATCAGCCAGAATCTGGGTTTCTTTCTTCGTGAAAACATGAAACTCCCGGAAGAAGAGATCATCCGGAGAGTTGCCGAACAGATCCAGTTTGCCGGGCTTGAAGGCTATGAAGATCAGCTCCCTGAAAGTCTGAGTGGAGGAATGCGCCGAAGAGTTGCCATAGGGAGAGCGCTGATTTTCAAGCCGCACATGATCCTTTTTGATGAACCAACGGCAGGGCTTGACCCGGTCAGCTCAAAAAAAATCCTCTCGCTCATCAGCTCCCTGCGCCATAACAACAACCTGGGCGCTGTCATTGTTACCCATATTATCGATGATGTCTTCAATGTCGCCGATTCAGTTGCTGTGCTCTACCAGGGTGAAATCATTTTCGACGATGTGACCGAAAAACTTCATAATGCCCGGCACCCTTTTATACGCTCTATTCTTTCTGACAAAATTCTTGAATTATAACTTACACTTAAGACTTTCACCTGTATGAAAAATCCGAACGCTTTGAAATGGAGCGATCTGAAAACCGGTATTTTTTTTGTTTTCGGCATCGGTTTTGCGGCCTATATGGGACTGGTTATCGGTAAAAACACCAATCTTTTTTCCGGTGTGACGACCATAAAAATAGTATCGAGAGATGTGCAGAGTCTTGCTGAAAACAACTTTGTCTCAGTCTCCGGTAAAAAAATAGGCACGGTTTCAAAAATGGATTTTTTCAGACGGAACGATTCGCTTTTTGTCGTGGCCTCTCTCCGGCTGAAAAATGAGTTTGCACCCCTCGTCACAAAAGATGCCAAAGCCACTATTAAATCTCTGGGCGTGCTTGGCGACAAGTATGTTGATATCACAACAGGCAAAGGAGCTTCTGTTCAAAACGGAGATTATATTCCCCTTGAGACCGAGGAGGGCATGGCAAGCCTCACTGGCAATGCCAACAACGCTTTTGTCAAAATCAATGAGCTTCTCGATCACTTGAACCGCGGCAAGGGTATGGCTGGCAGGCTGATCTCTGACGAAAAAATGGGAAGCGAGTTAGCCGAAACGGTCAGCAGCCTGAAAACCACAACTTCCGAACTTTCAAAACTGACGCAGAAAGCCTCCAATGGATCAGGTCTTCTTCCAAAGCTCCTCAATGACAAGGCAATGGCAAAAAATACTGAAGAGAGTCTTGAACATCTTAACCAAATCGCTTTGAAAACTGAATCACTGATGACTAAACTCAACGATGACAAGGGCACTCTGGCACAGCTCTCTTCAAATCCGGTGCTTTATAATAATCTGTCACGGACACTCTCTTCCCTGGATTCTGTGCTTGTCGACCTGAAAGCTCACCCGGGTCGCTATGTCAAGTTCTCGGTCTTTTAAAGGCAGAAAATTCAATGCAATTGCGCCACTTTGCTCTTGCGTCATGCATAATTCTTGCGGGTTTGATCGTATCTCTCCCGGCTGAGCTCAAGGCTTATGATTTCAAGCCGCTCGATGCCATTGTTGAGCACGCGATCAGCGACAGGGTTTTTCCCGGGGCAACTCTTGCTGTTCTCTACAAGGGGAAGGTTGTTTTTCACAGGGCCTTCGGCAATATGACCTATAGCCCCAAAAGCGCTCCCGTTGATACCACAACAATCTATGACCTTGCTTCTCTGACCAAGGCTGTTGTCACCACCAGCATTGTCATGCAACTTGTTGAGCATGATTCACTCTCACTTCGGGCACCTGTCGCAACGTATTTTCCGGATTTTGCAAAAAACGGTAAGGGAACGGTGACAATTGAGCAGCTCCTCTACCACACCTCCGGCTTGAGAGCCCACACTTATTTTTCAAAAAGCTGCACAACCCCGGAACAGCTCTTTAATGCCATTGCCGCCGATTCACTTCTCTCTGCTCCAGGCACAACAACTCTTTACAGTGATCTCGGCTTCATGCTGCTTGGAAGAATAGTTGAAACCATTACCGGAAAATCTCTTGCGTCAAACTTCCATGAACGGTTTGCTGTACCCCTCGGAATGAGATCAACCATGTTTACCCCACCACCATCGCTTCTCTGGCATATTGCGCCCGTGGAGAAAGATACACTCTGGCCGTTCAGCAGAGAGCGTCCGCTGGTCCATGATCAGAATGCCGCGCTCCTTGGAGGTGTAGCCGGTCATGCCGGATTGTATGGAACAACCGGAGACCTTGTCCTTATGACTGCAATGCTGATGAACGACGGGAACAGCAAAGGCCAAGTCTATTTTCGCCCGGCCACACTCAGAACATTTCTCTCCCGGCGCAACTCTCCGAGAGCATTGGGTTGGGATTTGCGCTCTCCTGGGGGTCACTCCTCAGCGGGCGACTTTTTTTCAAACTCCTCTTACGGTCACCTCGGCTTCACAGGAACGAGCATCTGGATTGACCCCGAAAAGGAACTTGCCGTTATTCTGCTCAGCAACAGGGTCTACCCGACATCAGACAACATCAAAATTCGTGCGTTCCGTCCACTGATCCACAACACTGTCGTGCAGTGCCTGGGGTTGGTCAGGCAAACAAGCCTTTCATCGGCACAACAGGAAGCGGAGTTGGTTTCAACGATTCCTGCCGGAAAATGGCGTTGGCAGCCAGGCGTCCAGTAAAAGCCGCCGCCTCCATGAGAAAAACCGGAGCATCAACTTTTACCCAGTCTCCAGCAAAAAAAAGGTTGGTGAAGGGCGTTTCAAGACCGGGGCGAAGAGCGTGATCTCCCGGAGCCCATCGGGTAAAATTGGACTGTTGCATAAAGAGTTGATGCAGGATTGTTGCATCCTTTGATTCCGGAAACAAGAGATGCAGCTCTTGAAGCATCGTCGCCTTGATCACCTCTTCCGGCCTGATATCCTTCGGCGCAATGGCGTAGGCATGCAGTTCAACAACACAGCCTCCATGCTTCTTTGCCCATGAGATAAAGGGCTCCTGAAAATGGGAATAGAGAGAGACTGAGTCGGTATAGGTATAACCTGAAACAGTATAGAACGGAAATTCTGCCGAAGTGAGCGGTCGATCAATCCAGAGGCGGTACACCGCATAGGGATCCGCTTCCCCGAGCGAAGCAACCTGCGACTCAAACTCAGGATGACGCAACTGCGAAGCCTTAATCAACTTTCGGGTACCCCGCACATCAGAAGCTATCACACAATAATCGCAAGCCAACACTTCACCCTCTCCGCCATCAAAATAATTTTCACGGCTCACCACAAGCATCCCTTTTTCCAGCGCAACAGCAAGTCTGGCAAGCGGAGCCTTGGGTGGACCACTCACCGCTCTTCCCGAGGCATCATACCTGCCTGCATGGCATGGGCAGTAAAACCCGCCAGCAAGAGTATCGGGTTTTACCGTGCAGCCTGCATGGGTGCAGCGCCCGTCATAGGCAATATATCCGGTATCCTTTCGTCCAACCATAATCGGCACCCCATCGGCCGTGACATAAGCCGCAAAGCTTTTTTGCGGTACACCCGCCGGATCAACCTGCAAGAACAGGGGGGTACCACTTTCCGGCGTGTCCACAACAACCCCGGCAACCTTCTCCTCATTAAGCTTCATGCTCCTTGCCGTGCACCCCTTCCGGAGCTTCACCCCGAGCTGCTTCAGTTTGGCCTCAAGTGGATTGACAAGAGCGGTCATACAATCTTGATTCGTTATTTTGAACGCGAGCCCCTCCGGACTGCCCATAAAATAAAAATGAAAATAGCGTATAGCCTCTGCCGCCGACAACACCTCCATACGGTTCATCGTCGCATCAGAAAAAGGGTGCAGCACCGTATCAACAAAGGCGGGCAAAGCCTCTCCCTGGCGGCAATAGGTCATGAAATCAATCGAATCATACTTGCGGAACGTCTTCTTGTACTCATATCGGAACAACTCCCCCATTGAAGTCAATCCTTTGGTATTTTTCAGAAAGGAGATCAAGTCAAGTCGGCGGGACTGCCCTACCATAGAGAGCACATTGAGAGGGAATAACTTCGGTGTCTGGCCGAAGAGCTCTTCAGGAGCATTTTTAAACATCACAGGATATCCGGGAGAGGCTGAAAAAACCTCCTGCTTGACACCCGCAGAGGCAAACATCTCATTGAGATTGTAATACTGGTCAAAAAAACCATGAAAACCGTGCTCCACAGGAAAACTCTCGCCAAGAGCATCAAGATTCCAGCCCGTGAGTTTGCCTCCAAGGAGAGGGGATGACTCGACCAGCGTCACCTCAAAACCCCTGAGGGCAAGTTCAAGAGAGGCACTGATACCCGCCAGACCGCCGCCAATGACCACCACTTTTTTTGATCCATCGATCTTCTCTTTCCCTTCCGCTCCTTTGGCAGGACCGCCATAAAACTCTTTTCTCGGCTGGTAATATCCAACAAGCCCTGCTGTTCCTGCTACGGCAACACCGGTGCCAATGCCTGTACACATCAGCAGTTTTTTTATAAACTCTCGTCGTTCCATAACAGTGAAAAGAGCGTTAACCCGTTGAAAATAAATATCCTGAAATCATCGAGTATTTACAGCTCCTTTTTCGGAAATTTCAGGAATGACATGAACAGGTCGAACAAAAAATGGAATGAGTTAGTAACCGACTGTTCGATATGGTGAAATGCTTCAGGAATATGGCCTCCGCTCAGAGTGAGATAGGCCGCATAGAGCACAAGAAAAGCGGCGATAATAAAAAAAACCTGTACAACTTTTTTTAGAAAAGAGAACAGAATCATGAAGGCAACAATGACGGCAATAAAAAACAACACCGGATGGTGGGCAAGATAGTCAAAAGCTTTTTCCATAAGAGTATGTTTTTCGTTTAAAGGTATTCCTGTAAAATACCGGCAACTCTGGGTGAGGGAGAAACTTCAGCGAGCTTTGCCCGTGCAGCAAGCAACTCCCGACGCATCGTACTGGAAACATTGGCGTCATCAAGAATCATTCGGGCATGACGGTATATCTCTGCTCCGTAAGCCTCATGTTGAATAAGCTCAGGCACCGCACGTTCAACACTCATAAGTCCTTTAACGACAATATTTGCCAATGATATATTCTTCAGCTTTACCAACTGGCGACCGATCAGGTAATTAAGCTTTCCTGTTTTATAAACAACAATCATGGGGACACCAAAACAAAGCGACTCAAACGTCGCGGTACCCGATGTCACCAAAACAACCTCACAGTACTGCATGACCTCATAGGCTGAACACTCCAGAACAGAGAGATCACCGTATTCTGACAAAACCCGGTAGGCCTCTTCGTTGAGATTTTGTGCACGTCCAAAGAGAAACACGGCAGGATATTCCTGGCTCAGCAGACGTGCTCCTTTCAGCATTTCAGGAAAAATATGGGCAATCTCCTGTTTGCGGCTTCCCGGCAGAAGTCCGATAAGCCTGGCTTCAGGTGCAAGTGTATGTTTTTTGAAAAACAGCTCTCTGGAAGGAAGAGAGACTTCAGCAAGTTCTTCAATAACTGGATGACCGACAAATTCGGCATCAATACCATGGTGTCGAAAAAAATCAACCTCGAAATCAAAAATAACAAGTAACCTATCAACATGAGCGCGAATAGCCTTGACCCTGCCCTCTTTCCATGCCCATACCTGCGGAGAAATGTAATAGATAACCGGAATTCCAAGTTTGCGCAAAAAACGGGCCATCATGAGGTTCATGCCCGGATAGTCAACAAGTAATGCCGCAAACGGTTTTTCACGATGTACAGCTTCCTTGAGGTCACGAATAACCCGCCGAAGAAATCCCGAATGTTTCAACACATCGACAAGCCCCATGATGCTCATCTGTGCAGTATCATATAACAGGTCAGCACCAAGTTGCCGAAGTTTTTGGCCGCCAATACCGAAAACCCTGATATCGGGCCTTGCTTTCAACAATTCAGCAATAACTCCGGCAGCATGCATATCCCCGGATACTTCTCCAGCTAAAACAAACAGTATCTTTTGCATTAAAAAAGAGAGATAATTGGATGAACGACATGGAATCCTTACTTTAGCAATATATTTATTTATTTTTCTTCCAAATGAATAACGGAATTTTGTTCATAATTATATCAACATCAATAAAGAATGCAACTTAGATTCGGTACTGACGGATGGCGCGCAATTATAGCAAAAGAGTATACCTTCGATAACCTTAAACTTGTAGCACTGGCTTCAGCTAAATATTTTCTGGACCATCCAAACAGGGCAAAAGGGGTTTGTATTGGCTATGATACCCGTTTTATGTCCAAAGAATTTGCCGAATATACAGCCAGCATCCTTTCATCACAGGGCTTGAGGGTATTTCTTTCTGACAGTTTTGTGTCAACTCCCGCAGTCTCCCTTTATGCTAAAGCAAAACAACTTGCCGGTGGCATTGTCATTACCGCATCTCATAATCCGGCAATTTATAATGGATTCAAAATCAAGTCTCCTTATGGTGGCCCCGCACACCCGGAAGTGATCGCTGAAATTGAGAACAACCTTACCCTGACAGACCCGCAAACGATAATTGTTCCTGATAAAAAGCTGATTGAGCTGATTGATATGAAAGGATTTTATATCAGCCATCTGAAGTGTTGCATTGATCTGCCCCTGATTCGTGAGTCAAGAATAAAAATAGCACATAATGCCATGTACGGCGCCGGGCAGGATCTTATCTCAAATCTGTTTGATGAATCAATGCTCAGTTGCTATCACTGCAGCATCAACCCCGGTTTTGGAGGCATCAATCCCGAGCCGATGCCTCAGTATATCGAAGAGTTTATCGAATTCTTCAATGAGGTTGAAACCGATATTGGTATTATCAATGATGGAGATGCCGACAGGATAGGCATGCTTGACGAAAATGGCGCATTTGTGGATTCCCATAAACTTTTTGCGATTATTCTCAAGGATCTGGTCGAGTATCAGCACAAAACCGGTGAAGTTGCTAAAACATTTGCGTTGACCGATGTCATCGACAAGATATGCAAGAAACATGATCTCATCATGCATGAGCTCCAAATCGGCTTCAAGCATCTCAGCAAACTCATGACCACTAATGATATCCTTATCGGAGGAGAAGAGTCCGGTGGCATAGGCATTCCAGCATTTCTTCCAGAACGCGACGGTGTCTATACCGCTCTGCTTATCCTTGAAATGATGACACGCAGGGATAAATCTCTTGGAGAACTTGTTCAGGAGTTGTACGATGAGTATGGCTTTTTCTGTTTTAACCGCCTCGACCTGCGTGTCAGCGAAGCGAAAAAACAGGTAATTATTGATCGAGCTGCCGCAGGTGATCTTACAAGCATCGCTGGATACAAAGTCCTGAAATTCAACGATCTTGACGGCTACAAATATCACTTTGAAGGTGGATGGATGCTTATCCGGCCATCCGGCACTGAACCGGTACTCCGCGTCTATTGTGAAGCCGACTCACAGGAAAAGGTTGATAAAGTTCTGGCCTTTGCTACAAAACTTGCTTGAGTCTGGTTACAACAAGCAGATTGCATAAATCAGGGATGGCATCAAAAGAAAAGCTGTTCAGAACTCTTGTGGACCAACATCAGGAGATGGTCGTCAATACCTGTTATCGTTTTGTCTTTAACCGTGAAGATGCCGAAGATCTTGCCCAGGACGTGTTTGTCGAAGTGTTCCGCTCTTTTGAGCAGTTCCGTGAAGAAGCAAAGCTCTCAACATGGATATACAGAATTGCCGTCACGAAATCGCTTGACCACCTGCGCCGTTTGAAACGGAAAAAACGTTTCAGCTCATTGAAACGGGTTATTGGCATTGGAGACCCATCAGAGGAGATCGCCTCCCCTCTTCACGATAATCCTGCTGATGCCTGCACTGATAGCGAACGAGCCAGCATATTGCAGGATGCTCTCGGTACACTCCCTGAAAATCAGAAAACGGCATTTCTTCTGAGCAAACAGGATGGATACAGTAATCAGGAGATTGCCGATATCCTGAAAACATCGGTTTCAGCAGTAGAATCTCTGATACACAGAGCAAAAAAAAACCTTCACGACAAGCTCTATGCCTATTATTCGGAACATTAATTTTTTTGAAACCGCAAGTTTTTGACAAACCTGTCGTCATACATAATGAAACAGGATACAATGATGAAACAGCATAATGAAAAAATAGAAGCCGAAGTCAGCAAGACCATGAATTTGCTTGATGAGTTTGTTCCTCTTGAACTCCATCATCAATTCAGAGTTCGGTTGATGCGTAGAGTCGAAAGCGAAATAGGCCTGGAGAGGGGGGGGCAATATTTTGGCATTCACTTTGATTACAGACTTGCATTCATGGCGCTGATTTTTGTCATTAATCTTGCTTCCACGTTGCTGTCAGTTCAGCAGGGTGACGAATCAACAACAACGATCAGTGAGGTGTCTTTTATCCAAAGTGACAACTACGCGAACCAGGAGTTTGCTTATTATGATCAGACAGCCTTTTATGAAAACCAGGCTCCCTGACCAGAATTCTTCAGCAAAGAACACGTTACTATTTTGGCTAATCAAAAAGGGAAATGCGATGAAAAGGACATTAATGATTTTGACAAGTGCAGTGCTTCTTGGTTTCAGCACTGCCTCAGCGGATCCAAACGTCCAGCGGGGCATGGGTTGTTTGCGGGGTGGAAGGATACCGGAATGCAGAATGGATTGGATGCAGGACAATCTTGGACTAAACGACAAGCAATGTGAGCAAATGGAGGAGTTCCAGGCAAAACATTTTCGCCTTGTTTCGGCTGAACAGAGAAAGCTCATGACTTTTGAGCGCGAGTTACAGGAAGAATCTCTAAAGACAACCCCTGATGCAAAAAAAATTGACCTGCTTGCAGAAAAGATCGGAAAGCAGCATGCCACCCTTGCCCGCATGAGAAGCGCTCATGTGGCTGAAATGAACTCAATATTAACCCCTGCGCAGCGCGACTCCTCAATGAAAGCAATGAAGAATCCCATCTCTGTGCGTGGCAATTGCCGAATGATGATGTCAAAGTAGCAGCCACATGGACTTTATTTCTTCGAAACGGTTTGTTTCAGTAGCTCTTATGCTTCTCGCCCTGTGCAATGTAACACTGCTTGGTGTTCTGTGGTGGCAGAACGCACACAGACAGGAGCCGTTGTTCTCTCAAAGGCATCATAATTTTGGACGGCAAAACTCTTTTATTGAACCGCTTGCCCTTACAGAATCGCAAAACCTCACTTTCCGTAAACTGCGCGAGAAACATTTTCTCAAAGTCAGACCTAAACTGGAGGCGATTACCTTGCTCAAAACACAACTGGTTGAAGAATCGCTGAAAGATAATCCAGATAATAAAAAAATTGAGACAATCACAGCAGAAATCGGACTCCATCAAACGTCAATAGAGCGTGAGCTATCTCTCCATTTTCATGAGCTTGCCAAAGTATGCACGCTGGAACAACGGGATTCACTGAAAAAAGTGCTTGGCCGTATCGCAACAAACAGGCATGTCATGAGAATGGAACGCTCTATCGGGCCACGGCCTTGAAAAGATCACTGTAGATTTAACGTTATTTCGACCTGAATTTGCTCACAGCTTTGGCTGCCGCAAACTGAACCTCCTGGCGAAACAAAACGACCGCGATGACAAAATATATGGCCAAAAGTCCTATTTTTGAACCCAGGATCGTTAATGGATGCAGCAAAAGCTGAGCTGTATTAAACTGCACAAACGCAAACACTATACCCGCCACAAGCAAGAGAAAAAGCTTAAACCAATCATAACGGAGCGGAAATACTTTGAGGGAATACCATGCCATCACAAGGCACATGACTGCCGTGCCGGCGACGATAGCATAAGCCGCCCCATCCATGCCACTCAACGGGATAAGCCACCAGCAGAAAAGTGCAGTCACCGCCGCACCGGCAAAGGTGACGACGGGCAGGTAACGGGTATTGCCGGTAATAAGAAGTCCTGCGGAGAGATTCGTTGAAATCATGTCAAAGACATAACTCAAAAAAATCCAGGGTAGAATTGAAAGTCCAATCCAGTAACGCGGAGGCAGCAGGTAAAAGCGATCTGAATAGTGGTAACGGACAAGATCAGGGACAAAAAATGTGGCTGCAAGCGCCAGAAACATGGTAAAAAGGGTTGAAATGCTGAGCACATGCTTAAAAAGCCTTTTTGCCTCGGGATCTTTGGCATGTTGCAGAAAAAACGGCTGCCATGCAAAACGGAATACCTGGATAAAAAGCTGCAACACAACGCCAAAAGCCGCAATTCTTCCATAAATGCCAACAATATCAGAAGCCTGATAGCCCTGTCCATAGATTCGTTGAATCTCTGATGGAGGTATGCGGATTAAAATGTTCCTGTCAATCAGATGAATCAGCAGTCCAGCAATCCCTGTCGGCACATAAGGCAAGCCAATACGAAGCATTTCTCTCAACTGGAGTGTTGAAAAAAAAATCCTGAACTGACGAAAAACGGGAATCACCAGCAGCAGACTGATCAGTGACCCAAAAGCCTCTGCAATAAATATCCCCGGCAATCCGACATGAAACGGAACAAGAAGAATAATTGCACTGACAACAACCGCTATTACTCCGACCACCCTTGCTATGGCAAACTGCACTGCTTTTCTCTTCAGGCGAAGTTCTGCAAATGGAATAACCAGCAGAGTATCAATCCATAAAATAAGGGCTGCATACCGAACAAAGATGAAGTCTCCGGCGGAAAGTCCTATAAGTTCGGCAATAAGCGGGGCAAAAAGAGCAATGCTGATCGCAAAAAGCGTTGACGTCACAAAAAGGGTGATGAACGCCGTGGAAAAAAGCTGGGTTTCATCCCTGTCTCGATGTGCCGAATCCGAAACTACCTTGAGATAGGAGGTTTCAAGGCCATAAGAAAACAGGACATTTGCCAGTGCGATATTTGCATAGATAATGGTTTGTACACCATTATCAAACGTGGAGAGTTTGTTGGCATAAAGAGGAACCAGAAGATAATTGAGACTACGGGCAAGAATAGTACTCGAACCGTAAATAACGGTATCTTTGAAAAGAAGCTTTAGCTTTGAGAACATGAAGAAGAAATATCAGAAAAACTTAAACGGTATCATTGTTCATCGTCCCCGGCGTCCCGTCACTCTGAGCGGCAGAACGACGCTGCCGTATTGCCTCCTCATCAATCTGAAATCTGCCATCTTTTTGAATAACAGGAATTCTTGAGATAACGTCACTGAGATGACGCTGGGCTTCCTGCTGCTGCTGCTTGAGTTTTTCAAGTTCTTCCTTATTGAGGCCAACAGGATTATCTTTGTCGATAAGCGAATCCTTGAAGGATTCAA
>Ga0194037_1001062_pt1 | contig 20591 bp, 22 predicted proteins | sample JunL306m_MetaG_FD_148653 | JGI IMG/M metagenome (GOLD analysis project Ga0194037, IMG submission 148653) | Anoxic zone freshwater microbial communities from boreal shield lake in IISD Experimental Lakes Area, Ontario, Canada - Jun2016-L304-6m | ecosystem: Environmental > Aquatic > Freshwater >...
GCAACTGAACAGGCTGAGCATGGCTTGTCCAATATGTCGGCGAACCCAGAAGCTATGACAAGCTTAACCAACTGGCCTTGGATCAAAAGTATCAACTTGGTTGCAACTTAGAATAAGATCACGCTTGACACTAAACAGTTCGAAAATATGTTGAAAGACATTGGAAGCAAATTACCAAAAGTTATGGCCGGGACAGTCAACACACTGGCCGGAAAGGTCAAGGAGGCGACAATAAAAGAGATGCGTACCAAGTTTAAAGGCGGAACGTCAAACTGGGTGTTGAACTCTTTTGATATCAAGAAGGCGACTACATCTGACCCGACCGCAGAAGTGTTCTATAAACGTGGCAGAAACTTTATAGAGATACAGGTTGACGGCGGTCGGCGCAAGCCAAAGGGGGCTGAATCATTATTGATGGCCAAGGGGGTTTTGGGAGCCGGACAGGCTTATTTGCCGGGCAAAGATGCCGCCCGTGACCAGTATGAGAACCTTTCTCCAGGCATACGTAATCAGGTATTGTCCTATTTACAAGCATATACCGGTAGGAAGGCACGCAACAACAGGCAGGGGGCTTCGCTCCGAAATGGCACTCAATTTTTTGCATTACAGCAAGGCAAGGGGAGTTTGAGTGCTGGCGTGTATCAGCGTATCGACGAAGCAAAGTCTACTGCATTGAGGGCTCAACGGGCTATGATCGCCAAGAGAATCATACAAAATCAATACAAAGGCAAAGGAGGGAAGATACAACGGCAAGAATTGATAAAGCAGTTGAAAGCTGCCAACAAAGCTTTACTGCCGCGTGGCATAAACAGGGTCATGGCCTTTTCCAAGATCAAGTCATACACACCTTCAATTAAGTTCTATGAAATAGGAAATAAAATTATTGCTGATAATCAGGCAGAAGTATTTCGTAAAGTTGCCAACATAGAAATGGGCGGGCGCTTACAATGGTAGCCATCCCCTGCCCCCTGCTTCACAACGGAGGTGGCAGATGAATGGTTATGCTTTAGTCCATCAAACAAGCGGTGTCTCTATCGACACGGCTCGCGGGTCCTCCCTGGGCATCGCACCATGCGGGTCATTCGAACCCCGAGGTCCGGCTACGAGTAAACTTTTTTGGGTTGCGGAATTTCGGAATAGATCAGAATGAGAGCTAGTTTCCAGCTTCGTAACCATTGGGCCATTTAATAGGTATCTCGGGTACAAAAGTCCTCCGGTCAACGTGGAGCAAGACAAATAAGCTCAATCAAATTGAATGGTTGATCGGCAAAAAATCAATAACGATAGTACGCTGTGAGCAAGATATATTGAAAACAACGGCTTGATTCCTTTTCCCACCTGATTCAAAATCATGATACGCACTACCACGCCACACTGAAAACAGAACTACCACGCCACCACCCGGCGGGACACAAAGCCGATCTCCGCCGGGCCGGTTGCCGTCCTGGGAGAGATGCCACCGGTAAACACGACAGGGATCACCGGCGGGAGTCCGTCAAGGTGAACAGGATCGGCACCGCCGCCGGGCTGCTGGCTGTTGTCGCTCCTTCTCCTGGGGAACCGTCACCGTGTCCGGATGCTGCCGGAACAACCTGCTGAACAGATCAGGCCGCCGGGCCGGTTGCCGCCCTGGGGAGAAATACCGCCGGCAAACATGACAGGGATCGCCACCGCTGCCGGGTTGCTGGCTGCAGTCGCCCCACCTCCTAGGGAGCCGTCACCCTGTCCGGAAGCTGCCGGGGGTCACGGCGACGGCACAATTGAGGCTAAATCGTGCCGTGCTGATTCATTTCACTGGCTGAACTGAAAAGAGGGGGGAATATCTTGTGAAACGAAAGGTCACGCGCAAAGGTCACGGTATTGGTAACGCTGTGGACCCGCTTGTTTACTCTATTTGTTTCCTTCGTTACCTTTGTGACCATTGTTCACGCTTTTATTTTTTGCTTTTATTTTATAACCGGAAAGGAGCTTAAACCATGCCGAAGATCAGAAAGACAAAAGGGATATACCGCCGGGGCCGGGTCTATTGGGTCACGTATATGGGGGTTGACGGAAAACAGAAGTTTGAAAGCACCGGAAGCACGCTGAAGGCTGATGCCGATCTTATCCTTGCACAACGGCGGCTTGATGTTGACCAGGGGAAGGCACCAATATCAAACCGCCGGGATCGGAACTTTACTTTCAGTGACCTGGCCGACGAATACAAAAAGGTTATAGTCAACCAGAAAAGTTCACGGTCAAAGCTCATAAATATCGAACAACTAAGGGCCGAATTTGGATCAATAAAACTTGGCAATCTTACTCTTTCCGCTGTTGAGGCATGGCAAGCCCGCCGCCTGTCGGAAGAAAGACCGGCGACAAAAGAAGGAGGCGAAATTCGACAACCAGTAAAACCGGCCACCGTCAACAGGACGCTTGCTTGCTTGAAACACATGTTTACAAAGGCTCTCGACTGGGAAATGATTTCAGATGATTCTTTCAAGCGGATCAAAAAAAGCAGGATGGCTCCGGAGAACAATAGGAGGCTGCGCTATTTGTCATTTGAAGAATGTGAAACTCTCTTGGCTTGTTGTGACAAGCATCTTCGTCCTATTGTAACGGTTGCCATTCATACGGGCTGCCGAAAGGGCGAATTACTAGGATTGACCTGGGATCGTGTCGACCTGAAGAACGGACTCATATTGCTTGATAGCAACACCAAAAGCGGTAAGCGCCGGGAAATACCTATCAATAAGACCGTTCACACAACACTGAAGGCAATCGTCCGGCGGCTTGACTCTCCCTTTGTGTTTGTGAACCCTGCTACAGATGAAAAGGGGAAGTTGCGCAATGATGGCCGTTACTTTGACGTAAAGAAGTCTTTTGCCACGGCGTGCCGGAAAGCAAAGCTTCAGGACTTCCATTTTCATGATCTCAGACATACGTTTGCAAGTCTTCTAGTGATGAACGGGGTTGACATTACCAGCGTTTCAAAACTCTTGGGTCATGCAACGCTGACAATGACGCTCCGTTATGCACACCTGTCACCGAACCACCTACAGAGTGCTGTTGACGTGTTGAGCAATCATGCTTCAGCACACGAAAAAACCAAAGGTCACGCATAAAGGTCACGGCAATAGTCACCGTTTTTCATGAATGATTCTATGATGTTTTACCTTTGTGACCTTTGTGACCTTTATTCACTCTATTATCTTTTGCTTTTAGCTTTGCTCTATTCCGTATAATAAATCTATTTCTGAGTACATGACAATTTACATGACAATGCGGTAAAAAAGGCGCAAAAAAGGGGTTAGCTTTTGGCTAACCCCTTAAATTTATGGTGGGCACAGACAGGATCGAACTGTCGACCTGCCGATTAAGAGTCGGCTGCTCTACCAGCTAAGCTATGTGCCCAAAAGTGAAAAAACAAGGGGTCCTGGTATATACCATTGCCCCCTCGGAATTAATGGTGAGCCGCGCCAGGGTCGAACTGGCGACCACCTGATTAAAAGTCAGGTGCTCTACCGACTGAGCTAGCGGCTCGTAAAGAAACGATTTAATACATCACTGCCGGTCAAGTGTCAACACTTTTTTACACTATAAATAGAGCTACAGGGAAATTACCATGGAAAGAGTGTCAATATTACAAGTTCCCGACTATGAGCCAATTGCATTGAAGCAAAATATAATCGCTCTGCTGGAACCGCTGGGAGGCATGTCAGCTTTTGTTACCGCAGGAGAGCGGGTACTGATAAAGCCAAATCTCCTGGCGGCAAAAAGGCCTGAACAAGCCGTAACGACACATCCGGCAGTGGTGCAGGCGGTAGCCGAACTTGTCCGTGAGGCGGGCGGGACAACATTGATTGGCGACAGCCCCGGAATCGGCGGCTTCCAGCGAGTTGCACAGAAAAGCGGCATAACTGCGGCAGCGGAGGCGTGCGGCGCTGTTCTGGTTGAGTTTACAGAGACGGTAGAACTACCGGCAACGGGAATATTTCGCAGGATTCATCTGGCTCGCGCGTATCTGGATGCTGACAAAATTATAAATCTTCCGAAATTGAAGACTCACGAAATGATGACAATGACCTGCGCGGTGAAAAACCTGTTTGGAGCAGTTGTCGGAACTGAAAAGGCCGCCTGGCATCTCAAGGCGGGGACGTCAAGAGAACTGTTTTCAAAGCTACTACTGGAGATATACCTGCTTAAAAAACCGGCCCTAAACATCGTCGACGCTGTTGTGGCCATGGAGGGCAACGGCCCCGGCAGCGGCGATCCGGTGCAACTGGGGGTGTTGATAGCAGGGGTCAATCCGGTTGCCGTCGATGTCGTTGCTGGCCGACTGGCCGGCATAGCACCCGACTTGCTCCCGGTAGAACGTGAAGCCGAGCGCATGCAGCTGCCAGGCTCACGACTGGAAGGTATTACGGTGTGCGGACCAGCGCTTGAGACATTTATCGGGACAAGCTTCCGACTGCCGGACGGCATGGATGTACAGTTCGGACTTCCAATATTTATTAAGAAAGCGTTAAAACGTAATCTGCTTGCATTTCCAGCTGCCGACAAGAAAACCTGCGTTTTGTGCGGTGCCTGCCGGAATGCCTGCCCCCCTGCAGCTATTATCATAAAAAACAGCGCGCTGTCAGTTGACAAGGCGCGCTGTATACGCTGCTGGTGCTGCCGGGAGCTCTGTCCGCATGACGCAATGATCGTCAAACGGGGCCTGCTGCTGTCAGCCTTGATGATTATGACTGGGCGAAGAAAGCCTTAAATCACCCTTCCTCCTCTTCGCTCCCCAGAGGAATTTCACGGTAGGCACGTTCCTCCTCAACCCGCTTGGTTTGCGCCTGAAGCTTTTCTATATCAGTTTTACATTTTACACAGTGACGGGCAAACGGCATCGCCTTGAGCCTGCCGAGCGGGATTTCCTCGTCGCACTCTTCGCAAATACCATAGTCTCCATCATCAATTCGTAGCAGAGCTTCGTCGATACTATGTATTTTTTCACGTTCACGATCACCTAGCAGCAATCCCAGTTCCCTGTCGCGCTCAGAAGAGGCCTGATCATAAATATCTCCGCCTGGCTCAATGGCAGCAACCGCCTCTGTCCCTTTTTTTACCGCTTTTCTGATTTCAGTCAGGGTATCCTCTTTTATTTTTTCAAGGATGAGCCTGATTTCGGACCATTTTTTATCTTTGGACACAGCTGACACTGCGCACGTATGCTCAGACGGTGACGCAACAACTGCATCTTCAATCAAAGCTGCAGTGTCAACTGATTCAGCCTTGACGGTTTTTGCATCTACGTTTTGATCCGCCTCTTTTACAGCCTTTAACGACACCTTACTGTTCTTTGGTACTGTTAGTGCGACTTTTGGTGTCGCTGCCTGCTGTGATGCTGATTTTGTTGCCATAGAGTTTCATCTCCGCACATTGGATAGAGTAGTATTACCTGAAAAATGGCGGCAAACTATCACAAAAAAAGGGCGCTTTGTCAAGCGTACTCTCGATATTAAGCGCATTCAGGAAGATTTGCTGCCCAGCATTTCGGCAACTTTCCCTGCGACCTCACCCGTCAGTCGTGGACAGATCCCCTTGTGGGTCTGACGAATGGTCTTGCAACAGGTTACGCCATACACTTCCTTGAACCAGACATGCAGCTCTTTAGTCAGGTGCGTAACGGCCTTCTTGTCATGTAGAACCAATCCTAAGGCCACCGTACCTCCCGACACCGCCCCGCAGATACAGCCTGAGCCGGACCCGCCTCCGAAGCCGGATACCGTTGCCACAACAGCTTCCGGGATGTCAGGAGTAAAGTTTTTTCGAATAGCCTCAACAACCGCCTCGGCACAGTGATGCGTTCCGGAACGGTAAAGTGCCTCGGCTTCGTGTTGACAGCGTTCACTCCGCTCTGTCGGCTTCTGTGATGATTGTACTTTTCTGGACCAGAACATAGTGAGTCTCCAGTACTGTTTCATAAAAACAAAAACCATATCGGAGGCACTGCCGCAAGGCGTGCCTCCGATATGGTTTGTACGCTACAAAAAACGTGAATAAATTATTTTACAACAAACTCTGCACGGCGGTTTTTAGCCCATGCGGCTTCGTCACTACCCTGAGCAGCCGGTTTTTCTTTACCGTAGCTGATAATAGAAAGCTGATCGACTTTTACTCCGGTTGTTGTCAGATACTGCAGAGCTGCTTTGGCACGACGTTCGCCCAGAGCAAGGTTGTATTCAGCTGAACCACGCTCATCGCAGTGCCCTTCAATCTGAACTTTGGCACCAGCCAGTGTTTTTGAGATGGTTGCAGCATTATTGGAGAGTGCCGCACGAGCATCCTGACGCAGATCAGCTTTGTCAAAGTCAAAATAGACCGTCTCAAAACTGGTTTTTGCAGCGGCAGCGGCAACAGCAGCAGCTGTCGCTGCCTGCTGTTGAGACTGTTGCGTTGCAACAATGCTCGGTTGTGAAATCGGCTGCGACTGCTGAACAGGCGCAACCGCCGGCTTTGCTGTTTCAACCTTTACTGGCTGAGATTGTGGAATTACGGATTCTTCGCTCTTAACAACTTCCTTGTTGGCGCATCCACCGGACAGCAGTGAGAACAGGCTGACACCGGCCAATAAGAGAATTACGTTTTTTTTCATATCAAGCTCCTTATTCCATGAAATGAGGCGGTTCGCCCTGAAAATTTTAACTTGCGGGAGCCTACACCTAACAAGCTGTTATTGCAACTACTAATTATAAAATTAATTTACTTAGCTGCAATGCAGTCTCAATCAGCGCGGTGACCAGACCGGCTGAGAGAGTACCCCTTTGCCCTGAGCAACCCTGGTTTGAGCATTGCCGTCCGCTCGCATGACATAGAGACCGTCACCAGAGCTGCGCTTTGAACTGAATGTGATAAAGCGACCATCCGGCGACCAGGACGGGTTTTCATTGCTTCCTTCACTAGTCAGCTGTGTATCGCCGGTGCCATCCGGCGAAATGACAAAGATCTGGAAGCCTCCCCCCTGCATACGTGCGTAGGAAATCCTGTCACCTTTGGGCGACCAGCGCGGATTGACGTTATAACTCCCTGACGTTGTTAACCGTCTGACACCACCACCATCTGATGCCATCACGAATATCTGCGGCTTTCCCAGCCGATCAGAAAGAAAAGCTATCTGCTTCCCATCCGGTGACCAGCTGGGGTAGAGATCCAGAGACGGATGTATTGTCAGTCGGACCGGCTGACTGCCGTCACGTGCGATTGTATAGATTTCTGCATCTCCGTCTTTGCTGAGAGCAAGCGCAATTTTGCTCCCATCCGGCGACCAGCTGCCGGTAATATTAAGTCCTGCCCGTCGTGAAAGAGGGATTTCAACCGGACTGGAGAGTGCCCGTTTGTAAAGATCAGGGTTGCCGCGTTTGTAGGAAGTAAAAATTATTTCTCTGCCATCCGGCGAAAAATCAGGATTGAGGTTAATGGCACCGTTTCTGGTCAGTGGCAACGGATTGTTACCATCCCAATCCATTATTGAAACTTCCTTGTTGCCGGTTTTAGTCGTTACATAGGCGATTCTGGTTGTGAAACAACCCTTTTCACCGGTGAAGACCCGTAGGATTTCGTCAGCGAAAGAATGGGAAAAACGGCGCAGCTCTTTAGAGGTTCCCAGGTAACGTTTGGCCGTCATCATTTTCCGACTAGCGACATCAAAAAGCCGGAATTCAACTGTCAGTTGATCCCCTTTGAGCGAATAGCCGCTGCGGACCAACAGATCAATACCGCCGGTCTGCCATGCGACGAAATCTGAGTCGGACATGACAGTTCCAGTGGCCAGTGGCTGCAATTCTCGATTTTCGGCTGCCGCAATACCGGACATATTGATATCGAATGCGAGAACATCAGAGATTTCCCTGCCGACCTGCGCATTCGCAGCAGCTTCAAACACACGGGGAGGCGCGACTGCCATCTTCAACTGACGATTGCCCGGTGCAGTGACTTCTACGTACTTGGACTGGGCTCCAAGCGTTACCGGAACGACCAGAAGAATAACAAGCAAGAGTACAAAACGCATAAAAGACCTCATTTACTGCGAGTGGGAGATATCCCCTGTGGTTTAAAAACAAATACACCTTCAAAAGTTCTTTTATCTGGCGGTGACGGAAATTTTTCGCCGGCAATGTCAATTGCTCGCTGTACAGCCAGCTCAAACGCCTTGTCACCGCTGCTCCGTTCCGTAAAGCGACGTATCAATCTTCCATCACCATCAATAGAAAGCCTGACGATCATTTCCGGGTTTTTGCTGGAGAAACTGATGGTTGCGCGAAAGGCATCCTTAAGACGCGATTGGAGATAGGCCGTGTAGTCACTTCCGGCCTGATTGCCGCGAGCATCCGGCATTCCGACCCGCCCACTGCCGGAAGTCTTGACTTTGGCGCGTAGGCGATCCAGGACGGCTTCTGCCTGGCGAGCCTCCTGGTTCTGTTGTAGCTGTGCCATCCGATCTGCAAGAGCAGTATCAGTACCGTTAGAATCTGTACCGACTTGCGGGACCGGCTTTTTTGCCGTGCTAGAAGGAGGTTTCACGTTTTTTGGAAGAGCCATTGGAGCGACAGAAGCAGGCGATAGAGCAGGCGGTAGAGCTGCTGGAGGTTCGGTCTGCCTGCCCGACTGAGCAGGTGCGCCTTCCTGCGGAGAAGCCACCGGCAGATTAACAACGTCTACATAGTATGTCTCTCGCACGGGACTGTCGATTGGAAACAGCCTGCCATACCAGACCAGTAACAAAAAAACCGCCAGATGAATAGTGGCGGATGCGATAAAACTGACACTCATACCGGTGTCACGTGAGACTGAACGGGTTGGCATTATTTTGCGGAAGGTTCCGTTACCATGCCGAGACGTTCTATACCGGCTCCCTTGATATCTGCCATGGTTTTTACCACCTCACCGTACGGCACGCCAGCATCAGCTTTCAGAAAAACCTCTTTTTTCGTCCGTCCGGCAAACATGGTTGTGAGGCGGTTACGCAGATCACTGGCCGCAATCTCATCCTTGTTGATAAATATCCTGCCCCCCTTGTCAACGGAGACGACAACCGATTCTTCAGCCGGGGTCATCGCCTTGGTATCAGCTTTTGGCAGGTTTACCTGCACGCCCTGCTGCATCATGGGAGCAGTAACCATGAAGATTACCAGCAATACCAGCATGACATCCACCAACGGTGTGACATTAATTTCGGCCATGATGCTACGGTTATTGTTCTGTCCACCCATGGCCATGATCTACTTCCCTGCAATATTGCGCTGAACAATGTTGAGAAATTCTGTGGAAAAGCTATCCATCTCATTGATCAGTACGCGTATTTTGTGTTGAAAATGGTTATAGGCCATAACAGCCGGAATAGCAGCTACCAGCCCGATAGCAGTCGCAATCAACGCTTCAGCAATACCGGGTGCCACAACAGCCAGTGAGGCGGAACCGGTTTTACCAATCCCCTCGAAAGCGGTCATGATGCCCCAGACCGTGCCGAACAGCCCGATAAAGGGTGACGTAGATCCGGTGGTAGCCAGAAAAGTAAGGTATTTTTCCAGACGGGTGATCTCGGAGTTGGTGGCCCGTCGTAACGCACGGGAAACGTTTTCAACCCCCCCCAGATCAGTGCTGAAGCCACTCCCCTCACTCGGATTCTCGGCGTCGACTACCTTTTTTAATTCACCATACCCCTCATTAAACAGCACCGTCAGCGGTGAATTTGCGAAGCGGTCAACCTGTGCAGCGATCGCATCAAAGCGCTTGGATTTCCAAAAGAAATCCATAAAACGCTCCGATTCACTCTTGGCACGTTGCACTTGGAAAAATTTAAAAAGAATTATCGACCAAGAGATGATCGAAAACGTCAGCAGGAGTAAGAGTACAAGTTTTACGACGATACCGGCGCCGGCGATTATGGCCACGGAAGATACCTCCAGAAGGTGATAGGCAGGGAAAACCTAGTACGTTCAAACAGTCAAGTCAAGACAAAACAGATTCACTACGTTCCGGGGATGGACCGGCAGCTATTTCTGAGACCACATGATCAAGAATTACCCCGGCTAACTGAGCTTTGGTCATAAGACCAGATTCAACACAGCGACCGTCCCTGAAAAGCAGCAGTGCCCGGTTGGTATCAACATTAAAACCGGCATCGCTCTGACTGACGTCATTAGCCACAATCATATCCAGATTCTTGGCTTTCATTTTTCCGGCGGCATACCCGGCCACCGCATCGGTTTCAGCTGCAAAGCCGACCAGAAACGGACGCTGCTGAAGAGCACCCAAAGTTGCCAGAATATCAGGATTTTTAACCAGTTCGATCGAGATGTTTTCACTGTTTTTTTTAATTTTGGATGTTGTGCGTTCGCGGGGACGATAATCGGCGACCGCTGCAGCCTTAATGACAATCTGGCACTCACCCGCTCGCGCCAAAACAGCTGTCTGCATCTGCAGGGCGCTTTCAACCGGCAGATGTTCTACGCCATCTGGCACGGGCAGTGCGGTCGGGCCGCTGATAAGCAGCACCTGAGCACCACGCCGAACAGCTGCCTGCGCAACGGCATATCCCATTTTGCCCGAGGAATGATTGCTGATGAAGCGCACCGGATCAATTTCTTCGCGGGTCGGCCCGGCAGTCACCATAATCTTTTTACCTGAAAGATCCTTGGGTGTCAGTAGTACGACGACAGCCTCACATATCGTTGCAGGGTCGGCCAGCTTGCCCTGCCCTTCCCAGCCGCAGGCCAGACTACCGCAGACCGGAGAAACAAACTGGTACCCGAAATGGCGTAATCGTTCCTCATTTTTCTGGTAGATCGGATTAGTGTACATGTTAACGTTCATGGCCGGGGCGATCAAAACCGGTGCCTTGGTAGCCATGACGGTAGTCGTCAGCATATCATCTGCAATGCCGGCTGCAATTTTTCCAATGATATTTGCGGTAGCCGGGGCAATGACAAACAGGTCGGCCCGGTCGGCCAGAGAGATATGACCGATTTCCCGTTCGGCGATCAAACTGAAAAGCTCGGTATGCACCGGATGCGCAGAAAGCGTTTGAAAAGTGAGCGGCGCAATAAATTCCTGGGCAGAGCGCGTCATAATGACATGTACCGAGGCACCGGCTTTGGTCAGCAGGCGCAGCAGTTCAATTGCTTTATAGGCGGCGATGCCACCGCTGACTCCTAAAACTATCTGCTTACCAGTAAGCATACCTGTACCTCTAAAAATAGGGATTACACCGTTTCTCATGGCCGATGGTCGTACTCGGGCCATGCCCCGGGTAGGCAGTTACTGTATCAGGGAGCTTAAAGAGTTTGCTGCGAATCGATTCCAGCAGCTGATCATGTGATCCACCCGGTAAATCGGTCCGGCCGATAGAATCAGCAAAGAGCGTGTCACCGGTAATGACTTTACCCTGGTCTTCGAAGTAGAGACAGCAGCCACCCTGCGTATGGCCGGGAGTATGCAAAACCTTGAGCTGTCGTTCACCAAAAGTGATAATCATACCGTCAAACAGAAACTCGTCAGCCTGAGGAGAATTTTCACCGCTCATACCGTACATAGTCGCAACATGCGCCACCATTGCCAGCATCGGTGCATCCGCCTGATGAATCAGGAGTCGGGCCCCGCTTGCGGCCAACAGCTGACGGTTACCACCGACGTGATCAAAGTGACCATGGGTATTGATGATCGTTCCAATTTTGAGGCCATGTTTTTGTACCCGCTTTGAAATCAGCTCAAAATCGCCGCCCGGGTCAATAACGATTCCGGTATGACTCGTTTCACAACCGACGATATAGCAGTTAACCGATAAGGGGCCTACGGCAAGAGAGTCAAATATCATGGAGATCTCACTGATATCCCGACCGGCGGGACAGTAAATTATCTCTTCCTTCAAGAGAAAGAGGGTAGTTGACATACGTCGTGAACATGCTAAAGTACACCGCCGACACAGCAATGACCACCAGGAGATTCCCCTCATGAAGACACCGGCTGTTGAAACTGAAAACTGTATCAGCTGTGGCCTGTGCGTTTCAGCCTGCCCGGCTGTGTTCAGGTTTAACCATACCGGTAAGGCCGAATGCTATGACCCTGCCGGCGCGAGCGAGAAAGAGATTCAAAGTGCAATCGACGGTTGCCCCGTCCAGACCATCATCTGGAAATAACATCACACAAGGAGAAAATTATGGAACGTTGGATCTGTACCATCTGTCAGTACGTGTATGACCCCGCCCTTGGCGACCCTGATCGCGGAATCGCCCCCGGCACACCGTTTGAATCACTGCCGGACGACTGGAGTTGCCCGCTCTGCGGAGCCGGCACGGATGTCTTTGAAAAGGAATAAATGCACCGGGGCCGGTCAACTGATCGGCCCCGCCTTATAAATGCCGTTATTTCTCGTCTGCTGGCTTAATGATATCGACGATAGCTTCCCCCGCCTCAATCTTTACGCGCCATAAAAGCCCACACGCCCCGCACTCCTTAACCGGTGACTGGCACGTTGGTAAATCCGTCCGAGTGCATATCAATATCTATTTCGGTCCTGTTGCCGCAATTCGGGCATTTCATGCTGCTACCTCCACCTTTGTCCTGCGATTTTCTATGCCAGTTCCGGCATGATTGCTACTACAGCTGTAAAAAGTTCATCCAGGTCGGCACGGGTCATATCACCCATGTGTGCTATCCGGAAGGTTGTTCCCTTGATCTTGCCATACCCGTCATCAAAGGCAAATCCGGCTTCTCCAAGCCGTTTCTTAAGATCGGCAAGGTCAATGCCGCGACTATTTCGACTGCAGGTTAATGTCTGCGAACGATACGCAGCGGCCGGGAATGAATCAAAGCCCCGCTCTGTCAGCCAACCACGTACATATTCGGCCAGATTGTGATGCCGTATCCAGCGTTGCTCCAGTCCCTCGGCAAACATGCGCTGTAATTGGCAATCGAGAGCATAGATCAGAGAAATGCAGGGGGTCGAAGGAGTATTGTTCTTGGCATCGTTGGCAGCAAACTCCGTGAAATCAAAATAGTAGCCACGTCCCTCCATACCGGCTGCCCGCTGAAGAGCTTTTTCGCTGGCGGTAAAGACTGCCAAGCCGGGCGGCAACGCCAGAGCCTTCTGAACGCCGAAGATACAACAATCGATGCCCAGTTCAGTGACGGGAATCTTAACGGCACTCATCGAGGAGACCGTATCGACGATGAACATGACCTCCGGATATTTTTTCATGACCGCAGCGATATCCGCCAGAGGTGACATAACCCCGGTAGATGTTTCATTGTGAATCATGGTCATACTGTCGTACTTTCCGGTGGAGAGCGCCTGATCAACCGCCTCGGGGGTAACCGGCGTACCCCAGTCAAAACGAACTGCATCGGCCTGTTTTCCGCACCGTTTGGCAACATCGTGCCACTTGTCTGAAAAAGCGCCGTTGCAGAAATTAGCACAGCGACTTCCGACCAGATTGCGGATAGCCCCTTCCATGACTCCAAAGGCGCTTGAGGTTGCCAGAAAAACCTTATCTTCCGTAAACATCAGCTTTTTCAATCCACCCGTTACCCGTCCGTGAAGTTCACCATATTCCTTCATGCGGTGCCCAATCATCGGAGTCGCCATAGCGTCCAGTATGTCAGGATGCACTTCGACCGGTCCGGGTATAAAAAGTTTTTTGTGCATGGTACAGGGCTCCTCGATTTGGTAGCGGGTGGTTGCCAAGGGCACTAAAAGCTTGTGAGGCTAACAGAATGAAGAACCAATGTCAAATTTCAATAAACAGCACAGGGTGCCAGAAATAATCTGGCACCCTGTCGTTGCTTAATAATACCGGGGTTCCCGGCTATTATTTTATGCGGCTTTATATGGTTACGGAGCAGCTGTCAGTGGGTCGATTCTTCCTCTTTCAGGAAGGCCGGCATGACCTTGTTTATAAAGTAAAAGAGTACAAAAGGGGTTGCAGCAACCGTTAGTGCGCCAAATAGGCCCTCTTTGTACGTCTCAAGGTTATGAGGTAGTATCGGCAGTTCGTAATCCATAAAACCGGCAAAACTGAGTGAAAAAGCCTGTCCTCCGATGACGACGTTGTAACGCATCATGAACACGCCGAACAGCACCAGTATTGTGGCGATGGTCGTCCGCCGTACCGTACGTCCCGGTAGAACCATGATCAGGAACGGAAGTATATTGCCAAGGCCGTACTGCATGACGAATATCTTGGTAAAGTCACGTTCCATGATGACCTCACGCAAAATATCCCAGGATTTGACCTGAGTATACCCGCGGAAAATCAGGTCGAGTATTTCAAGCGTCAGGGCAGCGATCATGAAGTACATCAGGTAATTTGATGCAATCATGACTTCTTCGTGTTTAGCCCCTTCAAGTTGCTCAACCGTAGGCGCATTGGAATCTTTGGCCCAACGTGCAATTTTACGGCGCGCCATGAATTTACGAATTTCCTGAACCACAACGTAGCAGAGAATGCAGAGGGCAACACCGGATACGACGGCCGAGCAGATAAAGATTACCGGCATGAGCGGAGTCATCCAGAGTGCATTGGCCTTGACCGAACCAAAGATGAAACCGGCATACCCATGCAGAAAGCAGGCAACCGGGATACCGATACCAGCCATGATCTTGCAGGCCTTGTGATCTTTTTCCACCGCTTCATCGCTGATATCCCATGCTCCAAGGGTAAGCACCGTAAACAGCAACCGACGAAAACTATCTATAGTTCCGGGATTTTTGAGTGCTTTTAGCTCCAGAGCCGTCTGGACAAAGTATTTTCGGTACACCAGCCACAACTCGGTAGCAACGATGCAGCCGTAGGTACTGAATACGAAACCAAAAGCTGCAATGGCGGAGGTAAAGTGCGGCGTCATCATGACATGAATGCCCCGAAACGGCTGCTGCAGATGCAGCAGCAGCGGCATCATAGCCACCGGCAGCAGGGCGAACGAAAAGACCAGCGAGAACCTAGCGATTTCTTTCAGCTTTTCAATCCCGAAAACATGGTACAGCGAAGAAAGAACGAAAGCTCCTGCAACGAGACCGGTCATGAACGGATACATGACAATCTGAATCGACCAGTAGATTTCTTCATTCGGCAGCGTGAAAAGCTCTTTAATCGTCCAGGCTTCTCCGTGAACTTCCATTGCGTGTTGTGCGATTTGTCCGACCATGGTTAACGCACCTCCTGGGCAAGGCCAATGTAGAAGGCCTGGGGCTTGGTTCCGAATTCATCCTTTAATACACCGACTCGCTCATTCATGATGATCTGGGTGATTGGATCGTTTTTATCGTGAATATTCCCCATCTTGCGGGCACCGAAAGGGCAGGCGTTGACGCAGGCTGAATCAAGGCCCTTGCTGAGCCGATGGAAACAGAAGGTGCACTTGTCGGCGACCTTGAGAACCGGATGAAAAAACCGGGCCGCATAGGGGCAGGCCATGATGCAGTATCCGCATCCGATACACCATTTGCGGTCTACCAGCACAACCCCGTTATCAGCCTTGTAGGTGGCGCCAACCGGGCAAACCTGAGTACAGGCGGGAGATGCGCAATGATTGCAGAGCTTCGGAACAAAGAAGGCTTTACCGACATTATCCTTGTCGATTTCTTTAAATTCTCCTTTTCCGAGATCTATACGGGCATCGGTATACCCGTTGAGTGCGCCTTTCGGGCTGTCAACATAGCGGCGGTCATCCTTGGTGTAGACATACCGTTCTACCCAGGTCCTGGTAACATTGGCATCAAAGGGGATATCGTTTTCTGTCTTGCAGGCTTTGACACAGAAGCCACACCCGACGCACCTGGTGGTATCCACCAGAAAAGCCCATTGAATACTCGGATTGGCAGCCAACACTTTTTTAGGATCAACCAGAGTCAGGGCAGAAAGAGGGACCGAGGCGCCGGCAATAACCATGATGCACTGTTTAAGAAAATCTCGTCGTTCCATTATTTCATTCCCTCCAGACTCGGATTGTGCGGGTTATGACAACTAACACACGGTGTTCCCGTATTGTGTGTTTTGGGGTCTATGCCGGGGATACGTTTTCGCTCACTGGTCGTGTAGGGCAGACTGGTATGACAGCGCAGACAGAGCTCTCGGCTGCGGTCAATATCCAGCTTTTCAGGCTTTTCAGGATGATTAAGCACCGGACCGTGGCAATTCTCACAAGGAATAGTGCCGTGAAGTTTTTCCGTACGAATCTTCACGACATCGCCATGACACTCGGCACAGAACTCATGCAACTTTTCGCGACCGGTAGTACCGTACTTGGCAGGCTGATTTGCCCATTCAGTTTCGTTAGACTTACGATGGTACGAATACATGAAGCCTCTGTTCCCCGAGCTAAAATCGTTTGGAACATAGAAAAAGCGAAATACCAGCATTGATACGATAAGAACTATGACCACATACAGGGGCCGCCAGACATGACTTTTCACTCTCTCTCCCTTGTGCCAAAACTTCTGGCGTTGAAATAGTAGTTTATTCTCCAACCTGCTTCGGTTCTGTCACCATTTCTTCCTCTTCACCGTTTTCTTGACGGACAAAGAAGAGATCATCACCGATATAGGAACTAACCCCGTCATCAGCGACGTGGAAATCACCATTCAGAATCGGAATAGCCACGCGCAGCAGCATAGTGTAGACAAACAGACCGGTAGCCCAGATTCCCATAGCAAGCATGAGTTCGGTATTACTGGGTGAATATTCATAGATTTCATGCAGCGTATCAGGGATAAATCCTGGAATTACCAACCCCATGCCCTTTTCAATATATACCCCGACAAAAACCAGAACACATCCGATTACCAGGGTAATTGGATTTTTGCGGGTAGACGGAACCAAAAAGAGAAAAAAGGCCGTTATATTGAAAATCATTGCTGTCCAAATGTAGGGGACCAGGGCAGAATGTCCATGCAACCCTTGGAAAAGATACTGGAAAGAATCCAAATGAACGGTTGCAGTATAATATTCCTTGAAGATTTCAGCACCCAGCAGAAGCAGGTTGATGAACATGGCGTAGGCCATGATTTCAGCAACCTTCTGGATCGCCTCATCCTTAATCTTGAATTTGGTGTATTTACGCACCAGCAGAAAGATCAGGAGCATGAACGCAGGACCGGAACAGAATGCTGAAGCAAGAAACCTGGGCACCAGAATTGAAGAGTTCCAGAATGGACGTGCGCCGAGCCCGTTATACAAAAACGCTGTAACAGTGTGGATTGAGATCGCAGAGGGAATCGATAAGAGCACCAGCGGGGTGTAGAAATTGTGATTGGGCTCGCGTTTGTAGTACAGATTGTACAGGATATAAATTGAGATTGTGAGGTTTAACACCAGATAGGTATTAAGGACAACAACGTCCCAGGCCAGAAGTGACTGTGGAAAATTGAGCAGTCCAAGTTTGGGAATCAGGTGCCAGAAACGTTCCGGGTGACCGATATCAACCGTTACAAAGAGCAGGCACATGACGATGGCCGACACCGCCAGTAACTCTCCAAGAACGGCAAATTCCTTGATCGGTCCCCACTCATAAACATAGGCCGGAATAACCAGCAGAACAGCTGCCGCAGCCACACCGACCATAAAGGTAAAATTGGAGATATAGAAGCCCCAGGAAACCTGGTCCCGCATATTTGAAATAATCAGACCTTCATCCAATTGCCGGACATATGCACTGGCCCCGATTGCCATCAGTACCAGCAGAAACAGAACCCAGCAGTAATAGGCCTTGCTGCCTTTTGATATCAACATCAGTGTGCCGGCAAAAAAGTTCCAGATATTTTTCATTGTTGCTCCCTGCAGATGATATCGGTCTGCCTAACCATCATGTCGCGTAGAAGTAGAAGAACTTTGGCTGCGTATTGAGATCATCTTTAAGCTTAAAAACTCTCTTGTTCTCGATTAAATAACGGATTTCACTATTGGGATCGAGCAGATTGCCGAATTTGCGGGCGCCGACCGGACAGATTTCCTCGCACGCTGGATAGCGACCAGGTTGTTCTCGCGTACGCTGGATGCAGAACGTACATTTTTCGACAACACCTTTCGGGCGGGGACGGTTGCCGAGGTAGTGTGTGACCGGGTTCATCTCTGCAGCTGGGAGAGTCGGCTTGCCCCAGTTAAAATGACGGGCACCGTATGGACAAGCCGCCATACAATACCGGCATCCGATACACCAGTTGTAATCGACTACGACAATACCATCATTTTCCTTCCAGGTGGCCTGAACAGGACAGACCTTGGTACAGGGTGGCTTTTCACACTGCTGGCACTGAACCGGCATATAGAAATGCCCTTTTTCAGGAACCTTTTCAGGGTTGTAGTACTGCTCAGCATGCGACAGATCGACCCCTTTTTCCTTGTCCAACTGCAACACACGGATCCAGTGGATTTGCGGATCGCGTGACTGATTATTCTCTTTTACACAGGCGTATACGCAGCGCCGGCACCCAATACAGCGGGAGAGGTCAAGGCCATATCCATAAAGCACACCTTCGATTGGTGGCGTTGTTTTGACCGTAACCTGCTTTGCAAACTGCTTGCTGTAATCTTTTTCAAGTCGCGTAATGACGCCTTTAAGCTCGTCTCTGGATAACTCTCGAAAGTGTTTCTGGAAAAACTCGTCCCAGACTGAAGCCGCAGCATCTTTGCTCGGCAGGGCAATCAAACCAACTCCGGCTGCCAGTCCTTTAAGAAACTTGCGGCGCGACCTGTGTTGGACGTAATCAACTTTTGTTATTTCTGACATGAATCTGCTCCCTGATTGATAGATAGAGTCCGGGTCAGTGACGCGCGGCGCCAGGGCGTACCGGCGGAGGAAGCGGCTTGAGCGCTTTAAATTTCGGGTCATGTGGGTTGTGGCAGTGGACGCAGAGCAGGTATTGCTTGTCTCCGTTCCAGTTTCCGGTCCGCTTGCCATGGATACCTACTTTCCAGTCGCGGAATTTATCACCATGGCACTGGCCGCACAACCGGTATGACTCGGTAAAATCAATCAGCTCACCGGAGACAAGTCTCAGCTTGTCACGGTTAAGCAGGTTATGGCAGTCAGTACACCAGCGCTGGCCTTCGGCATGGTGCAACACAATCTCGGTATGATATTCGGTAAGAGATCGCCGTTGTGGATTTGGCTTCATGTAGGTATGACATTGGGAACAGGGAAAGATCCCTTCGGTGAAGGGTGGTCGTGGGACGGCAAACGTTTTTTCGGATGAATTGTTTTTGATGTCGTAGGTCGGTTGCTGTTCGGCCGCCGTCTTATCAGAGACGATCAGCTTCCCGGATCGATCAAATTCCTTTACTCTGGCAGCATAACTCTGTGTGTCCGGCAATAACACCGCTGACACCATCACACCAAGTACCAGCCATTGAACGATAAAACTTCGTTTCTTCATATCAGCCTCTGATGTTTCGCACTTAGGGAATCGTACCCGTTATACAGGCAGGCAACTGAACGTATTACTAGTAAACAGGATATCATTTGTCAACAAAAACATTTGCGCAATAGTCAGCTTTATAATTGCAATTTACTAACAGCACGTATATGTTGCTTACTAATTTATAAAGGAGGTTTTTCATGAAACCACGTTTTACAACAATAATATTACTGATTGCCAGTATGTTGGCAAGCTCTTCGTACGCGATTCAACCGGGTAAAACGGTTACGTGGGACACTCCAATGGGCAAAGTGGTCTTTAGCGGCAAGAATCACTTCGATGCCGGAGTTAAGTGTCTGGACTGCCATTCAAAAATTTTCAAGATGAAAAAAGGGTCCACTGTTATGAAAATGGATGATATCCATGCCGGCAAATTTTGCGGGAAATGTCACAACGGTAAAAGAGCCTTCGCATCCAAGGATAATTGCGACATTTGTCATGCGAAAACTAAATAATCTTGCCCTTGAAGCAGTCCGACGGTTATTTAAACAAAAAAATATCTGAGTACGCGGGTATAACCATACTCATTACCCGCGTATGACAAGCCTTCCTCCCTCTGATCTCACCTGATTTCTGTCTGCATAGTTCTGCAAAAACTGCCAAATTTATCATACGTTTTTCATTTTTAATTGACACACTTACTGACACTCTTCTATTGTGTGCGCTTGTTACACGGATAACTACTTTAATGAATTGATCACAAGGAGTTTGCACCATGCGAAAATGCATATTGTTTTCAGCCATTGCTCTGGTATTGCTCACAGCTTTCACGGTTGGAGCGGCTGAGTACAAGGATGTAACCTTTAGCTTTAAAAACGCCGGTCCCGTTGTTTTCAGCCACGAATTGCATCTAAAAAAATACAACAACAAATGTAAAATCTGTCATAACGCCATCTTTAATCTCACCGATCGGCGCCACTACTCAATGGCTGACATGGAAAAGACGCGCTCGTGCGGAGCCTGCCACACCGGTGTAAATGCCTTTAGCATCAAAAATGAAAAAGAGTGCATCCGCTGCCATAAAGGTAACCCTCAGAATGTTACCTATCCTGTCAAGTCTGCTGGAGCGGTCGTATTCAGCCATACCGTACATCTCGCAAAAACCGGAGGAGCCTGTCGATCATGCCACAGCGGCAAGGTCATCACCAAGGAA
>Ga0194037_1001064_pt1 | contig 20568 bp, 18 predicted proteins | sample JunL306m_MetaG_FD_148653 | JGI IMG/M metagenome (GOLD analysis project Ga0194037, IMG submission 148653) | Anoxic zone freshwater microbial communities from boreal shield lake in IISD Experimental Lakes Area, Ontario, Canada - Jun2016-L304-6m | ecosystem: Environmental > Aquatic > Freshwater >...
GAATCGAGCACGAAGATGCCTGATATGAACATCAGGGCGATTTCGTACCGAACTGACCTTGCACTTAGCACACAGCCAACGCTGCTTACCAGTACTTGTTTTGCCATACCGTTGCATGTCGGAACCACATGCAGGACAACGTTTTTTTCATACGAGTAAACAGATCTTTCTTTAATCGTATGAAAAAATTCTCATAAATCATTTTTGAGTAATAAGTTCTGGCAAACATTACCAACACAAAAGGTTACTTAGCTCGAAATTTGATTTTATCCCTTCTCCGACAGACCAGTTCCATATGCACCTTTTGCTCAAGGATATTCGTAAGGCCATAACATTAACCACCTGAGGCCAGAATGCACAGCCATGCTGCTTTATGGGCGGATTGGCCTGTTAGTTCATGTCAGTATTCTATATTGAAAATATGGCAAGGTTTTGAGATGAAAAACCATAAGGAAACCCTAAGGATCGAGCAGGGAAAATAGATAAGGTTTGATTAAGGGTTTCAGCCTGAAAAATATAGCAGGTTATAGCAAGGATGCCTGCCACCGATCCCCACACCGCAGCACTTAGCAAGGTTAGGGCAAGGTTTCAGCTACAATGGATGACCTGACACAAACACCAAGGTTTTACCAAGGGTTGCAGAGCTGATTACTGCAATAATAGAACCCAAGGTAAAAAGCCTGCACGGTCAGGAAGTTCGCATAACCATGCCTTACCATTGCAATAGCAAAGGCTTTTCTGATATCACTACGCGAGGCACGACAGAAGAGAAAACAGATTGCAAACGAACAGCATTTGAAACAGTGGAAAATGCCTCGTGATTTTAACTGAATGTATGCCATACCTCAACAAGCAGCTGAATAATCTCAATTATGGTTTTGATCAGTTTGAGTAACGCTATGATGTTCATGGAAATCCCCTTTTGTGTTTGACCGTTCATTTCTTTATCCGTGACAGATCTCTGATTTTACAAATGTCTTTATAATCAGCACGAAAAGTATCATTAGGAATCATTGTGACATGAATACACTTTATTGTTTTTTTATGCATTTTTTATATTTTTCCTGTAGCGTTGTTGATGAACATGAACCACCGGAAACATGGAAGCCATAGCCTTACACACCACAACGGGAGCCCTGCAGCAAACTACACAGGGAATTATTGCCCCGATACCTTGAAGAGCTGGACGTGAAACCCCGCAGCCGTGATGCATACCGGAAAGCATTAAAGAATTTCACCGGATGGATAGCGGAAAGGCAGAAAGCGGCAGCCGACAAAACCGATATTTTAGCCTATAAGGCACACCTGCAGGCGACTTATAAGGCTGCAACAATTTCAGCCTACCTGACCGCCGTCAAAGGCTTTTACACCTATCTGGAAGCAGAGAAGCTTTACCCGAACATTGCCGCCGGAATAAAAGGGGCCAAGAACTCGAAAGGATTCCGAAAGGATGCACTGACTACAGAACAAACCCGCACCCTGTTAACCAGCTTGAACGGCAACGGCATAGAGAGATTACGGGATTATGCCATAGTCAATCTTCTGGTGAGAACAGGCTTAAGAACCGTTGAAGTACAACGAGCCGATATAGCGGATATACGGCAGGAAGGTGGAGCAGCGTTGCTTTACATTCAGGGTAAGGGACGCGATGAAAAAGATGCTTTTGTGTTACTGACAGAGGCGACACTGCAGCCCATCCGAGCATATGTGCAAGCACGGGAAACGGTGAAACCACTCAACACAACTCACATGGACAATCCACCGTTATTTGCTGCCCATAGCAACAGGAACCAGAGCGGATGAATGACCACACGAAGCATCAGCCGCATTGTAAAGGCAGCATTGAAGGGTGCAGGCATGGATAGCGACAGGCTGACCGCCCACAGTTTACGGCATACGGCAGTAACCCTCTCCTTACTGGCAGGAGCCAGCATACAGGAAGCCCAGAGCATGGTACGGCACAGCAACATAAACACCACGCTTATTTATGCGCACAATATCGACCGCATAGGAAAGGCTGCGGAACGCCGGATAGATACGCTGTTAGCTCTATAAGTGAGACTATACACATAATACACAGTATACGGATAATACATATAACGCGCACAATACATATAATACACATCATGCGTATACTCACGATAGCCCTGCAAAAAGGCGGGACAGGTAAAAGCACCACAGCCCATGCATTAGGGCAAGGGCTGCAGCAGCAGGGCAAGAAAGTGCTGTTTGTTGACCTTGATCCACAGGGAAATCTCTCCTATACGATGCGTGCCGATCCCGATCAGCCCACAAGCTTTGAGGTCATGACACGGCAGGCGACAGCAAAAGAGGCGATTCAGCAGACCGCACAGGGGCACCTTATACCAGCCAGCCCGCAATTATCAGGAGCAGATCTGGAAGTAACCCAGACAGGAAAAGAGTACCGGATGAAAGAGGCTTTGCACTCCGTACGGGGACTTTACGATTTCGTTATTATCGACACACCTCCAGCATTAGGAACATTGACCGTCAACGCCCTGACAGCCGCAACAGGGGTCATCATCCCTGTACAGGCAGAAACCTACAGCATACAGGGCATAGCCCAGCTATACAGCACAATTGAAGCGGTTAAGCTCTATTGCAATCCAGCCCTTAACGTGGAAGGCATATTGCTCACCCGGTACAACGGTCGAGCCATATTAAGCCGCGATATGGCCGACACAATAGCAGAAACAGCCAAGGATTTAGGCACAAAGCTGTTTAAATCAATGATACGGGAAGGCATAGCCGTAAAGGAAGCACAGGCACGCCCCCTCTGCACAGTTACGCACCGGAAAGCAACCCTGCACAGGATTACAGACGGTTTATTGATGAATACCTGCAGAACCAAACAAAGGACGTGATCAATGGGAAAGAAGAGCTTTAAGGACATCAATCCGGCAGCCGCCTTCATCAGCAGCGCACACCCGCCGACAGACACGGAGTATACACATAATACAGATTATACACAGTATACGCATGACGTGCATGATATGCCCATAGCGAGAAGCGAAAATCCTGCCCCTTATGGAGCAACCCGAAACGAGACCAAGAGCAAGCGTTTAAATCTCTTGATACGGCCAACTTTGTTACAGGACTTCTCAAAAGTTGCCCACATGAAGCGGGCAAGCGTGAACAGCTTATTGAACATGCTTATAGCGGACTACGTAGCAAAAGAGACGGAAGCTATCCAGCAGTATAACCAGACCTATAAAGGAGTGAGATAACATGGCAGTGGAAAAAATGTACACCCTGACCGAAGTCATAGAGATGTTGAAGATCACCCGGCGGAGTTTTTACCGGTACATAGAGGCAGGATCACTGAAAGCAGTCAAGATAGCACGCCGATGGTATGTAAAGGAAAGCGCCCTGCAGGAGTTCCTGGACAGGGGAACCAGCACCCAAGAAGCAGAGCGTAAATGATTTCCATGTCCGTTAAATGGTATTGCTGTGGCAGAATTACTCTGCTTTCAAACCAAGTCTTTGTTTATTTTATAATAACCTGCACTAAGATTTTGGCGTTTTGCCATACTCTCTTCTGAAGAGCTTATGAAGATTGGGCATTTTTGGTGCAGCTGCAAACAAGTTTGCCAGTTCGTGCTGTTTCAATTGCCTCCGTTCCTTCCTTCCATGCAAACCAGGCAATGCCTATTGATCCTATGACATCAATCAATCCAACATGCAGCCATTCATACAGAACGCTACTGGCAAAGAGCAGCATGGAAAGCATTAGACAGGTTTTTGTGCAATTCGCATCGGCAATAATTGCATCAGAATGCAGTGCCAATCCTGTTTTCATTTTGGCGCGCATCAACCACCACATGGAGACAATCGAAATGACTGATACAAAAATCCCGAAAACGGTTGTTTCTGGGTGCTTTTTCTGAAACACATTTATTACAGCCCCAAAGCTCAGTGCAACCGTTAGAAGATAAAATCCCCAGCCAGTTGTCACCAATGCCTGCCGTTCAAATTTGTCGAGAGATTTGATAGAGCTTTTTCGCATTCTCAGTACCATATGAACAATGCCTGCACCGGAAATCACCTCAACAAAACTATCTACACCGAAACCAAGCAGAGCAAGCGTCTCGTCGTTCCATCCGAACCATATACTGATAATACCTTCAATTATATTGTATCCGATAGTTACAATACCAAGCGCCAATGCCGCGTTAAGAAGAGATGTTGTTGATTCTGCTTTTATACTATCCGATGTAAATGGTCTAGTAAACCTTACCATTCTGAGTGTATTAAAATCGGCCAATAGGTTATTGTTACATAATCAGATATATTTTTCAGACACTGATTATGATGTTACTTCTGTAATTGGAAAAGAAGCTTTTACGGTAAAAAGATGATAGTTCATACTGTCCTCAAGTGCCCGCAAACTTGCTTCAATGATGTTGGTCGAAACGCCGACCGTACCCCAGCTTTTGCGGCCATTGCTTGTTTCTATTAGCACCCTCACTTTTGCGCTGGTCCCACGTTTTTCTTCAAGAACACGCACCTTATAGTCTACCAAGCTGATAGTTTTGATTTCAGGATAAAAGTGGATCAGAGCCTTGCGTAAAGCCTTGTCAAGCGCATTTACTGGGCCATCACCATCAGCGGCAACATGTTCAATTTCTCCTCCAACTTCAACCTTGAGTATGGCCTGATCTACATTTTTTGCATTTTTGCCAGATTCGATATGCACTTTGGTTTCAAGAACTTCAAAAAAAGGCTTGAAGTTTCCGAGTTCCTTTTGCAGTATCAGTTCAAACGAGGCTTCAGCTCCATCAAACTGGAATCCTTTGTGTTCGAGCTCCTTAACATGAGTTACTATTTTTTTTATATGCGAGCTTTTTTCCGGGATGCTGATGCCCAACTCATGTGCCTTGTAGCGGATGTTGCTCTGACCAGCAAGTTCCGATACCAAGACCCGCTGACGGTTTCCGACAAGTGCAGGGTCAATATGTTCATACAAAAAGCTGTCTTTCATGACCGCACTGACGTGAATGCCTCCTTTATGGGCAAATGCAGATTTACCGACAAAAGGGGCTTTGGTTTCGGAAGGTAGGTTAAGGATCTCGTAAACAAATTTCGAAAGTGATGTCAGATAATTGAGATGTTTGATGCGGGTGCTGTTGCCATCCAGTTTCAGTATGATATTTGGAATAATGCTTATGAGGTTGGCATTACCACATCGTTCGCCTATACCGTTAATGGTTCCCTGAATGTGCGTTGCGCCCGACATGATGGCTGCGATTGAGTTTGCCACCGCGAGATCTCCATCATTGTGGCTGTGAATTCCAACAGGGACTCCGGTAACAGCTACAACCTGCTGAACAGCTTCGGCTACTTCATGTGGCAGTGATCCACCATTAGTGTCGCACAGTACAATTCTTGCAGCTCCCGCTTGAACAGCCGATAGAAGCATTTTCAGTGCGAATTCTCGATTATCTTTGTAGCCATCAAAAAAATGTTCAGCATCAAAAAAAACTTCTCGCCCCTCTCGTTTGAGGAATGCAACAGAATGGTAAATCAATTCAGCATTTTCCTCATCTGAGATACCCAGACTTTTTTCGGAATGGGCTTTCCAAGTTTTTCCGAAAATCGTAATAACCGGAGTCTCCGAACTAAGAAGACCGAGCAGGTTGGAATCGGTTTCCACGTTTTTTGAGAAACGGGCAGTTGAACCAAATGAACACAGCTTTGCCTGTTTGAGATCAAGCGTGCATCGCGCTTTGCTGAAAAACTCCTTATCTTTGGGGTTACTGCTTGGCCATCCGCCTTCAATATAATCCATGCCGAATTCATCAAGCTTTTCGGCAATAATCAATTTGTCTTGTACCGAAAGGTTGATATGTTCACCCTGTGTACCATCTCGCAGGGTGGTGTCGTAAAGTTCTAATTGAACAGTCATAAATCAGGGTTCAGCCATTAAATTTTCTTTCCTGGCATAAGCGAAAATACCGCCAGCGTCTATAATGCTGAATACATCGCCGAGAGCATTGAGTTTGTAGGTAAACTTTTTGCTTAGATTGTCAATGGTGTTTTGCTTTACATCAATTTTCAATTCATCACCGCTATTGATTAGCAGATTGAGATTTTCAGTAGTTTCATAGGGAATAACAAAACCTCCATCAACACAGTTACGGTAAAAAATCCGTGCATACGATTCAGCAATAATGGCTTTAACTCCAGCTACTTTAAGCGCAAACGGAGCATGTTCTCTTGATGATCCGCAGCCGAAGTTTGGGCCTGCAATAATGATAGTGAACTCGGATTTAAACTCACCTTCACGGATAAATGGGATATTGCCTGCTGGTAGTCCACCCTGTTCAGGCGGAACGCCTGACAGGGCATACTTTCCGTATAGTTTGACCTCTTCTGGATTTGAGAGGCTGTAGACAAGATGTTCGGCTGGAATAATCTGATCGGTATCAATATTTCTCCCTAAAACATAGGCTTTTCCCTGAATGATGGTTTCCATATTGGTTGTTTTCCTTACAAGTTCATTCGGTTTGTTAAGTTATTCATTGTGCGATCAGAGGAAATCTCTCGGATCAGTAAGTTTACCAGTAACAGCAGATGCCGCTGCAGTCAGTGGAGAGGCCAAGTAAACGCCGGCATGTTTGCTACCCATGCGTCCGGGAAAATTACGATTTGTAGTAGAGACCACAAGGTCATTATCAACCGAACGTCCGATCGTGTCGGAGGGACCACCGAGACATGCTGCGCAAGAAGGCAGTGCAATACTGCATCCCGCATCTTCAAAAATCTGTTTCAAGGTCTTCCCATCGTAAAGTGTAAATGCAAGGTCATGAGCCACTTTTACTGTTGCCGGAACAATATTTGTTGTAATTGAAACCTTCTTGCCTTTCAGAATTTTTGCTGCGAGCATGAAATCAGTCAATTTGCCGCCAGTGCAGGAGCCGATATATGATTTGGTTATTTTTGTCCCTGCAACACTTCTGACAGTAGTCCGGTTATCGGGGCTGTGTGGTTGGGCAACAACGGGCTCAATGTTACAAACATTGTAACGTATCTGAGTGTGATAACTGGCATCTGGATCACTCTGAAACACTTCGTATGGTTTGTCGGTTTTTGCCTTCACATACTTTTCGGTGATCTGGTCAGCAGCAATGATACCATTCATTCCTCCGGCTTCAATAGCCATGTTGGTTAGTGTCATTCTCTCTTCCATAGGGAGAGAATAAACAGCTTCACCATCAAATTCCATAGCTCGGTACGTTGCTCCGTCTGTACTGATATCGCCAAGAATCTGCAGAATCAGGTCCTTTGCTGTAAGATATTCGGGCATTTCTCCGTCAAAGGTGAACTTCATGGATTCCGGAACTTTTTCCCAAAGCTTTCCGGTGCCAAGAATGAATGCAGCATCAGTATTACCTATACCGGAGCCAAACATACCGAATGCACCAGAGGTACAAGTGTGCGAGTCGGTTCCAAAAAGCACTGTACCGGGCAGATTGAATCCTTCCTCAGCCAAAGCAACGTGGCAAACTCCCTTGTATCGTTCAGAGCCTACATCATAATAATATGGCAGGTTTTGTTCACTGGCAAACTGCCGCAACAGATCAATGTTGCGGTGCGCATGCTCGTTGGCTGTAAAAATATAGTGATCAGGCAGTACCACAACTTTTTGCGGATCCCATACTTTTGCATTGGCACCAAACTCCTGTTTGAAAATATCAAAAGTCGGTGGGCCGCACACGTCATGAGTAAGCAGAATATCGACATTAAGCCAAACATTTTCCCCCGCATCAATAAATTTACGGTTCGCTGCCCTCGAAAGGATTTTCTGAGTAATGGTTTGTTGCATGAGTTCTTAAACCCCGTTGTCTATGGTTTCAGAAGTATTGTTTTGAAAATGATGCTGGCGTAGACCGAGTGCTTGCAGATAAGCCTTGGCACTTGCCTCAATAATATCAGTCGATACCCCTCTGCCGTTAAATGAAACATTGTTTTCCCTGATTCTGACAAGTGCTTCCCCGAGCGCCTGCCTGCCAGCAGAGGTTGAGCGTACAGTATATGAAGTGACCATTGACTCAAAACCGAGCGCCCGTTCAATAGCCCTAAAACACGCATCAACAGGGCCATCGCCGGTTCCCGATTCTTCAAATATCTTGGAGTTGTGTTTTATCCTCACTGTTGCAGTTGGAATAGAAGCAGTACCACTGTTGACGTGAAGATATTCCAGTTCAAAATCATTATCGGGTCTGGTCAATTCATCTCCCATCAGCACTCTCAGATCGTCATCATAAACTTCTTTCTTTTTATCAGCGATATAGACAAATCGTTGATATACTGTTTCAAGTTCAGCATCCTGTAGTTTGTAACCAAGAGAACGCAGGCGGGCTTGCAGACCATGCTTGCCTGAATGACGCCCGAGTACGATGTTTGTTTGTGGTACTCCTACCGATTCCGGTGTCATTACTTCATAAGTTTCCCTGTTTTTGAGCATACCATCCTGATGAATGCCGGATTCGTGCGAGAATGCATTGTCACCAATAATGGCCTTGTTTGGTTGGATAATGATACCGGTAAAAGTCGAGACCATACGGCTTGTATTGTAAAGTTCTTCGGTAACAATGCCGGTGTAGAAATTGTGCAAATCACTACGGACTTTTAGCGACATGACAATTTCTTCCAGTGATGCATTTCCAGCACGTTCTCCAATACCGTTCATGGAACATTCCACCTGTCGTGCGCCATTCTGAAGAGCGCTAAGTGTATTTGCTACCGCCAGCCCAAGGTCGTTATGACAGTGCACACTGATTACGGCTCTTGAGATATTGGGTACTCTTTTATAGATAGCCTTTATTTTTGTACCGAATTCCGATGGCCAGGTATAGCCTGTTGTGTCAGGAATATTGACCGTTGTTGCTCCAGCAGCAATAACAGCCTCAATGACTTCTGCAAGATAACAGGGATCGGTGCGGCCGGCATCTTCAGCCGAAAACTCAACATCGGATGTAAATGTTTTTGCGAAAGCTACAGCATCAACTGCCATTTTGAGAATGGTTTTACGTTTTTCCTGCATGTTTATACCGTAGCGTGCACTACCAAACTTTCCGGCAATATGAATATCTGAGGTACTGACAAAGGTGTGGATACGAGGTTTCCGTGCCTGCAACAAAGCTTTCCATGCCACAGCAATATCAGTTTCAACTGCTCTGGCAAGTGCAGCTACAACTGCTCCGGATTCCGCGCCAACGCGTTGCACCGCTTCCAGCTGTAGCGGAGATGAAGCAGGAAAACCTGCTTCTATGATATCAACACCAAGCTTTTCAAGCTGCCGGGAAATTTCCACTTTTTCCTGAACATTCAGGGAAGCTCCAGGAGATTGCTCTCCGTCGCGCAATGTTGTATCAAATACCAGAATTTTTTCTTTCACCAATCCTCTCCACCTTTATCTTGATCAAGCTCCAAGACACCTAACAATTGCCTCAGTCATCTCTGTTGTTGAGACTACCGGCTTTCCCGGATTAGCAATATCAGCTGTCCGCAGGCCAGATGCAAGTGTTGTCTCAATCGCCTGCTCAATTTCCCGAGCCATTTCCGGTATACGGAAGCTGTGTTCAAACATCATCGCTACCGATGCAATGGTTGCAATAGGATTCGCCTTGTTCTGTCCTGCAATATCTGGTGCACTGCCGTGGATCGGTTCGTATAGAGCATGGTTTATGCCAATACTTGCTGAAGGGAGCATACCAAGACTTCCAGTAATCATACCTGCAATATCGCTCAAGATATCGCCGAAAAGATTACTGGTAACAATAACATCAAACTGTTTTGGATTGCGAACAATTTGCATTGCGGCATTATCCACATACATATCGCTCAATGCAACATCAGGGAACTTTTTCCACGTTTCATGTACAACATTTCTCCAGAATTGAGAAACTTCAAGAACATTAGCCTTATCGATAGACATCACTTTACCCTTTCGTTTCCGGGCAGCTTCAAACGCAAGACGGGCAATACGCTCTACTTCATAGCGTTCATAAACCATGGTGTTCCAACCCTTGTTCTCATCAAATCCCCGTGGCTGGCCGAAATAAATACCGCCGGTAAGCTCCCTAAAAACAAGAAAATCCGTTCCACGAACTACATCGGCTTTGAGGGAGGAGGCCTCAAGCAATGCGTCATAGACTTTTGCTGGTCTCAGATTGGCAAAAAGTTCGAGCGATTTGCGAATCTTGAGAAGAGCGGCTTCAGGCTTGTGTTCGTGCGGCAAATTTTCCCATTTTGGCCCCCCAACAGCTCCAAGCAGGACAGCATCACATTTTTTGCACGCTTCAAGTGTTTCATCGGTTAACATTTCACCATGAAGGTCGTAAGAAGCTCCGCCAAACGGGTGCTCTTCAATCACTACATCAAACCCATGTTTCTTCGAAAGCTGCTGTAATACAGCGACAGCTCCGGTAACAACCTCCGGGCCGATACCGTCTCCTGGAATTGATACGATTTTGTACATGCTTCTATCAGATGAATTATTTTTTAATCAGCCAGCTCATCATGTCGCGCAGTTTTGTACCCACCTTTTCAATTGCATGACCACTGTTTTCTGTCCGGAGCTGGTTCAGTTTTTTATAACCGCTGTTACATTCATCAATAAACTCTTTTGCAAAATGGCCGTCCTGAACTTCCTCAAGGATTTTTTTCATTTCAGCTTTCACTGCCGGGGTTATAAGACGGGGGCCGCGAGTCATGCCGCCATACTCTGCTGTATCACTTACAGAGTAATTCATTCTCGACAAACCACCTTCATAATAGAGATCAACAATAAGTTTCAGCTCGTGCATACATTCGAAGTATGCAAGTTCTTCCGGATAGCCCGCTTCAACAAGGGTTTCAAAACCCGCCTTGATCAGCTCGGCTGAGCCGCCGCAAAGCACAGCCTGTTCTCCAAACAGATCAGTTTCCGTTTCGTTCTTGATTGTTGTTTCAATGACGCCAGCTTTAGTACCGCCAAGAGCTTTGGCCCATGCAAGTGCTTGCTGTTTTGCCTCACCAGTATAATCCTGATGAACAGCAATAAGGCAGGGAACACCGTTACCCTGGGTAAACGTGCGGCGCACAAGATGACCCGGGCTTTTTGGGGCAATCATGATTACGTTGACTGTTTCTGATGGAACAATCTGCTTGTAATGAATATTGAAACCGTGAGCAAAGGCAAGAGTATTGCCTTGTTCAAGGTTCGGAGCTATTTCATTTTCATAAATAGATTTCTGGTACTGATCAGGCAACAGAACCATTACAATGTTTGCCCATTTGACTGCATCAGCAACGGTGTTGACCTGCAGACCAGCTTCCCGTGCTTTGGCAGAGGATGAACTATCGGTACGAAGGCCAACGCAAACTTTAAGACCGCTATCCTTGAGGTTCAGCGCATGAGCATGACCCTGACTTCCGTAACCAAGTATGGCAATATTTTTTCCCTGCAGATAACCGAGATCGGCGTCCTGCTCATAATAAACGTTCATCTGTTAAAAAGGTTTGGATTGATAATGCAGTCTAAAATGGTGTTATTCTCCCCTATGGATTGCAACAGCACCGGAACGGGCAAGTTCCTTAAGACCGTACGGTCTTAAGATATCAATAGTTGTGTTAATCTTGTCTGGAGTACCGATGACTTCAATAGTAATTGATTTTTGTTTTATATCCACGATTTTCCCCTTAAAAACATTGACCAGTTCAAAAATCTCATGCTGCAAGGTTTTGTTGAGTTTCAGTGTTATCAGCAACAGCTCCCGTTCAACATGGGGTTGCTTGGTCAGATCAATGACCTTAATGGTATCAACAAGTCGGTTGAGCTGTTTCAGTACCTGACTGATAACCTGGTCGTCACCTCGTGTTACAATGGTCATGCGTGAAATTTCATTGTCTTCGGTTTCGCCAATGGAAATGCTTTCGAGGTTAAAGCCTCGTGCGCTGAACATGGCAGCAACCCTGTTGAGGGTGCCGAACTTGTTCTCAACCAGTACAGAAATAAGGTGTTTCATGAAAAAATACCTGATAAAAACAATTAACTTTCTTTGTTTATAAGAAGTTTTTTTGCTTAAAAAGCATTAAAAAAAGCTGAAAACTTTACAAGTTAAATCGAAAATTGTTTTTATTGACTCTGTTTTCGATATGGTAACCTATAATTAAAATAATCTTTTTTTTCAGAAGCCTAAATACACTACACAAACATACATAATAGTGATACTGGATATCTCAATACAGATAATAATATAACCATTATAACTAATAGCCAATCAACCACGTATCAGTTTGAAACTAATCTGATAAAGGTAGAAAGTTACTGATGGAACTGACATCAATGCCTACCTGAGTTTTTGGTCATCTTCAAGGGCAATAATAACCCCATGTAACGCAACAGCTGTCCCACGACAACATCGGACACTCTACCTCTTTTTAGTTCAACAACAAGAAGCTTTTTTCGGTCATTGCTGATTGCCAAAATATCTATTGTACCCGCATTAGTAGTGTTCGGTAAAAAATAAAGCTGGTCTGAAAACCACTTGAGAAACAGCGATATTAAAAGTGAGCAAACTTTTTCTATCACCAATTTTTTCAAGGAGTTTCAGACCAGCTTTATTTTTTACCGAACACTACTGATTCACGACCAATATTATCATTTAAAATGGGACTGCTCGGTTTACTTTTATTTCCGTTTTTTTTCAAAAGCATTGCCTACATCCTTAGGAGCTGAGGTTTTTCCAACAAAACAGGCAAGCACCACAAGTGTTATAACATAAGGTAGCGATTGTACTAGCTGAGAAGGAATCCATCCTGTCTGGAGCCAGATTTCCATGGACTCAGCTGCAGCAAACATCAGACCTGCAAGTGCAGCTCCAAGAGGAGTCCATTTACCGATTATCATGGCCGCAAGTGCAATATAACCTCGACCAGAAGACATATTATCGGTAAATGTATGCTGCTGAAAAACCAGAAAAGCTCCGGCCAAAGCAGCAAGTCCACCGGAAACTAGAACGCCGGAGTAACGCATGCGGTTAACACTGATTCCTGAACTGTCAACCATTGTGGCATTTTCTCCTGTTGCCCGAAGTCTTAATCCGTAAGGGGTTTTGAAAAGTAGTAAATGACCGATTAACACCGAGAAAACCGCAGCAAGAAAAAGGGGGTCCATAAACAGAACAGGTATATTGATACCCGCAATACGCTCGGAATTCATTGAACTGCTGAAAAGTAAATTGAGTCCGAAACGCGTACTTCCCATTACAAGCATATTCATAGCAATACCAACAACAATTTGGTCAGCTTTCAGAGTAATGGTAATAAATGCAAAAAGTAAAGCTACGCACACACCAAAGAGAAGAGCCATTGCAATTCCTGTAAATGCGGATCCCGTCCAATACTGTCCCAAAAAAGCACCGAAAGCTCCTGCAAGAATCAGACCTTCAAGTGCAAGGTTGACTACTCCCCCACGTTCTGAAAATGTTGCTCCAACAGATACCAGTACATAAGGCACAGCAATACGCAAAATCTGCAAAAGAATAATTGTCAGCTCTTTTCCTGTCATGAAAATGTCTTGGAATAATCTCTGTTCTGAAAGTTTTTACCTGCGTTTTTCTACGTTTTTTTATTAAATTAATTAACAGTTAATATTAGAAATGTCTTAATTTTTTTCACCATCAACCTTTTGGCTGATTTTGTGAAAAAAAATAATTACTATTTAAAAACATGCCAAAATCTGAAATTAGTAACGAACAAGCTGCCTGTAAACAATACATTTATCGTTTTTCGGATGGATCTGCTGAAGGTGATGCGTCGATGAAACACTTGCTTGGCGGCAAAGGTGCCAACCTTGCAGAAATGGCAAACATCGGTTTACCGGTACCTCCGGGATTTACCATTTCAACGGAAGTTTGCACCTATTACTATGATCATCAAAAAACTTATCCCGTAAATCTTTTCGAAAAGGATATTCCTGACGCACTCAATAAAATTGAAAAGACTTTGGGAAAGAAATTTGGAGATCCCCAAAACCCACTGCTGCTTTCAGTCCGATCAGGCGCAAGGGCTTCAATGCCTGGCATGATGGATACTATTCTCAATCTTGGCCTGAATGAAAATACTGTAGCTGGTCTTGCCAAAAAATCAGGTAATCCAAGATTCGCTTGGGACTGCTATCGCCGTTTTGTGCAGATGTATGGTGACGTTGTGCTTGACTTGAAACCGGCAGATAAAAAAGAGATTGATCCATTTGAAAAGATACTGGAAGCTAAAAAACACGAACTGAACATCAAACTGGATACCGAGTTCAAGGTTGAGGACTTGCAGGATATTGTCAACAAGTATAAAGCTGCTATTCTTGAAAAAACAGGGCGGCTGTTTCCCGAAGATCCTCATGAACAGCTTCGTGGAGCAATCGGCGCAGTATTCAGCAGTTGGAACAACGATCGGGCTATTGTGTACCGTAAGCTGAACCATATTCCTGGTTACTGGGGAACGGCATGCAACGTTCAAGCCATGGTGTTTGGTAACATGGGCGAAGATTGCGGAACTGGTGTTGCTTTTACTCGTGATGCAGCTACCGGTGACAACATTTTCTATGGTGAGTTTTTAATGAATGCACAAGGCGAAGATGTTGTGGCTGGAACAAGAACCCCACTTGAAATTAAACAGCTTAAAGCTGAAAATCCTGATATCTATAATCAGCTCGAAGATATCCGTTCAATTCTCGAACGTCACTATCGTGACATGATGGACATTGAGTTTACAATAGAGAATAACAAGCTTTTCATGCTTCAATGTCGAGTTGGTAAAAGAACCGGAATGGCCGCTGTAAAAATTGCCGTGGACATGTTCAATGAAAAGCTGATTGATGAAAAAGAGGCGTTGTTGCGCATTGAGCCCGAGCAGCTCAACCAGCTTCTCCGCCCTGTTTTCGACCTGCAGGAAAAAAAGGCAGCCATTTCCTCGGGGAGACTTCTTGCAACAGGCTTAAATGCAGGGCCGGGTGCTGCAACAGGAAAAATTTATTTTAATGCTGTTGATGCCTATGAAGCAGGGAAACGCGGCGAAGATGTTATTCTCGTCCGCATCGAAACTTCTCCTGAAGATATCAAAGGCATGGCTGTTTCGGAAGGTATTCTCACTGAACGAGGAGGCATGACCTCCCATGCGGCACTTGTTGCTCGGCAGATGGGCAAGGTTTGCGTAGTTGGATGTGGCGCTCTCAATATTGATTACCAGAAAGGAGAGTTGCGTGTTCATGGTAGTTCTACCATCCTGAGTGAAGGTGATTATATTTCGATCGACGGTAGTACCGGTGAAGTTATTGCAGGAAAAGTAGCAACCAAAAATTCTGAGATCATCGAGGTACTTGTTGATAAAACTCTGAAACCTGAGGATGCACAAACTTGGCCGATTTACAAGCAACTTATGGAGTGGGCCGACAAGTACCGCAAGCTCAATATTCGTACCAATGCTGATCAGCCCGATCAAGCTGAGATTGCTATCACCTTCGGAGCAGAAGGTATCGGTCTCTGCCGTACTGAGCACATGTTTTTTGGCGGTGAACGCATTGTTGCCATGCGTGAGATGATTTTGGCCGAAAATGTCGAAGGAAGGGAAAAAGCACTTGAAAAACTGCTTCCCTACCAGCGGGAAGATTTCTATGGACTTTTCAAAGTTATGGGTTCCCGCCCGGTTACCATCAGGTTGCTTGATCCTCCTCTACATGAGTTCCTACCACACACGGACAGTGAAATCGAAGTATTGGCGAACAAGATTGGTAAACCAGTTATTGTAATAAAAGAACGAATCGGTGCTTTGCACGAATTCAATCCTATGCTAGGCCTTCGCGGGTGCCGTCTTGGCATTCTTCACCCTGAAATTACGGTTATGCAAGTCAGGGCAATTATTGAAGCTGCCTGCAAAATCAAAAAAGAAGGGAACGAAGTGGTACCTGAGATCATGGTTCCGCTGGTAAGTACAGTAAAAGAGCTTGAGATTACTAATGAATTAATTCACAAAACAGCTGCGAGAGTAATAGCCGAACAAGGCATTGTCGTTAATTACCTTGTAGGTACAATGATTGAGGTGCCACGTGCAGCAATCACTTCCGATCAGATTGCTACTGTTGCCGATTTCTTCAGTTATGGTACCAACGATCTCACACAGATGGGACTTGGCATGAGTCGTGATGACTCTGGGCAGTTCCTGCCAATCTACCAGCAACAGGACATTTTTGCCCGTAACCCCTTTGAATCGATCGACAGGGAGGGTGTAGGTCGTCTTATAAGTATTTCGGTAAAAGATGGCCGGGCAATAAAACCAGACCTCAAACTTGGTATATGCGGTGAACACGGTGGTGATCCATCGTCGGTAGAGTTCTGTCATCAGATAGGGCTGAATTATGTTTCATGCAGTCCTTTCCGTGTGCCTATTGCACGGCTTGCCGCTGCAAGAGCTGCACTCCAAGGTTGAAGCAACACTCTGTTAGTTATGTAAAGAAGGCGGCTGCGGCTGCCTTTTTTACATTAATACTGTTTAGTGATTCCAACATTGTTTAGCCCGCTTCTGGTAAATAATTACGATATTAAATACCTTGCTTGTTCTTTATGTTCTTATCATTACAAGAAGAAAAGTTTATGCCCGAACGATGACCATTCTGAATGGTGCAAAGAAATAACGTGCAGCAAACAGTTGTTTAATGTTTTAATTAAGGAAAGTATATACGATTTGACTTAGGACTTATTCGTAAATAAGCTCATCTGGACAACTCTATTGATGTTACTTTGTTCAAAAAGAAATAAGCCTTATCGAAATGAAAAATATTGAGTAAAACCGATTCTATTATAGCCGTCAAGTACCAATAAAGAATCCTCACAACAGAGCTACGAGTTATTTAATTCAATGTATTATTGATTATTTACGAAGTAGAGCTTCGGGGAATTAAACCCTTAGAGATTAAAAGTATTTATGGTTAAGTCATTATATAATAATACGTTGAGATAGTTTACAGACTGAGAGGTTGTGCATTTCCACTATTTAAATACCGCCAGTTACCATTTTCAGTAAAAGAGAGTATAGACCAAATGGAGTTCAGCCATATCACAGTCAAGGGCGCACGAGTTCACAACCTCAAAAACATCTCTGTCGATATTCCTCGCAACCGGTTTGTTGTCATTACCGGCCTGTCGGGTTCCGGGAAGTCCAGTCTTGCTTTCGATACGCTTTATGCTGAAGGGCAGCGTCGCTTTATGGAAACGCTTTCACCTTATGCCCGTCAATATATTGGCAGTATAGAACGTCCTGATGTTGATTTTATCGAAGGTCTTTCGCCAGTCATTGCCATTGACCAGAAAAGCACCAACCGTTCTCCTCGATCAACGGTTGGTACAATTACGGAGATTCATGACTTTATCCGCTTACTCTACGCCAAAGCAGGGCGACGCTACGATCTTGTAACTGGCTATATGCTGCAAAAACAAAGCGAAGAAAGTATCTGCGAAACTATTTGCATTTTTCCGTTCGGCACAAAAATCCAGATTTTATCCCCTCTTGTTTCAGGGCGAAAAGGGCATTATCGGGAACTCTTTGAACGTCTTTTACTCAAAGGCTATCTCAGGGTACGTATTGACGGTCAGTACCATGAAATAGTGAAAAATATGCAGATCGAACGCTATAAAAGTCACTCCATTGAATTAGTTGTCGATCGTATGGTAATTGACTCCGATTCCAAGGAGCGTGTGAAAAAAGCTGTCAATCTTGCAGTAAGTATGTCGGAGCACAAATCATCAGTTATCTGCGATCCTGTTGAAAGTGAACTGAAAGAAATGCTTTTCAGCACACGCTACGCTTATTCGGATGGCTCCGTTCCGCTTGATACGCTTGCTCCGAACCACTTCAGCTTCAATTCCCCTTATGGTGCATGCCCTGAATGTCATGGCATCGGAGAAATCATGCAGCTTTCAACCGAACTCATGGTTCCCGACCTGTCACTTTCCCTTAACGAAGGAGGACTTGATCCATTTGGCAAACCAGGAAAACGAAACCTCTGGCAAGTCATCAGGGCCATTGCAAAAGAATTCAATTTCACGTTCGATACTCCGATTGCTGACATACCGAAGCAGGCAATGGAAATTCTGCTTAAAGGATCGGGTAGCCGCACATTTAACGTCAGCTATGCCTATTCTGGTCGCGAAACTATTTACCCGCAGCCGTTTTCCGGAGCATTTTCCTATGTTGATGAGATGCGCAGGAATGCAAACTCTCCAAAACAACGTGAGTGGGCCGAAAGCTTTATGATTCGTCAACCATGTCCCGAATGCAAAGGAGCCAGACTTCGCAAAGAGAGTCTCTCAATCAAGATCAACAACCTCAACATTGCCGAGATCGAATCCCTTTCTTTATTGGAAGCTTTTGACTTTTTTACTGCTTTATCACCAAATCTTACAAAAAAAGAGTTACTGGTTGCCACACCAGTATTACATGAAATCATCAAACGGCTTGAATTTCTTTTGAATGTTGGGCTCAGCTATCTCTCATTAAACAGAGGCTCGCACACACTTTCAGGCGGTGAAGCCCAGCGTATCAGACTTGCCTCGCAGCTTGGGTCGCAACTCAGCGGAGTGCTTTATGTGCTTGACGAACCAAGTATCGGACTTCACCAACGCGACAACCATAAGCTTATTGACTCTCTGAAGCGTCTCCGAGATATCGGCAACACCGTACTCGTTGTGGAGCACGACAAGGATACCATGTTCGAAGCGGATGAAATCATCGACCTTGGGCCAGGAGCAGGGGAGTACGGTGGAGAAATTGTTGCTAAAGGGCCAGCAGATTCTCTTGGGCATCAATCACTTACGGCGGAATACCTCAGCGGTGCACGGCAAGTTTTTTTCGAAGGAGAAGAGAAAAATGAAGTATCAAAGCAGCCGTTCATCCAGCTTAAAGGGTGCAGGGGCAACAACCTGAAAAACATTGATATCACTATTCCTCTTCGATCGCTTGTCAGCATTACCGGTGTTAGCGGTTCCGGCAAATCCACCATAATAAACGAGACGCTTTTCCCGATCCTTGCTCGTCATTTCTACCGTTCCAAACTGCTTGCCCATCCCTATGGAAGCATCAAAGGTATCGAAAATATCGATAAGGTCGTTAATGTCGACCAATCCCCTATAGGCCGAACGCCCCGTTCAAACCCTGCTACATATACGGGCGTATTCACTTTTATACGCGATTTCTTTACCCGTCTTCCCGAAGCGCAAATCCGGGGCTACAAAGCAGGGAGATTCAGTTTCAACGTCAAAGGCGGTCGATGCGAAGTCTGCCAGGGTGCAGGCACACGGAAAATCGAAATGAACTTCCTTCCTGATGTCTATGTACAGTGTGAAAACTGCAAGGGACACCGCTACAATCGCGAAACCCTGCTGGTCAAGTATCACGGAAAATCTATCGCTGATGTGCTTGAAATGACCATTGAAGAGGGATTGGAATTCTTTGCCGACTTTCCGCGCATTCGCCGTATTTTTACCACTATGCAGAGTGTGGGGCTTGGGTATCTCAAACTCGGCCAGCCATCGCCAATGCTTTCCGGTGGCGAAGCCCAGCGTATCAAACTTTCAGCAGAACTTGCTAAAATACAGACAGGCCAAACACTCTATATTCTCGACGAACCAACTACCGGATTGCACTTTCAGGATATCCAGCACTTACTTGAGGTTCTGCGTAAACTGGTGGACAAAGGGAACAGTGTTATTATAATCGAGCATAACCTCGACATCATTAAAAACAGCGACTGGATAATAGATCTTGGACCAGAAGGTGGACATGAAGGAGGGAAAATAATTGCAGAAGGCACACCCATACAGATTGCAGCCACAAAACAATCCCTCACTGGCAAATTTCTGAAAATGGATATGCACGGAATGAAAGAATAAGCCTGAATGGTATACCTGATAAGTGATTTCCCAATAAGAAATTGTGAACTTGCAACAATAAATTGAACACCCCATACTTGAACTTGCTACAGTTTAAGAGACAGAGCGGAAAGCTGTCTCTTAAACTACAAGGAGATATGAGCAATGACAGATCAAGTGAACGAGAGTCGGCGGCTGTATAGTAAAGAGTTCAAGGTTGATGCCGTTGAACTACTGTTGCGCAGTAATACCACAAGAAAGGAAACGGCAGCCAGTTTAGGAATCAGTGCTGATATACTTGGTCGCTGGAAAAAAGAATATGTCGCAAGCAAAGCAGCATCTTTCCCTGGAAAAGGGCATCTGAAAACTCCGGAAGAAGAACAGCTCCGTAAGCTGGAACGCGAACTTCGAAGAGTTACTGAGGAACGAGATATTTTAAAAAAAGCAGTTGCTGTGTTCTCTCGGAGACCCATTTAACGTATAACTTTATAAAGGTTTACCGTAATATGTATGCGATCAGAACCATGTGTCGTGTTCTGGATGTTTCTGTCAGCGGCTCTTACCATTGGACACAGCGCCCCGAAAGCAACCGAAGTAAAGAAAACCGGAAAATGAAGGAAGCCATCAAAACGATCCATAAGGA
>Ga0194037_1001065_pt1 | contig 20567 bp, 21 predicted proteins | sample JunL306m_MetaG_FD_148653 | JGI IMG/M metagenome (GOLD analysis project Ga0194037, IMG submission 148653) | Anoxic zone freshwater microbial communities from boreal shield lake in IISD Experimental Lakes Area, Ontario, Canada - Jun2016-L304-6m | ecosystem: Environmental > Aquatic > Freshwater >...
GGCCTATCTGTCCCGGCAATAAATGTTCACCTATATAATTCATGTATACTGATTAGGATATAAAAAAAAGTAACTTATTGCCAGAAATTATTTTCCGGTGCTTTGTACAGCTCTCTGTGTTGAATTAGGATCGTCTTTGTATTTTGAAGGGCATTTTAAAAGAATATCCTTACAGTCAAAATGATCGCCCTGAACCCTGCCCTTTAAAACAATCCTTTCGCTTTTTTCCATATCTGTAGGCTTATTATTATGATATATCACTTTAATACTACCACCAAGCGAATCAAGAGCTGTAAAACTTAAGTAATTGGGATTTTTAATGGCATCGTATTCAACGGGCTGTTTTTTGTCCACTTTAGCTATCAAAGTAACAAATTTACCCTCCTTCTGGCGGGCAGATGAAATGGTTTCATAGGTCGACAAATCTCCAGTATAGCTAATTAATACAACGATACTGATCGCAATAAGAACTAAGATAATGATGTGGGTCTTTTTCATGTTGTGATTTTCAGAGGCAAAAATAGCCCAAATTAGTGGAGCAACAACTGATGTTTGTCAGGACTTATTCCGAATTGTGAATTCCTTATAAAATACCCACTTAAGATTAGCTTATATCTTAGATATTTTTATCAAAAATCAAAAATTGAGGTAATTTGCATCGAGTCTGCAATCCTCATACCATGTCCGATATATCCTTATTTAACAGTAATTCCGTAGGAAATCCCAACAACAATATTTTTGGCCTACCCTTTTCAGAGGAAGAAGCAAGTTTAGTAATAGTACCTGTTCCCTGGGAAGTAACAGTAAGTTATGGCGCCGGAACCGCAAGAGCACCTGAACATGTTTTCAAAGCAAGTGTTCAGGTCGATCTTTTAGATTGTAATGTAAACCAAGGGTGGAAAAAGGGCTTTTTTATGCGTGATGTGGATAAAAAGCTATTATTAAAAAGCGATTATCTACGTAAAGAGGCAGAACTCTATATCGATTATATATCCAAGGGCGCAAAGGTAGAGGATAATAAATTCATGACTAAAAGTCTGAAAGATATCAATGAAGGCAGTCTATATCTGAATCAATGGGTATATGACCATTGTATTGAATTATTAAAGGGTGGAAAAAAAGTTGGCTTATTGGGAGGGGATCATAGCATTTCATTAGGATTTTTAAAAGCTTTAGAACAACAACAGGGTGAGTTTGGAATTTTACAAATTGATGCACACTGTGATTTAAGAAAAGGCTACGAGAATTTCAATTACTCACATGCTTCTATCATGTATAATGCATTAGAAGAAATTCCTTCTATTCAAAAATTAGTTCAAATTGGTGTGAGAGAATATTGCGAAGAAGAATGGAATTATGTGTGCAATAGTAACTACAGGGTAATTACCTATTTGGATCAACAAATTAAAGAACGTCAATTTGAGGGTGAAACCTGGAAATATATTGCTGAAGAAATGATAAGCCACTTACCTCATAAAGTATATTTGAGTTTTGATATAGATGGTTTAGATCGAAAATATTGTCCAAACACTGGAACCCCTGTTCAGGGCGGGTTTGAGACAGAGCAGGTATTATATCTTGTAAAACAAATTGTTGAATCAGGAAGAGAGTTGATTGGATTTGATCTGGTGGAAATTGGAGTAGGTCAAACCGATTGGGACAGTAATGTTGGCGCTCACTTATTATGGCGTCTTTCAAATTTGATGGTAAAAAAATCTCTTTAACTAACCGTTTTCATGAAAGTATACGATTTCATCATTGAGTTGAAAAAACCCAGTTACCGTTTTATTAATTGGATCAGTCAATTGATGTACTTATTAAGTATTGTAGTTTTTTGTCTTATCCTTTTTCAAAAAGAAGCAGTAAGACCGATCGTTTTATATATCGCTATTATTGGTATCATTATCTGGTGGATCTATTGTATCATAGCGGAGAACAAAAATCAACAACCCTTTTATCGAATGGGTCTTCTGATGTCTGCGGCAGGCTGGTTTTTTATTCCCAATGGCAAATGGATCACATTCGTTTACCTTGTTGCAGCAATTTTGGAAAAACAGGCAAAGTTTCCTCAGGAAATTGCATTTGGGAAGGAAGAAATTGTTTTCAATAGCTTTCCAAAACAAAGATACAGTTGGGCTGAATTGAATAATGTAGTTCTAAAAGATGGTATTATTACAGTGGATTTCAAAACTAATAAACTATTACAAAAAGAAATTCAATCTGGCTCAACAGCACAAGATGAGAAAGAATTTAACGAGTTTTGCCATGTAAGATTAAAAGAATCTCTTATAGCTTAATTAAGGCAAATCAATTTTTAGCCACATTTTATTTAATACGCATGATTTTAACTGAATCCCCTTATCTATTATATTCTGACGGGGAAGGAAATATTTTTGAAGACATTAGTTTATATGCAACTGGAAGAGCTGGTTGGGATGCATTACCTGTACCCACAGAAGATTGGATAGAATTACCTTCTGGCGGCAACTTGTATGAACTGCCTGGAAGAAGATGCATTGGAATCGATGTAGAAACTGGAGATATGCGCCTTTGTGATAAGGGCTGGGCTGTAGCAGCATTTATTCCACCTGCCCATACCGGATTATATATTGCTGCATTTGAAACTGCACCAGAAGCTCCTACACTTCCACTTTTCTGTTATACGGCCGCAGGTTGGCTTGATCAGAAATTTTATGTAACAGCATTAAGAATTGAACAGGATATACGTCAAGAATCGGTTGGTTATAATGAGCATGAAATTGAAATTGGCGCATCGAACCTTTTAAAAAACTACCCTGACAATAGATTAGTAAAGCATTTAATGGAAAACTGTTGCATGACTTATGATTGTCCTGCCGCCAAAAACTTTTCATTAGGAAGATGGGAATGCCCTGTACCTACTTCCCCTGCTTGTAATGCCAATTGCATTGGTTGTATTTCGTTTCAACCAGAAACAGAAAGTATTGTTAGTACACAAGACCGATTGACCTTTAGACCCACTGCTGCAGAAATAGTTGAATTTACAGTTCCTCATTTAATGCAAGCTCCATTTCCCATCATTAGTTTCGGACAGGGTTGCGAAGGTGAACCATTGCTCATGTGGGAAACCATTCGTGAAGCCATCATTGAGATAAGAAAACATACGAAGAGAGGAAGTATTAATATCAACACAAATGGCTCAAAACCAGATGCTGTAAAAGCCTTGTGTGAAGCAGGTTTGGATAGCATCCGTGTAAGTACAAACTCTGCAAGGAAACATATATACGACCCCTACTATCGCCCTAATAATTACAACTTTGAGGATATCATAGAAAGTATGAAAGTAGTAACAGACTTTGGTGGCTGGGCTAGTATCAACTATTTTGTATTTCCCGGAATGACAGATACTGTTGAAGAATATGAAGCGCTCAGAGAATTAATTAGATATACCAATATCAGTATGATCCAATGGCGCAATTTTAATATAGATCCTGATTGGTATATGGGGAAAATTGGTGTTTATGAAACAGGCGATATTTTAGGTATCAAACAAATGATGGAATTACTAAAAGAAGAATTTCCAAAATTAGCTTTTGGATATTTCAACCCTCCAATTGAAAGAATAAATGGAAATTTTACGGCAGATTTTGCACACTATTAGTATTATTTAAATGAGTGTATCACCACAAAAGAAGGATCAAATTTTTGGGATAGGTCTGGCGGTTCTTGCTACCATGATATGGGCTGGAAATTTTGTGATTTCAAAGGGTGTAAATCAATTAATTGGTCCTATAAGTCTGGCATTTTTTCGCTGGACTTTAGCCTCATTAATAATAATACCGCTTGCATGGTCTTCTTTCAAAAAAGAAAAGCAGTATATCAAGGAAAATATCAGATACTTATTCTGGGTTTCTTTGTCTGGCATTGCTTTATTCAACACTTGTATTTATGTATCTGGCCATTTTACATCTGCCATTAATATGGCTTTGATTGGCACTACCTCCTCTCCCATTTTCGCAACCATATTTGCAGTTGTTTTTTTGAAAGAGAAAATTAATGCTTCCAGATTAATCGGTTTAATCATATGTATCATTGGAATATTGGTTTTATTATCGAAAGGAAGTTTTGAAAAATTATTGTCATTACATTTTGGAATTGGAGATTTATGGATTTTAGCAGCTGGCTTTTGCTTTGCTGTTTATAGTGTATTAGTAAGAAAGAAACCTGCAACTATTTCAAGCCTACATTTTTTAATGCTTATTTTTTCAATGGGTGCAATGATGTTATTTCCATTCTTTCTTATTGAAACATGGTACTTGCCTAAGCCTCAATTTACTCCTGCATTAATTGGTTCCATTTTATATTTAGGCTTTGGAACTTCCGTCATTGCATTTTTATGTTGGAATATAGCTTTACAAAAATTAGGCACTTCCAGAACAGTATTATTTGGCAACTTAACGCCAATTTTCAGTACGCTTGAAGCGGTATTGATACTTGGCGAAAAATTTTCTAACATTCATATTTTAAGTGGTATCATGGTAATTGGCGGTCTGGTTATTGCAAATCTGCAAACATTATATCCAAGTAAAAAGAAACCTTACACAGAAATTTCAAAATAGACTTCTCATTGGCTACTTCTACGATTATTTTTTTATGCATTTTTGCGTGTTTAGCAGGGTTCGTTGATGCAATCGTGGGAGGTGGCGGACTGATTCAAACACCGGCAGCACTTATTTTGTTACCACAACTTCCTGTAGCCACTGTAATAGGATCGCTTAAAATCCCTTCGTTTAGTGGAACATTTTTTGCTGCAAAACAATATATCAAACAGGTGAATATTAATTGGAGACGAATGCTATTCATGTGTGCAATTGCATTTATCGCTTCATTCTCTGGATCTCTTTTGTTAACGCAAATGAGTAACCGATTTATGAAACCAATTATTCTTGTAGTATTAGTTTTTGTAGCCATTTATTCTTTTACTAAAAAGAATTTTGGGCAACATAAAACAGAAGTGATCAGCGAAAAAAATAAAATTCTATTCCCTATACTAATAAGCTTGGTCATTGGTTTTTATGATGGATTTATAGGGCCCGGAGCTGGAAGTTTTTTGGTATTAGCTTTTATAAGTTTTTTAGGTTTCGATTTTTTGCAAGCATCTGCCCACGCGAAACTGATAAACCTTGCAACAAATCTGGGATCTATTTTACTTTTTTTTTTAAAAGGACATATTTTGTGGCAGGTTGCTTTGCCAATGGCTTTATGTAATGCAATGGGTGGCATTATAGGTGCCCGAATGGCCATATCAAAAGGCAACCGATTCATCAGAATCTTTTTTATTTTAGTTGTGATGGCAACTCTGATTCGGTTTTCATATGATGTATTCTGGAGAAAGTAATACTATTATTAACCTTTCTTTATACCACACAAGTGAATTAAGTGACTAAACTGCATGTAATTTTCAACATTGGATTTTGAAGCGTTTATTAACGATAAATTTGAGATGAATCATTCCGTTACTATGCAAATTGGTTTTGAAAGGGAGAAAAACATGAAAGCTGGAGCTATTACTGCTTCTATATGTATTGCTTTGTTTTTATTATTCTTTTATTTACAATGGACATTACCGCAAATTCCTATCCCATTAACAGGAGAAGGCATTGAAGTAAATCTCGGCAATAGCGAAACTGGCTTAGGAGATATAGCGCCAACTATTCCAGGGAATCCTTCTAAAACAGAAGATGCGGTTAAAACAAGTCCACCCACAAGTAAACCTCAAACCTCAAATACAAAGATTAATGCCGATGAAAATGGGGATGAGCCCATTAACAACGCTGAGAAAATAACACCTAAAACTGAAAATAAACCAGCCATACCCGTAAAACCAACTATCAAACCCAGCCCTAACCCAGTTGCAGCTAAGCCTGTTGAACCAAAACCAAAAGCACTTTTTAAAGGAGGTACCAGTACTACAACCAGTGGTAATCAAGGTGATAGTTATAATGGCATTAAAAATCAGGGAATTGCTGGTGGCAAAGGCGATCAGGGTAATCCAAACGGCAACCCTAATTCAGATAGCTATAAAGGCAATGGAGGTAATGGAACTGCTGGAAACGGGGTAACAATAAGAAGTGGACTGGATGGAAGAAGAATAACCCGCTTACCAAGTTTTGAAGATGATTTCAACGAAAATGCTAAAGTTGCTATTGATATCACAGTTGATCAGTCTGGAAATGTGATTGCAGCATCAGTAAATCCTAAAGGAACAACAACCACCAATCAAAATATCCGCAATATTGCCTTAAAGAAAGCAAAGACGTTAAAACTCAATGCAGGCAATGATTCTGAACAGGTAGGAACATTAGTATTTAGTTTCAAACTTCGTGGTTAAAATTTCTTCTCTAATTTGCAGTCGAATATGACTTATAAAGAAACATTAGATTTTCTTTTTCGATCACTCCCTATGTTCAGCAGGGTTGGTGAATCTGCATTTAAGAAAGACCTTACTAATACCTTGCGCTTATGTGAATTCATTGGCAATCCACAGCAAAAATTAAAAACAATACATGTAGCTGGAACAAATGGTAAAGGATCAACAAGTCATATGCTTGCAGCCATTTTACAAACTGCGGGATATAAAACAGGTCTTTACACTTCCCCTCATTTAAAAGATTTTAGAGAAAGGATAAAAGTAAATGGTGAAATGTGTACTGAATCATTTGTAATTGATTTTACAGATCGCATTCAACCAATGATTCAGGAGATTCAACCCTCCTTTTTTGAAATTACTGTTGCAATGGCATTTGAATATTTTGCATTACAGCAAGTGGATATTGCAATTATTGAAGTTGGATTAGGTGGCAGATTAGATAGTACCAATATCATCATCCCTGAACTTAGTATCATTACCAATATTGGCTGGGATCATATGAATTTATTAGGAAATTCTTTAGAATTAATCGCTTTTGAAAAAGCAGGAATCATTAAAGATTCTATCCCCGTTGTTATTGGAGAATATACTTCTATTACCAGACCTGTATTTGAAAAAAGAGCTGCTGAATTGAACGCAAAAATTCATTGGGCTACTGAAGAAAGATGGGTAAGCGATTTTAATATTGCGGCACACCATATTGAAATAAGTATTGCTGAAAAAAGAAATGATGAAAGAACCAGCTATCAATTGGATTTACCCGGAATTTATCAGACTAAAAATTTGCTTACTGTTCTTACTGCCGTTGAAGTACTCAATCAGAAAAAATGGAATATCAGTCTCCCAGATATTCATAAAGGATTAGCACACTCAAAGAAGATAAACGGATTGCACGGAAGATGGGAAGTATTAAAAGAAAAACCATTACTTGTATTAGATGTAGCTCATAATGAAGATGGCATCAAAGAAATTGTTCGCCAGATTGAATTAGTGGGTGCACAAGAAGTGCACATTGTAATTGGCATGGTTAAAGACAAGGAAATTGATCGGGTACTAGATTTACTTCCTAAAAAAGCACATTACTATTTTACAAAAGCACCGATACCAAGGGCTTTAGATGAAAAAATATTAATGGAAGAAGCCAACAAAAAAAACTTGTTTGGAAACAGCTTTCCTTTAATTAATGAAGCAGTTCAAAATGCATTACATCATGCAAAAGAAAATGATCTTGTACTTGTGTGTGGAAGTGTATTTGTAGTTGGAGAAGTACATGTATAAGATTTACCAATTAAGCCATTTCAATTTTAACATCGCCTGATAAATTGCTCCTTGCTGAACACCATGTTGCAGTTTTCCATCCATTAATAATTGCTTCAATTCTTCTTTAGAAAAGGTTTCAATGATGATTTCTTCAAAAGGATCAAAATTTGTATTCGCTAATATTTCTGCATTTTTTGCCAGAAAAAAGTATGCGGTATTATTATTTAAAGCTGGATTGGGTGATATTTTCATCAGGAATTCTACGTCATTTGAAACATACCCAGTTTCTTCTTGCATTTCTCTAATTGCTGATGCCATAGGTAATTCACCTTCCTCTAACATACCTCCGGGCAATTCTAAAGTAGTGGCTCCAAAAGCATGTCGATATTGTTTTACTAATACAATCCTTTCATCTTTGGTAATAATTACCATATTTGTCCAATCTGGAACTTCAATCACATAATAAGGAACCATAATTCGGCCATCAGGCAATTCACACTTATCTGCCCGAGCATGCAACCATCTATCGCGATACACATATTTAGACTCCAGCAATTTCCAATTCATGATGTTGTATTTATTAAACCTGTCAATTTTATTTGACCACTATCCTTCCCAACTTCTGTAACGCAAAAAACAAAGTACTTAATTGCATGGATTGAATGAACTGTTGAGATTGGATCAAATCGATTAATTCGTCCATCGAAACCAATAAAACTTCTACATCTTCTTCCATGTCTAAAGGTTGATCAGGATCGAACTCTCCTCCAGTAGCAAGAAACATCTGCATGAAATTATTATTGGTAGTAGGATTAGGTGAAATTTTCCCAAGCCATTCAATCTTTTCAAATCGATATCCAGTTTCTTCTAATAATTCGCGGGCCATGGCATCCGTTTTCGAAACATCACTAGGGTCAATACCTCCACCAGGCAATTCAACACTAGTGAGCCCAACACCTTGACGGAATACTCTTTCCAAAATAACCTGACCATCTTTTGTAATGGCTAATGCCGTTGCATAATCTGGAAACCCATATTTATAAAAGGGTGTTAATATCGATCCATCTGGTTTCTGCCATGTTTCGGATCTTACATCAACCCATTTATCTTTTAATAATTGCTCTGAGGCAATCAATTTCCATTCACTTTTTTTCTCCATTACCATTTACGATTTTCTCTTAAAGTAGTAATATGAGCTATGTGATGATTACAATGCCAGGCATATAAACCCAGTAAAAACCATAAAGTCATTTCTCTTTTACTGGCCGGATGGAAAACTTTTCTATCCCACTGTTCTTCAGTTAAATCTTTGATTGCTGCAACCCAACGAATATGCAATGCATGCAAAAGCGTAATGGATACATTAATAGGAACAGAAAAATTGTCTGATAAATTTGCCCATTCCTTTTCTTCATAGGGTTTAATAACCGGATGATCTTCTGTTAACCCTAATTTAAAACGGATATAGGCATTCATATGACTGTCTGCCACATGATGCACTACTTGCTTCACTGTCCATCCTTCTGTTCGATAAGGAGTATCTAGTTGTACCTCATCTAAATTTAGAATGGCTCTTTCAATTCCTTCTGGTAAGAATTGGAGATCAAGTAGCCATTTTTTTTTCTGCTCTTCAGAATAAGGTTGTGGCTCATATTTGCCAATCGGATAACGTGGATCAATTGTCATAATCAATTATTTAAATTTTTAATTTTTACTTTTAAATTTTAATCCTCTCTCAATACATGACCTGTTAGACTAATAAATACATCTTCCAGATTTGCCTTTTTTACTTCTTTTGGACGTTCAAAACCTGTATCAACTAATTCGTCAATTAATTTATCTGGAGAGTTCAAAGCAATTATTTTACCACTATCAATAATAGCAACCCGATCGCAAAGCACTTCTGCCTCGTCCATATAATGCGTTGTAATTATTACTGTAGTTCCTGAGGCACGAATGGTTTTAATCAATTCCCAAAGATTCCTTCTTGCTTGAGGATCTAAACCAGTGGTGGGCTCATCTAAAAATATAATTCTTGGTTTATTAATTAAAGTTGTGGCAATCGAGAATCGCTGCTTCTGTCCACCACTCAACTCTTTATACTTTGCTTTTGCTTTATCACGAAGGTTTACACTATCCAATAAATGCATCGGGTCTATCACTTCATTGTATAATCCTGCGAACAAATGGATCAATTCTGTTAGATTTAAGCTTGGATAATAACCAGAAGTTTGCAATTGCACGCCAATAATTTTTTTAATCTCATTGGGTGATTTATCCAGATTAAATCCATCCACAGTTATTTCTCCACTTGTTTTTTCGCGAAGTGTTTCAATAATTTCTAATGTGGTGGATTTTCCAGCCCCATTTGGTCCTAATAACCCAAAGATCTCCCCTCTCTTTACATCAAAACTAATACCCTTAACTGCTTCAAAATCGCCGTAATTCTTTTTGAGATTCTTAACTGATATAATAATGTCGCTCATAGTTTATAATTTGAAAGGGATTGTTAGCCCCAATTGCTTTGGTGAACTGATCATACCTGTTCTATTTCTTAATTGATCTAAATTAATTGCCACGGCTCTTAAATGTTGTGCAGCAGCAGCATTTAATATAGCAGAACCGCCACTTATTAAAATACCGCCACTTAACAAGTACCAATTGATATTTCTATTATCATTGGTGCCAATCAATCCAACAATTGATGTTGCTGTGCCTACAAAAGTAAGAACAGTGGCCCAAGTTCGATTCCTTTTATAGTCAATATATTCTAAGGTACATTCTGGAATATTCACTTTTGAAATCAAATAATCTAAACTGGCTTTTCCAGTATATAACTGTCCCTGATAAATTAATCCTGGCTTGGTTAAACTTGGCACAAAACTCATACCCCTGGGGCTATAATAAAACTGTTGGGATTCGGGGGTTATGGGTGCAGTTTGAGCAAATACAAAATTTGAAAATGATAATACAAAAATTATAAAAAATAGCATTTGTTTAAACATAACACAAACTGATTCGTATCTTATAAAGATAGGGATGAGTTTTAAAAGGTTCGCAATTTTTGACTAAAAGGGCTAAAGTTCTAGCTTATATTTGCATGCGGTTTTCATAAAATAGAAAGAAATGAAAGTATTCAAATTTGGGGGAGCTAGTGTAAATAGCATTGAAAGGGTAAAAAACCTTGCAGAAATTGTTGAAGCAAACCAATCTGGGCCAATGGTAATTATTCTTTCTGCAATGGGAAAGACCACCAATGCGCTAGAAAAAGTGGCAGAAGCTTTTTATGCTGGCAAAAAAGAAGAAGCCCTACATTTATTTCAGGCTATAAAACATCAACATCTTAACAACACGAAATATCTATTGGTGTTAAGGTTTAATGCCTGTCTGGAACAATTATCTGATTTTTTTACTGAAATTGAATGGTTATTGCACGATAAGCCAGTACGTGATTTTGATTATTATTATGACCAGATTGTTTGTCTTGGTGAATTACTAAGCAGCTGTATTGTTAGTCATTATCTTAATGAAGTAGGCATTTCAAATCATTGGATTGATGTCAGAGATTCTATGCGTACAAATAATAATTTCAGAGATGCCGATATTGATTGGGTCGTTACAAGAGAAAAAATCAGAAGCAATGTGCTGAATTTGATTAGTGAAGAAACCAAAATTATTATCACGCAAGGATATATTGGTGCAACAGAAGATAATGAAAGTACTACTTTAGGTCGTGAAGGAAGTGATTATTCTGCTGCTATTTTTGCGAATGTACTAGATGCTGAAAGTCTTAGTATTTGGAAAGATGTTGATGGTGTTATGAATGCCGATCCTAAATCATATCCGGATGCAGTATTGATTGATGAATTAAGTTATACTGAAGTAATCGAAATGGCTTATTATGGAGCACAGGTAATACATCCTAAAACCATCAAACCATTACAAAACAAGAATATTCCTTTATATGTAAAATGCTTTTTGAATCAGAATTTACCCGGCACTATCATACATCAGAAAAAAAATAAACATCTACCTCCAATTATAGTAATCAAGGAAAATCAGGTTTTAATAGAATTAAAAACACATGATTTTTCTTTTGTAGGAGAAGAACCTATTATTGAACTATACCAATTATTTAAGAAACTACATGTAAAACCAAATCTAATTCAAACTGCAGCTATCAGTGTGTATGTTTGTTTAGATGACAAAGCAGATAAAATAGAACAACTGGCTTTGGCTGCAGGAACTCAGTTTGACGTACAAATAGAAAAGGGCTTATCGCTGCTTACAATCCGACATTATAATGAAGAAGTATTAAATACACTAAGCCAGAGTAAACACAAAGTTTTACAACAACAATCAACAGAAACCGTCCAGGTACTTTTTAGATAATAATTCTAAGTAACCGGATAAATATGTTTTTGCAAAAGTGAATTTAAATCTGCTTCCTTAAAGGGTTTCAATAAGATATCAGAGATTCCGGATTTACGATATCCTTCAAGGTCATCCTCTACTATTGAAGCAGTTAGAGCAATTACTGGCATCTTTGATTTTGCGTTTGGAGTTTTTCTTATAGCTGCAGCTAACTGATCACCTGTCATTTCGGGCACGTTAATATCAGTAAGAATAATATCATATTTATTTTCATTAAAGAGCTCCCATCCTAGTTTGCCATTTTTAACTACATCAAATTTTAGTTGCTGTTTTTTTAAAAGCAAACTTAAAAACATAGCATTCATTTCATTGTCCTCAATAATTAATGCTTTTTTTCCAACATACAATTGTTTTACTTTTTTGGAAACAAATACACTTGGGCTTTCTACTTCTTCGATGAGATTATTTTGAACAGGATAATATAATAAAATAGAAAAAACTGATCCCTCATTTATTTTACTGGCCACATGAATTCGGCCTCCTTGCAATTCAACTAACATTTTACATATTGGAAGGCCAAGTCCTGTTCCTGTAATGGAACGTCTGGTTTCGTTTGCATTGACTGTTGATTTAACCTGCGAAAATTCTTCGAATATGGATTTTAAATGTGTAGCTGGAATTCCGATGCCGGAATCAGCCACCTGTATTTTAATATCTACCTCTTTTTCAGATTTAAATATTGCTGCAGCTGTAATTACAACATACCCTTTATTGGTAAATTTAATTGCGTTACTTGTTAAATTATATAGGATTTGCTTTAAGCGAAATTTATCACCAATTACAATTAGATCATTCGGCAAGCTAATTTCCTCTTTAATCACAATACCTTTTTTCGCAGCAATCGCAGTGAACGCAAATGCAATTTCATGTATAGCATCACTTAAATTAAATGGCTGAAACTCTAATTGTAATTTACCAGCATCGAGTTTAGAAAAATCTAAGATATCATTAACTGTATTTAATAAATGATCTGATGATGTTTTAATGGCCTGTAAGTATTTCTTTTTCTCAGGGTCGGTTTCAATTCTATCAATTATATCCGTAAAACCCATGATACATGTTAGTGGAGATCGTATCTCATGACTCATGTTGCTCAAAAATCTGCTTTTATTATCAAACAGTTTGTCAGAGATTCCCTTCCGTTCTTTAAGTTTTGATTCGTTATTGATTAATCGTTTAATATTAAAGAACAACAAAACAATAGAACCAATTATGATACTTAAAGATGCCATGGTATATCTAGCAATATGCCTGTGTTGGCTAATATTGGCATCATTATTTTGAATTAAGGAAACCAAAATCCTCACATTAATAATATTCAAAACCAGAACAGATATTATCATCACAAAAGAGACTGTGATTAAAATAATATTGGAATTTGAAAACTTAAAGATTTTCATTAGCGTTTTAAAATTGTGGGGGGATAAGGAATGAAAATACAATAAAAAGAATTACAAATTATGTTCCATTTGCTATTAAAAATACAACATATAATTAATTTGTATATATGCTATAATCTCCTTCTGAAGTAATTGCGATAACAGGAAGCTTTTTATGTTGTTCAAAATATTGAAACACCATCTGCATTTTATTTATAAACAATTTGTACTCAATTTCATCCTTACTACTCTTTTTTAGGAACTCAATATTTTTATAAATATTAAATCGAATAGGGAAAATATGAACTGGTATAAAATCCTGTCCCGCAGCATGTGCATATGCTGCCATCAAATACAGCTCTTCAATTTGGCTGTCCTGAATTGGAATACAGCCTTGTGTAACACAATTGCCATGAATAAAAATATCACTTCCAGGTTTTATAGAATCACTTAAAAGCTTGTCAGAAACATTTGGGTAATTAATACCAAGGGCTAAATGATAACTACTATTTGGCCTAAATTCATTGATATAGTAAAATCCTTCTGGCACCTGAAAATCGCCATCCATTCGTTTTGGGCCCATGGTACCCGAAAGCGCACAAATTTTATAGGTTTTAACAAGTTTAAATGTTTCATTACTATTATTCCTTCCCCATACTTCCAGCTGACTATCGTACTTAAAACTTCTGATGTAAATTTCTTTAGGAGGCCAATTGAGATTAGCTTTCTGAAATGCTCTTTTAATACTATCATTTTTGATATTAAAGGCATTCTTAACTTTTGGGAAAGTCTTTTGTTGCTCTAGAAAAGCAGATTGAGCAGAAGATTCTTGTATTATGAAAAGTGGAAATGCTAACCAAAATAGATACTTCATGAGTTCAAATTTACGCAATCGCCGAAATTCCTACCTAAAAATCAAAGAATTCTCTAATCATGCCATGAAGTTTTATAGGGATAAGTATCTTCGTCACCTTATTCAATTTTTTGAAATAAATAGGAATTAAAGACAAAATCATGAAAGTAGGCATATTAGGTGGTGGACAATTAGGAAGAATGCTTTTACAGGCCGCAGCCAATTATACTGTTGAAACCTATGTTTTAGAGAATGATAAGGATTGTCCTGCAGCACATTTGTGCCATCATTTTACCAAGGGAGATATTAGAGATTTTGAAACGGTGTATCAATTCGGCAAAAACTTAGATGCACTTACCATTGAAATTGAATCTGTAAATATTGATGCCTTAGATAAACTTGCGGCCGAGGGGGTAAAAATATTCCCTAGCCCTTCAGCTATTCGCATCATTAAAAACAAAATTGTTCAAAAAGAGTTTTACAAAAAAAATGAAATACCCTCTTCTGAGTTTCTTATTACGAACTCAATTGAAGATCTTGAAAACCATAAAAGTTTTTTACCTGCAGTTCATAAAATTGGAGAGGGTGGCTATGATGGAAAAGGAGTTCAAATCATCAGGGAACCTAATGATATTTCAAAGGGTTTTAATGCCCCAGCAGTACTTGAAAAAATGGTTGACGTTCAAAAAGAAATTGCGGTAATTGTTTGTGTGAATCAAAATGGGGAAACAGCTATTTTTCCACCTGCAGAAATGTTATTTGATCCAGTTCTAAATTTATTAGATTATCAGGTTTCACCTGCAAGATTGCATGAAAAAGAATTATGGAAAATAGAGGCAATTGCTTTAAGAGTAGCTCAATCTTTACAAAGTCCGGGGCTCTTTGCGATTGAACTCTTTGTTGACCAGGAACAAAAAATTTGGGTAAATGAAACCGCCCCGAGGGTTCATAATAGTGGGCATCATACCATTGAAGGAAATTTCAGCAGTCAATATGATATGCTTTGGCGAATTATTTTAAACTACCCTTTAGGAAATACCAAACCTATTTTACCGGCAGCTATTGTTAACTTGTTGGGAGCCCCAGGATACAGTGGCGATGCTATTTATGAAGGATTAGAAGAAGTTATGAAAATCGAGAATGCCTTTGTACATCTTTACGGAAAAAAAGAGACAAAGCCTGGAAGAAAAATGGGACATGTAACGATTCTTAGTAATGACTATCAGGAACTCATTTTCCAAGCTAATAAAATAAAGCAAAAACTTAAAATAATCTCATAAAAACAAAAGCATCTTGAAAGAGATGCTTTTGTTTTATGAGATGAGAAACAATTATTTCTTTTTTACATTCAATGGTCTGAGAAATCCAATTCCAATTAAACTCTTTGTCTGTAAAGCTGGTGAAGTATGGTCAGGCCCAAATAACCGAACATTATCATCATAAATAAGATCAAGGCTATAGGTTGCCGAAAAATATTTATTGATTTTAAAGGCAATTTGATTGGTCATAAATAAATCAATATTCTGGGGATCAGTGATATAATTGGAAAAGAGATCCAACCTTCCTTTATAAACTATATTCTTTGCTAAGGTTGTTGTATAATTCACTGTTGCAAAGGCACCAATCTCGTTCAAAGAATGTGATCCAGGGGTTAAACCATATAGCCCTTTGTCTGACAAAGCTTTATTCGTAATAACCGTCCATCTCGAAGTTAATGGTGAAAGGAATAACGAAAACTTATCGCTTGGTTTATAATCAAAACCCACAGATAAAATAAAATAAGCAGGTGATAAAAAAGAAGAGGATAATTCCGCAGGTGTGATTCCATAATTAAACCCATCGAAAAATTGAGAACGGTAATTAAACAAACCCGATAAATACCATTTCCCAAGGGTATCTATTTTATATCCATACTTGCTCAGGTAATCCATCCTATCATCATTCTTTCGACCTCCAGAACTTGTGGTATTTACATACCCTAGATTTAAATCAACATTATTATCCCAAATATGTCGCCCATTCCTGTATAAAAAATAGTAATTCAAATAAGAATTTGCTGCCATAGAAAAATTGTCTCCCCCTGCAGCCCAGTTACTTAAAGAACCTTGAGACAGGGAAAAAAGAAACATACCTCCCCTTTTCCACTTCCATGAAGTAGTATCATTTTCTTTTTTAACAGTTCTAGAAGTTTCACTCCTTAATTTGTTTACAACCACATCCTGAGAATATGCGTGATAACAAAAAAGAACAACTAAAATTAAAACCAGTTTTTTCATCATTTAAAATTTGAAGTCGCAAAAATAAAAGATATTCACAAGTTTAACGAATGAGGCGCTGACAATCTGGCATTAAAACCGCTATTTTTTGTACTTTTACCTTCTAAATAATTCGAAAATATGGAATTGATGGATTTGGGAGCAAAAGAACATGATGAATTGAGGCAAGGTGAGGCATTTAAACCCTTTATCAATGATCCCAATAGCTATAAAAAGCACTTTTATATCGAAAGCTATGGTTGTGCTATGAATTTTGCAGATAGTGAAGTGGTTGCATCCATTTTACAAGAACAGGGTTTTGGAGCAACATATGATATTGATCAAGCTGACTTAATTCTTTTAAATACCTGCTCTATCAGAGAAAAAGCAGAGCAAACTATCCGAAAAAGGCTCACTGAATTCCGAAAATTCAAAACCAAAAAAAGTGGGTTATTAGTTGGCGTACTGGGTTGTATGGCAGAAAGACTTAAGTCGAAATTATTGGAAGAAGAAAAATTGGTGGACCTAGTGGTAGGACCAGATGCGTACAGAAGTCTCCCAATTCTCATCGAAGAAGCAGAAACCGGTCAAAAAGCTGTAAACGTTTTATTGAGCAGAGACGAAACGTATGCTGATATCTCTCCTATTAGATTAGATAGTAATTCAGTTTCAGCCTTTGTTTCTATCATGAGAGGCTGTAATAATATGTGCAGCTTTTGTGTAGTTCCTTTTACAAGGGGAAGAGAACGAAGCAGAGATGCACATTCAATCGTAGCTGAATCGACTGATCTTTTCGAAAAAGGCTATAAAGAAATTACTTTATTAGGTCAAAATGTTGATAGTTATTATTGGATAGATGAGACTAATGGACATGCCATTACTTTTGCTGAACTATTAGAAAAAATTGCGCTCATTAGCCCACAAATGCGTGTTCGTTTTAGCACCTCTCATCCAAAAGATATCACTGATGAAGTGTTATTTACCATTGCGAAATACGATAATATCTGTAATTATATTCATCTGCCTATTCAAAGTGGAAATAACCGGGTTTTACAATTAATGAATCGTACTTATACAAGAGAATGGTATAAGGCAAAAGTTGATCGCATCAGAGAAATTATACCTGATTGCGGAATCAGCACAGATATTATAACTGGATTTTGTACAGAAACGGAAGAAGATCATCAGGATACTATAGAAATCATGAAGTATAGTAATTACGATTATGCATACATGTACTTTTATAGCGAACGCCCCGGAACACTTGCCAGCAAAAGGTTTAAAGACGATATCCCTGAAGAAGAGAAAAAAAGAAGGTTAACAGAAATTGTAGATGTGCAATATCATTTGTCTTTAAAAAGCAATCAAAATGATGTTGGAAAAACATTTCGAATTCTGGTAGATGGTGAAAGCAAAAAAGATGCAAACTTTTGGAAAGGAAGAAACGACCAAAATAAAGTAGCTGTTTTTGAAAAGAAAAATCATGGTATAAAAATGGGCGACTATGTGCAGGTAAAAATCAATAGTTGTACAAAGGGTACTCTACTTGGCGAGTTTGTGTGTTTTTAAATGAAGTAACTCCGATTCTAGAATCGGCTAAAAAAATAATAATGGACTTACAGTCAATCAAAAATAGATTCGGCATCATTGGAAATGCTCCGGCATTAAATCACGCATTAAATACAGCGGTTCAGGTTGCTGCTACCGACCTGACTGTATTAATTGTAGGCGAGAGTGGTGTGGGAAAAGAAGTTTTTTCACAGATCATACATGCACTTTCAAGTAGAAAACATAACCCTTTTATTGCAGTAAACTGCGGAGCAATACCAGAAGGAACTATCGATTCAGAATTATTTGGGCACGAAAAAGGAGCTTTTACCGGAGCAGTGGATAGTAGAAAAGGTTATTTCGAAACAGTAAGTGGTGGTACCATCTTTTTAGATGAGATCGGAGAAATGCCGCTGGGTACTCAAGCTCGTTTATTACGCGTATTGGAGACTGGTGAATTTATAAGAGTAGGTTCTTCAAAAGTTCAAAAAACAGATGTTCGGGTAATCGCTGCTACAAATAGAGAACTTTTAGAATTCACTCAAAAGGGCAGGTTTAGAGAAGACTTATATTATCGTTTAAGTACCGTTCCAATAAGAGTACCATCATTAAGAGATAGAAAAGAAGATGTACTATTACTATTTAGAAAGTTTGTAGTAGATTTCTCGGAACGCTATAAAACAGCACCCGTTCAATTAGATGATGAAGCTAAACAAGTACTGATCAATTATGGCTGGCAAGGTAATGTAAGGGAGTTGAAAAATATTGCAGAACAAATTTCTGTATTAAGCACCAATCCACATATTAGTGCAACAATATTAAAAAATTTCTTACCTGAAAAAAACAGGAATTCATTCCCTGTTTTGGCAAATCAGTCATCCAATTCCCACGACTTTTCAAATGAACGAGAAATTTTGTACAAACTATTTTTCGACATGAAAAAAGACGTTACAGAATTAAAAAAAATGTTCTTAGAAATACTGCAAAATCCTTCACTGGCAGGTGCTGCAGCTAATTTTACAAGAGATTCTATTCTCAGTGATTTTCATAGTAATGGAGAATTGTCAAATACAGTAAATACAAATAATAGTAACTCAGCTTCATCTATTCAACCTGCCTATCTTAATCAACCCTCCTCTGCAAATATGCAGCCGATGATTATTACTGAAGATAGTATCCATCATCACGAGGAAGTAGAAGAATCATTGAATATTATGGACAAAGAAAAAGAATTGATTGTTAAAGCATTAAAAAAACACAAGGGAAAGCGACGAGATGCTTCTTTAGATTTAGGTATCAGTGAAAGAACCTTATACCGTAAACTAAAGGAATACGATATTGACGAATGATTCACGTAATTTCAATTTAATTCTAATGAAAAAAATGATTCAATCAATGACCTCATTAAATAAATCAACATTACTTTTTTCAATGTTGTTGCTATTTTTTGCATTTACAATCACGGGGTGTGGTATTTATACACTGAATGATGTGTCGATTGATTATACAAAAGTTAAAACCATTAAATTATTTACAATTGAAAATAAGGCCAGTTATGTAAACCCTCAGCTTAGCCCAAAATTGTATGATAAACTATCTCAAAAATTCGTTAATTCAACCAAATTAACGAGAACAAATAATGACGATGCACATTATCAGGTTATTGCAACAATCACTGGCTATAATCCGTCTCAAACAGTGGGTATTAGTGCCCAACAGGCCACAACGAATCGTCTTACAGTTAGTGTTCATGTTGTTTTGAAGAAAACGCTTGAAAATAAATCTGATGAATTTGATGTTACAAGAAATGCTGATTTCTCCGCTAACCTATCTTTGCAACAAGCCGAAGGGCAATTATTGGACGAGTTAGTAAGAAATTTAACGGACGAAATTTTTAACCATATTTTTTCGAACTGGTAATCAAGTTGTACTTTTATTAATATGAACTCTATTCAGGAGAAAGCTTTATTTCATTTAACAGGCAACCGAGACATTTCTTTGGTTGATGAAGGTACTTTGACTAAACTAGCCAACAACTACCCCTATTTTGCACCTGTTCAAATGCTCCTTTCTGCTAAATTGAAAGATAGTAATTCCCAGGAATTCATTAAACAAGCTCAAAAAACAAGTCTTTATTTTACGAATCCATATTGGTTACACTTTTTATTACAAGAAAAAAATGCTAAGCCTGAAATCAAAGAAGAATCTCCGTCTTATTTGGATTATCAATTAGGTAATTCTACCACATTTGTTCAGGAATTGCCAGAAATAGAATCTGTATTCATAGATAAAGTAGTAGAAAACCAGCTTCCCAATACTGAAAATGAGTTGTCTGGCAATATATCAATTCCAACTGTTGAGTTGGTAAAAGAAATGATGCGTGGAATTGATAAACAGGTACTTTCAGACGTATTTATTGATGATAATAT
>Ga0194037_1001066_pt1 | contig 20556 bp, 19 predicted proteins | sample JunL306m_MetaG_FD_148653 | JGI IMG/M metagenome (GOLD analysis project Ga0194037, IMG submission 148653) | Anoxic zone freshwater microbial communities from boreal shield lake in IISD Experimental Lakes Area, Ontario, Canada - Jun2016-L304-6m | ecosystem: Environmental > Aquatic > Freshwater >...
CCCACGCACTATGCAAGATTCCTGTGTATTTCGTCACCGTCAACGCTGCTATATTTGTGGCATGGTGGCGCTATATTAAAGGCACGAGAATGGTGTTGTGGGCACCGTCAGAGCGGTGAAACTTAACCACTAAAAAAACAGATGTCCACGAAACACTCTAAAAACACGAACAAAATAAGAACTATAATGACAACCTGGAGCAACCTAGATTGGTGAATTAACCGTTCTGACGTAGCACCATTACTTTTGTGTTTTTCGTGCCTTTCGTGGATCAAAATCCGTTTTCACGTTAAGACCTTAGGGACTCGGAAAATACTGAATTACCGCTTATTTAATTATTTTCGTAGGAGCGGCATCCTGCCGCGAATGCTGCAATGGCCAGCATTGTTGAATATTGCAGCAATCGCGTTTTGGAAAACGCTCCTACAAATGGTAAATCAGCATTTTCCACATCCATTATATCTACCTTAATTAAAAAAGGTAAAAAGAAACGCTGACGAATTGAGCTGAGACCAAATGAGTTGCCAAGATGATTTATTGTAGCTACAGTAGGCTACAAATTGCCACAAAATCATGGAGGTGCTACTCATGTCAGAAACCATTATTAGAGCTCGCGTTGACGAACTGGAAAAACTTGAATGTGAGTCTATTTTTAAAAACCTGGGCCTCACGATGAGCGAGGCGGTACGGCTCTTTATCCGTCAGGTTAATATTGTTAAGGGTTTACCTTTTGAATTGAAACTTAACGCCACTGCTGCTACTGAGCACGATCGTTGGTTTAAAGAGCAAGTTGAATCTGTACTGGCAAAAGTGAATCAGCCAGGCAGGGTATCGGCTTCGCATGAGGACGTTGGTACGCGGCTGAAATTGAAGCAGGCAGCTCTTCTGAAAAAGGTGGCCTAACGTGCCTGGCGTAGCTGTCGTATTCACATTGCTGTGTATGTAAAGAAGGGACAAATCCTGCGAATTATCAAGGTACTGCATGGGTCGGAGGTGTTGCGGTTTGGAGCACTGAAAGTCCGACATACCCATTAGGGATGTGGAAAATGCTGATTTACCATTTGTAGGAGCGTTTTCCAAAACGCGATTGCTGCAATATTCAACAATGCTGGCCATTGCAGCATTCGCGGCAGGATGCCGCTCCTACGAAAATAATTAATCAAGCGGTAATTCAGTATTTTCCGAGTCCCTTAGCATTTTCATACCAGGTCAATGAATGGCTTTAAAGCTATCTATCAGATAAGATTATTCTAAAAAAGCAGTTAACCGCAGATGAACGCCGCCAAAAGTAGGTGCTTCTAAGCAATACACGCAGCCAGTAGTAGGCGCTTCTAAGCGAGAAATCAAACACTTGTGACAAATCTTGGTTTAACCAAAAAGGTTAGTCGTTATTTCGGTCTAAAGACTGGTTTTATCTGCGTTCATCTGCGTTCATTGCCTAGAGGCACCTACTTTGGCGGCGGTTAAACGGTCGTTTCTAGATTTACTCTCCCCAAAATAACTTTTACACCGAAGCTGTGATGACCGTCACAGCTTTTGATTGAGGGGGCATGCTATAAACACGACAAGAATAAAAGAAGCGGTACACGATAATACTAAACCATCTGCGAAGGTGGGGCGGAAAGCCTATTGGGTCTCACAGAGACAGCCGGGATGCCGAAATGCCATACATGGTTTCTGCCCCGGCTTTTTTTATTGTGTGTTTAAAAGGTGTATGAGGAGAGCTACAACGACAAGTTCTGGAGTTTTCCCAGGGATTTCGGATGAGTGGTTGTGGCGAAAAGACAATACCCTATATTAAAGATGTAAATTTTAAGGATTCAAAGTATTTTTAAGATCCTACCAGAGAGTTAACCAAGGAGATTTTTATGAAAAAAATTATCAGTTTACTATCAGTTTTATTATTCATGCCATGCGTAAGCCAGGCTGCAACCGGCGATGTTTTGTTTAAGTGTAATTTTGACGGCGCTGGTAGCACTGCAGCTCAAGTGTGGACGGGTTGTGGGGGGAGCGGAAGCTTTGGATATCTAGGTCTTTCGTCCGGCTCAATTGTTAGCGGAGGACAAGATGGTGGTAAAGCAATGAGTTTTTATTATCCTAATACAACCACACCAAATGAATTATATGACCCTATGAGTACACCAAGTTTCGATAAAACAGAACTGACTTATACATATTGGGAAAAATTTGACGTGGATCCAAAATCGTCATGGGTATGGAATGTTAAAAGCAGTCGTGCATACCTTGGATCTGGTGGATACATGGGTGGATTTGTGTCCGCTGAGAACAACGGCAACTGGATGCAAACATTCTGGTCACCAGCCATTCTCACAACTACAACAAAAGTCACTCATGTTGTTACTGATGCAGACCAGTCAGGATATTGTGGTGTTGGAAGCAACGGAGTTTACCCTTGTAATAATACTCGCTTGTCCTTATCGTGGAATCCTGGATTTGGAACAGACTGGCACAAAATACGCATTTACTTGAAAGCGCCATCAAGTACCACAGCTACTGATGGGAAAAACATGGTATGGATTGATGAAAATTTAATTTATACTTTGTCAAATATTCCTCGTTATTCTACATGGGGTGCCGTCTTTACCAACATATCATTCCACCCAAGTGATGATTTTCTGTCATCGGGAGGATTCCCATTCCATCACCTCTATGACGATATAACTGTTTATGATGGTTATGTTCCACCTACATCGTCTGGATCTCAAATACCTACGGCACTATCTGGACTCAGAGTCGTTTCAAAATAGGCTTTAATAATTTTATAAAAAGCAACTAACAAGCCCCGTTTAATTTAATGAACGGGGCTTGTTAGTTGATGTGAGCAGTTACGACTCACAATATCAGATGGATTCTTACAAAATTTTAGATACAAAATACCTCAGTTTTCCTGATTTTTCAGGAAGAATATCATTCACTGTAGAAAAAACTATCTTCATTTCCTTACCTAAATATTCTCTTAATTGACCAATAATCCTCATTTCACTGGACCGATCGAAACCCGACTTAGGAACGATACTAATATTTATGAGATCAATATCTTCTTGAATGGCCTTGAATTTTTCAACATCATTCTTCAATGAATAGGCTAAAATAGCGTCATAAACTAATCTACCATCAGGACATTTTATATAGTCATCAACCCTACCTTCTTTAAGCTCTATAATTCTATATGGTCTACCACAATCACATTTTAGATCTACGAACCTTGCAACATCACCAATATCATAGCGAATAAATGGAATTGCTTTACTATTTAGTTCTGTTATTACTACATTTCCAAATCCATTTTCATCAGGATTCAATATTTCAAGCTCAATTGTAGGAACTATGTGTAAATTATTTCGTTCACATTCAAAACCGATGATACCATTTTCTGTAGAACCGTACTCATTGACAACTTTGCATCCAAAAAACTTTTCTATTTTTTCTCTCTGAAAGGGGAAAAGAACCTCTCCCGTACATATTGCCACAGGTATTTTTAGCTGTTTTCCATCAATTGCTTGCCGTTCCAATGAAAGAGCGAACTGATATAATGCATTTGCATATGCGTAAAAATATTTAGGTTTAAAAATAATCAGTTTATAGAAAAATGCTTTACTTGCGACATCATCCATTTCAAAAGCTGAAAGTCTCTTTCTGTTCAAGAGAAAGTCTTTCGCTTTTTTGGCCACCCTTGCAGTAAAATCTAGGGGCGTGCCCCACAAACGTGCCTGACGGTCGCCTACTTTAATGCCATGCCACGAATATGCATGATACATAAGTGCATCCATATGAGCGGTAGCATCTCGATCCTTAGGAAATAAAAACGGACTTCCGGTCGAACCACTTGTTGAACGCCAAGAGTGACGAATACTAGACAACAAAAAATCATCCATAAACTCTTTTATTTTACTTTTAGTAAGTACAGGGAACCACCCTAACCCGCTGTCAAAGTCGGAGGTTAGTTTCAGGTGTATAAAATAAGGTATCTTTTCTAATGCATATCTACAGATACTTTCAATTTTTTCTTGCTTGTATCTGTGAATTGCTTCGAGTCCCCCCTTTTCAAGATCATCGTACAACGTAATAAGTTGAAATACATCTTCACCTCTAAAATAGTACGCCGGTTTTAGAATAAAGTTCGCTACAAACATGGGATACATGTACACCCCCGTTAAATTCCGATACCACGTCATTTCATTCTGTCGTCAATAAAACCTAAAAGACTTTGTCTGAGCACATAAGGCTGATATTTAAAGATATTTCTTAAAAATAATAATCTATTTTCAATTTTATTTCTGATTTCATGTAGTCTGACGAATTTAGAATAGTTATCGAAAACTGGTAAATCATCAATCATTTTATCTAGCTCAGAAAACCTATTTTTCAACCTATCAGTTGTTCCGTTATAAGCTATATTTGGCCTAAATTTATCATCGATGTATACGGGAATCCGTACATAATCAGATATTTGATAGTTCTTTATTGTCACTACCAGTATACATGATTGCCTAAGTTGTTTTTGCCACACATCAAAAACAAAGTTACCGAGGCTATAAGCAATGAGTGAACTTTTGTATTTTTCAATCCCTTGGAGTACATGAGGATGGTGCCCTAATAGTAATGAAGCCCCAGAATCAGCCAATAATCTTGCCTGCATTATCTGTTCTTGCGAAGGTCTTGAAATATATTCATCCCCCCAATGCAAAGAAACAATGAGAATATCACATTCTTTTTTTAATTTTTTAACGCTACTCAAAATATCTTTAAATTCAGATATCGCATACTTAGTATTCAGATTATATTTTTCTGGCATCATCGAAAAACCAATGAAAGCAATTATAGTTCCTTTTATGTCTTTATAAATTGGCAACGACATACCATTGGAATCAACACGACCGAGAGCGTCAATATTACTATTATCGAGAGCATCTATAGTCTCTAAAAATGCGCCTTCACCATGCTGCATTATATGATTGTTGGCAATTGACAAGACATTAAAGCCTGCATTTATCAATGAATTAATTGATTTACCTGGTCCTCGCATTTGAATTGATTTGTAATCATTTCCTTTCATTCCGTTATCAGAAATTACTGACTCAAGATTTCCAAAAACAATATCAAATGATTTAAGATACTCACCTATTTGACTAAATGGATCATAGCTGTTTGAACCTTCAATATTACTTCTAACCCCCAAACCAACCATCAAGGGTCTGTCGCCGAGCATTATATCTCCAACGGCAGCTATTTTTATTGATTCTTCATGCATAGACAGGTGAGTTAACTCTTAATTTGTCGAACATTTTTACAACCGTCGTCTCCTCATTCGCCCAATTATACTTATTCAAAACTGCGCTTCTTCCTTTTTCACCAAATCCATCCCTTATTTTTTGATCACTTAAATGTATTAATTTTGCGACTAAATCATTAACATCCGAGTCTCTATATACCAACCCTGAATCAGTTTCATTAACTATTCTTTTCATTGGTGAAACATCTGACACAAGGACTGGCCTTCCAGCAGCCATATAATCAAATAATTTATTTGGTATAGTATTTTCCCAATGTGAACACCTTCTATGAGGCACGACACATACATTATTGTCTTGTATTAAATGGGGAACTTTCTTGTTATCAACCCAGCCTAAAAAATTCACATTATCCGTTATCTGCAGATCAGAAATTATCTTATGCAGTCTTTTAGAATCGCCACCAGTTCCTGCTATGCTAAATATGATTTTTTTTCCCGTTACTTCAATATACTTTTTAACAGCATTAATGCATATATCTATACCTCTCGATCTACTAATTAAACCGACATACAGCAATTTAATGACGTTTTCTGGATCATATCCGTACGCAGAACATGTAAACTTATTTACTTCAGGCGTATTGCTCACGAGAAATATTTTTTCTTCATCAACACCTTTTGCTATAAGTCTCGCCCTGGATTCTTCAACCATAACCATTACAGCATCAATTTTCTTCATCACGTTTTTTTCAACAATATCTGCAAGGAGTGGATTTCTCAGAAAAATATTTTTAAACTTGAATCCTTCAAAATTCCTTATACATCTCAACATTTCAGGATAACATTCAGCCATATCCAAGATCACCGGCAATTGTAACAATTTTCCAATCCACACGGCAGCTAAAGCCATCGGTAGATCTCGAACAACGATTACATCGCATTTATTTTTTTTGGCCTGTGAAAATATTTCAAAAAGCCATACTGGGCTAAAAAAGGCCGGGAACGTAACAGCGTTGTTAATTTTTCCAAAAATGGCAGGAAGACTTGAAATTCTATGAATATTTATTTGGTTGTACGTTTCATTTTTTAATTTTCTTTCTTTGTTTCGACATACAAGATGCACTTCATGGCAATGTTTTATGAATGAATTGCAAAGTTTTTCAACCCTAATATCCCAAGGATATTCGCCATCATAAACAAATAATATTTTCATTATCTGACACCTTTTTGTTAATTTATTTGACCGCATGTCGCGTTAGTAAATCTACATATATTCCGTTCATTGACAAAAAATATAATTATAAAATTCGGCAATAGAAGGTTTTATATCGTTCGGATCAAAGACATCCGACGATGATTTTGAGTTTCCAAAATTGAGAAGTTCCCAGGCAACCTGCAATCCGGTGGGAGTTGCAGGGGGTAGATTATACAATCGGTCCCCATTTTTAAGACGAATTATCAGATGATCAAGTATTCCAAAATGCCATTTTAATGTATGCCCAACTGTGTAATCAGCCGGAAGCATAGAAGGCATCCTGTTTTGGTAATACTCCAGACACAAGACCGGAAAATCAACCCCCGACGAAACTGCAAGCTGCAACGACCCCCAAAACCTGCCGTTAATTTCCATGAGCTTTGCTTTTCCATCGCGGACATCTCTTTTAAACTCCACCATGGCCACTCCCTGCCATGCGACTGCGGAAAGAAGTTTTTCGGCGGAACGCACCATTTCAGGATCAAGCGGAATGCTTTCAGACATGACACTCACCCCACCTGACGGTGGTTTTTCCAACAATCGGCGATGTGAAAAAAGTGCCAAGTGCCGGTCGTTATCAAACAGAGTGAAGAGACCCGTCCCTTCTCCCACTATCATTTCCTGAATTAGTGAAGGATAGCGGAGCTCAGCTTTTTTATTGTACAATCGCCTCAACTCATCACGGTCAGATGCGTACATTACTCCGGCTGAAATCAATTCATTACCATCAGCTATCTTGGAGAAAGCTGGCTTCACCACGACCGGGAATGTGGTGATTTGTGCTTCTTTCTCAAAGAAATCATCAAGGCCATTCACAAAGATAGTTTCCGGAATCGGAATACCGATATCGTGCGCCATTTTAAAGAGCTTGAACTTGTTGGAAACCTGATCCATTTTTTCCTGGTGGGGGCAAGCAAGAATTACATCGTGCGGCAATTCATCTCTAACCCTGTTGAGATGATAAATGGATTGTTCTGTCATCGGTACAATGATATTAATTTTTTCCCGCCTAACAATATTTACTATTGTCTCTGAATATTTTATTCCGTCCTTCAAAGGATCCGGAGTCATAAAACCTCTGGTACAGTACTTTGAACTCACTGAGATATTCTTGTACTCCAATCCGGTCACAAAAACAGTAGAACCGTTTCTACCAAGTGATCTCGTCGCAGCCAGAGCAGACCTGTTTTCACCGTCTGTAATAAGAATATTCATTTTAAAACGTCTCCAGAAGAATTCGACCTTGAAGCATCGGTATAGTACCGCTTATATCCTCATGAATAGCTATTCTTGGGATTTCCATGCGTGGTGTCTGGTGCCCCAGGAAGCCTTTTCTGGTTGTTACGGCACCGGCAAAATCGAATTCGTTGAGCATCTTTACGATGTCTTCCGTGTAATTACCGTTCGGATAGGAAAACGTGGTTACATTCACACCCAGTTTTTGTTCGATATCTGTTTTTGATTGAAATATTTCAGTCCTGACATCTGAGAGCGGAAGTTGATCAAGCAATTCATGCTTAACCGTATGAGCACCAAATGTAATTAAGCCGCTGCTTTGCATCTCGTCCACCTCTTCCCAGTTCAGCATCTGCCTTGAAATATCGGACCCGGTGCTACACTTCCGGTAATAATCCAGTACCTGATTTCTTTCCACTGGAGACCGTCTTTTCATAGAGGTAATAATGTTATCCAGAAACTTGTCCCTCGTTTCAGATCGGTATTCTTTTATCTCCCGCTTGAAAATCTGAACAGCTACGGGGTCATCTACCGGCTTATTTTTCAGAGTGTGCTGATGCTCAAGAAGCCAGCAGATCTCCTCCGGCCAGAAGAGTCTGTTTGTTCCGATAAAGGACGTTGCCAAAAATACGGTGGCCGGGACCCTGTATTTTTCCAGGAGAGGAAATGCTTCTGTATAGTTGTCCCGCCACCCGTCATCAAAAGTGATCGCACAGCATCCGCCCATGCTTTCATTGCGATTGGCTTTCCCAATCAGTTCCTCAAGTGGAAGTATTTGATGTGTGGACGCTAAAAATGATATCTGTCGCTCAAACGTTCGGCTGGTGACATACATACCGGGTTGAACATTGATACCGTGCGGGTCCACGTGTCTGAGAACCCTGTGATACATCAGAATAAAAGCCCTGTCCGCCACCCGGTAACTCTCCAGAATAGAGAACAGACCACAGGCTGACATTAAAGCAGAGATTCCCTTTTTTATCGCAATACCAGTCGTCATTACTCCGCCGGGCATGGAATCTGTGCTGATTTCCGTCTTTCCCTGACGAGAATGTTATAAAGTGCCGCTGACAAGGAAGCTTGAATAAACATAAACGGGTAAAACGTAATGGATATGAACATACTGGCTGCCAATAAACCAACCAGACCGATATTCAATGCAAAGGGGATATCACGCCAAATCCGTTCAGAATTTAAGCGGGACAATTTGATTGACCGCAGATTTACTGAAATAGTCCTGAGTGCGATACCATAGTAAAAAATAAATCCCAAAAGCCCCAGTTCCGCCAGCACCGTAATGGGCGTACTATGGGCAACCTCTTGATGTTCTTTGCGCATCGATTCCCCCGGATAATACTTCTGATAATACGGCACCCAATTGTTATAACCGATGCCCAGAACAGGATTATCCTTAAAGAACTCAATACCGCGCTTCCAATACGTCAACCTGGCAAGCGACGTTCCATCAGTTCCGGCGGTATCAAATCGATTAAGTGAGGCCTGTGGCATGACGGTAATCAGGCATATTGCGAAAACAGTCAATATAAGTACGTTTCTGAGACGATTGCGCAGCGTCAGGGTGCCGACAACACACATAGCCGCCAGGCCGACAAGCGTATTACGCTCCCCGGTTGCAACGATCGCCATGACTACTGAGATTGGAAATATGATGAAAAACAGCTTTTTAAGGCCGCCCCAATAGGAATGACATGCTGTAATAAGAACGAGTGACAAGGGCAGAATGATAAGCATCTGCACCCCGAGATCAGCTGCGTTTCCAAAGAACCCCTGTCCCCCCGTGATCCCCCACGCCTCATATGAAAAACCTCTGCGCGCCCAGGATATTGCCGCATGCTGAGACATCTTGTACGACGCCAGCAGTATCAAAAGCATGACAACAAAAAATCTGAATTTCGTCGTAACTATTCGAATAAACAGGTAATACACAATCAACCAGTTAATGACCATGTTAAAATCATTAAAAGCCAGTTTTGGAAATTCAGCGAAAACAGACGAGAGAAATACAGCAACAACGAGACCCCAGTAGTATTTTGTAAGGGCACAGGGCGTTGTCACGACTTCTTTGGATAAAAAACAGCCGATTAAAGCCCCTATGACCAAAAACTTTGCCCATGGCAGAATATCAATGACTGTATAGATCGATTGCGGCCTGATATACTCAAAGAAAAGATATCCGCAAAACAGCCAGAAATAAACTGGCTCGCGCTTGAGCTGCATCCAGATTGCTTTCACATTAATCGAAAAATATTTTTTTGAAGAAATCATAGAATTCACTTCCTTCACGACACCAGTGCCTGCTGATAAGCTTCGATATAGTTCACAGCCATTTTATCAATAGAATACACATCACAGGTATGACTCTGCGCAGCACGGGCTTTTTCTTTAAAAGTATCGGGGTGGTCGAGATATTCTTGTATGCGGGCATAAATATCTTCCCACGACTGCGGATTGACCATTGTCCCGTAACGGTTCTGCCCGATAATTTCTGGTATGCCACCTACCGAAGTTGCTATGACCGGTATCCCCAACGACATGGCCTCCAATACGGCAATGGGATGACCTTCGGAAAGACTTGGCTGCACGTACAGGTCAAAGGCATTCATGACATTTTCAATATCATTACGGAAACCGGTGAAAATAACCCGATCGGACGGTATCTTTAATTCAGCTACCTGCTGCCTGAGCGCATCTTCTTCCACACCTCGCCCCACAAGCACGAGATAGGTAAGCGGATTACTAAAACAAAGCTCTGCAAATGCCCTGATCAAATAGGTATGTCCTTTCACCGGATACAGGTTCCCGACCGTACCGATCAAAACTGCGGCGGCGGGGATATCAAATTCCCTCCGAAAGGAAGAGCAATTTTTTTCAAAAGCGTGAATGCCGTTGTAGATGGTTTTAAGCTTGCCCTTGTCCTGAATGACTCTTGACGCGCAGGTCCTGACGGCTTCGGATACACAGATGATACAGCGGCTGCAGAGTGAAATGATCCCGTACTTGATTCTTGATACGGTTGTTTTTTTCAGTGACACATCGCCATGTTCGGTGCAGACATGGGGGATCGAATTTCTCCAGCAGGCCAAAGCCGAATACGCGTTTGAATCCAACAGGTGTGAATGCACGACGTCCGGACTGACCTGATCAATAACAGCGCTGATACTCTTTAAAAATTGCCGGGGACTTCCGCTCTTGTCAAAGGTGATGAATGGAATATCCTGCGCAGACAATGCTGCAGCGAGCCAGTTTTCCTCATGCGGGTGGTTCACGCGTGGAATGGCAGCCACTACATCAACACCTTTTCGCTTGAGCCCCCAGGCAAGCCAGCGAAAGGTATTCTCCGCGCCGCCGTGACCAAGCGTATGTATAATTTTTAATACCCTCATGAGTGTTGACTCCCCGGGATTTCCAGATGATTCTTCAGCCCGTCAAGTGATCTTTGTAACCGTTTAAAACAGCGTCGAAATTCCTGGTCATCAGATCCGTAGGGGTCATCAATGTTACAGAACAGGCGATCCGGCCATGGTGCAAAATCACGCATCAGTATTATTCTGCTCTGCATACCGGGAAGCAGTGCCGTGAGTCGTTGATACTGCCGGTACTCCATCGGCAGGATCAGATCGGCATGTTGCAGATCACAGGCTGCCAGACCTTTGGATCTGTGCGGTACAAGATCAAGTTCAAACTCAGTAGCAACGCGAATTGCCTCCGGCGGGGACACAAATCCCTGGTCAACATCAAGTCCGCATGACTCTATCAAAAACGTTTCATCGGATAATTCCCGTCGCAGGTAATATTCGGCAAAGGCGCTCCGGCAGATATTCCCCTTACAGACAAAGATGATGTGGCGGCTACTTCCGCGCCCGCTGTCCGGTTTCCCCTTGGAACAGTGATAGCGGGCTGAATCCAAAGTCGCATGCACGGCCCGCTTCACGCTTCGCTTTAGAGGCCTCGGAACCAGCTGCTTCACGGCATTCCAGATCATGCCGCCACCAGATTCTGGTAGATCGTCTCCATCTGAAATGCATAGCGGCGGCTGGTAAATTTCTGCTCAATTCGCCGTCGGGCTGCATGTCCCATAGTTGTCCGTATTTCATCATCACCCAGGAGAGAACTGATCGCACGACTCAAGGCCTTTACGTCGCCCATCTCAGCCAGCAACCCGGTTTCATTCTCAATAACAATATCAAGAGCTCCACCACCCCGTGTGGCAACAACCGGTTTATGCATGGCCATACCTTCAATAATGACCATTCCGAAAGGTTCCGGCCGGTTTGAAGCATGCACGATGACACTCATAAGATTCATTAATGCAGATACATCCTTACGGTACCCGGTAAATACGATTTTTTCATTCAAGCCCACATCAAGAGCAAGCTGCTTCATCGCACGGTAATATTCTTCACTGCCTTCGGATGGGGCACCCACAATAAATCCGCGAGCTTCAGGAAAGAATACGAGCACATCCCGCACAGCTAAAATAAATTCACGGATCCCCTTCCATTCAACGACTCGTCCGAAGATGCCAAACGCAAGCTGCCCCGGGACAAGACCGAACTCCTCCGCCACACGAGAACTGTCAGCCTTAGCGCTAAAATCTGCCAGGTCTATGGCATCATGAACAACCGTGATACGGTTATCGGGGACACCAAGTTGTCGGAGATTATTCCGGACGGCGGCTGATATTGCGACATGGTGGTCGATCAGCTGCGCATAAAAACGGGTGATCGGATGTACTTCTTCAAAGTCACGCAAATGGGCGACACAGGGAACCCGCAGTAGTTTTGCAGCAAGAATACCGGCTAACTGGCTTCCGAAAATATTATTAAGATGTACCAGGGCCACCTTATGTTTACGGCCTATCCAAAAGTATTTGACCGCTTCCGGAATGGTAATGAATACGATCCAGTACAAAAAGCGCAAAAGGTTCAGCACCTTGCGCAGACATCGAAAGCGAAAGACCCGGAAGGCGGCCAGTTTTTTATAGATCTGATTGTTGAGCCAGGGGAGTTTGGGAACATAATGGTACCAGGCACATGTGAAATTCTCTTCCAGTACACGCGGTGACTGCCCTGTAACCAGTACCGGCTCAAACTGATCTTTATTCAGAGCACGCAACAGGTAGCACAGGCTCTGGGTAGATCCGCCAAAGGAAATACTGTTGTCCAGAATCAGAATTGGCACCGGGGCTTTCATAAATCGATAACTCTCCAGAACATTTCATTACTTAACTGGCTATAGTTTAGAGTTAGCAACAGTGATGCCATATTTTTTCGTAATTATTTAGGCTAGTTATGAAACAAGCTGTGCACTGTCTCAAGAAGAGGATAACCGGTTTTGAAGCGTGGAAATGTCGCAAACGTGGGATTGACAGGGCAGAGAGCACATTGTAACTATATTTACGATGTTAGATTTTTGGCTTCACGAAAATGTAAGACACAGGGAAATGTAAGACTTGACCCGTGTTAACTCGGGTGTTAACATAAAGAACATGATACGCAACGTTAAATTTTATAAAACATCAGACGGGCATTGTCCTGTGCAAGAGTTCATTGAGAGTCTTTCTGGCAAGGCTGCTCAAAAAGTTACTTGGACGCTAGCATTATTGGAAGAGTTAGAAATATTACCTTCCACCTATTTCAAAAAACTTGTCAACACAGATGGAATCTGGGAAGTAAGGGTTGCCCTGGGATCAAACATTTATCGTATCTTCTGTTTCTTTGCTGGCAATTCGGTTGTGATCCTAACTCATGGGTTGGTGAAGAAAACCCAGAAAACACCACCTGGCGAAATTGAACGGGCTGAAGCGTACAAACAAGAGTATTTGTTACGGAGGAAATGAGCATGAGCGATTTAAGAGTATATATTGATGGCAGAAAAAAACGTGATCCTGAGTTTGCCGAAAACTACGAGAAAGGTTTCCAGGATTTCAAGCTTGGTGTAATGCTCCGTCAGGCTCGTGTAGATGCTGGCCTTACTCAGGAGGAACTTGCCGTCAGAATCAACACAAAAAAAACTGCCATTTCAAGAATTGAGAATCATGCGGAGGATATGAAGCTTTCTACCCTTGAAAAGTTTGCCAATGCTCTTGGGAAGCAGCTAACGATTTCTGTTGCCTGATTTAGCGTTTGATTTGACACCGTCTCTGGTGACTATACGAAATCAGGACTTGAACCGGTACATTATTCTGTCAAGTTGATTCGTACGAAGATTTCATGACGGATACGTTAAAAACCACTTCCCGCATAAACCTTCAATCTGCTGCGTATCAGCGCCAGTTGAAAAATAAGCTTTTGCTCCTGGTAAAATATTTTGTCTGATTGCAGCGTGAAGAGCGCTGCAATATAGCGACCGAATACCTTTAGCGTATCGTGTAAATAGAAATAAGGAACCCCCCAAAGATTGCGCTTGGTGTAGTGTCCGAGACTAAAACCTAATCCCTCACCTGCATCACAATGCCACTTCCGGAAATATGACTTTTTCAGTCGGTGAGGCGCGAGTATATGATGGACGACGGCCTGCGGTTGATAGATGACTTTGCCGCCTGCTGTAAAAATCCGCCCGAACATCTCCGTATCCTCACTGCCGTACAGCTTGTTTCCCATCCTGCCCAGTGACGTGTTGAAATACCCCACCTTCTCCAGGATCCGTTTTGAAAACGAAAAATTGGCCCCGAAAAGAGGCTCGTCCCCTACCCCCATCTCTCTCAGATCATCACCATAATCGAGAATGGCCAGAATATTTTCATTACGTTTCGAGAGCCACATTGGTTTTTTTCCCGGCCAGACCGGCTTGATTTTGCCACCGACACAATCGGCATCGTGTTCAGTAAATGCTTTTACGAGTTCCACCAACCAGTCGCGTTCAACAATCACATCGTCATCCGTAAATACGACAATTTCACCGTGAGCTGCTCGCATCCCGGCGTTTCTTGCAAATGACAACCCCTGTTGAGGCTCGAAGATATAACGAAGCGACGTAAATCCATTTTTGATAAACGCAGTAACAACCGCTTTAGTTGTATCGGTTGAATTGTTATCAACCAGCAAAACTTCACATTCCCAGTTCAGCGGAACAGAGACCAGGAGGATGCTCTCCAATGTTGTCGCAAGGCTGTCTGCGCGATTGTAGGTACAGATAATGATGCTCACTTTTTTTACCATGGCTCCGCCTCCAATGTAGGAATATTCCACTACGCAGCAATCTGCCGTTTTGCCGTCCGCAACGTCTGAAAAAGTGAGTCTGATAACGAAAACAGCAGATAAAACAGAACGTCTTTCAGCCGGTACGGATATCTCCGCACCAGAGCAAGTGCGCTGCAGGAAGCCGTTGCAAGGCCGAGCGGCGCGTAGTAGTGACGCTGCCTGAATAGTGCCAGCGCCATAAGTTCACGGGCCCGGTTCCGGTCTTCACACTGGTGGTGATACTGGTATGCGAATTTAGTTAACGTCCGATAAATATTGTAATCCAGTGAGGAGTAAAATTCCCGGTCACTCAGCGTAGGGGCGTTCAGATGCAGGCTGATCAGCTTTTTAAAAAGATACAGATGCGCGTTCAGGTGGCGATCCGGATTGTGCGAAATTCCGGCATCCCTGATGCGATATGAGAAGTGATTTCCGGGACAGCACTCGACCTGATACTCTTTGGCGATCCGCACAAACAGATCATAATCTTCACAAGAAATACAGTCCCTGTTTTCATCGAACAGGCCGATTTTTTGGAACACGTCACGTCTCACGATGATTGCCGAAGGCGAAGTAATCCGGTTTCCTTTCAGCAGCTTCCGGTAGATGTCACCAGACGGCAATACTTGCGGGGTTTTGTGAGGGATAATCACACCGTACATGTCGATCAGCTGTGGGTACGAGTACACCAGGCCACAGTTAGAGTTTTTATGAAAATACTGAATTTGCACTTCCGTTTTGCCGCTATGCCAGAGATCATCGTCATCCAGAAAAGCGATCAGATCACCTGTGGCGACTGATATCCCACGATTTCTGGCCGCAGCCGGACCGGCATTATCCTGGCGCAGATAGGTGACGTTCGGCAAGAACGGCTGCACGATTTTTTGGATATTTTCGTGGGAACCATCATCAACAACAATGATTTCCTGTATCCGGTACGATTGCGCCAGAACCGAACGAATCGCATCAGCGAGGTAGCGGGAACCGTTGTAGGTAGGGATGACAACTGAGACCGTGAGCATTATTCTCTCCTTATTTAATTTTATCCTGGTTGCCTGACATGCACCCTGACGAGTAGCTGGTGCAAGACAGCGCTCATATTGCCTCTGAACACGTTTGTCCAAAAACCGGGGTGCCACAACATGCACATTTTAAAAGGGGCCTTGAACCAGAGTGGAGCCCCTCCGTTCGGATTGAAGCCCCCGCCCTTTCCTGTCAGCGCACTCCAGACGCCCGTTATACAAGCGTTACTGCTCTCTTCTTTTCCTTCATCAAATAAATAACCGGCATAGCTTAACATGTTGCTGATATAGCGACTTGCAAGCTGAATATTCCTCCTGAAGCCGTGACAGTTGTCAGAACATAAAAAATAAATGTTGCGGCATCGTAAAAACACCTGAACCGGGGACAGCTTGGCTGTTGTTCGTGATTCCTTATGCAAAATCGGGGCATCAAGCACAACAGCCGTTTCGAAGTTATGCTCCAACGCTTTCAACGAAAAATGGCAATCTTCATGATAAGCAAAATATTCTTCCGGCAAGACACCAATGGCCTCTATAACCGCTCTTTTGATGAGTACAGCAGTACCGTAGAGAACCAGATTCTTCGCGCGCCGGACCTCCTCCAACTGCTCTGCACTCGTAACCGGAATCACTGCCAGATTATCAGTATCTACATATGCGCCGATAAACTGCACGTTATCCGGTTCATCATAATAATAGATGGAGGGGCTCAGTAACCCGACAGCCTGCTCTTTTTCGCCCGCCTCAACCAGTCTGCTCAGCGTATCAGGCCGGACAACGGTATCGTTATTAAGCAGCCAGAAATAGTCAGCGCCCTGTTCCAAAGCATAGCGCATGCCGACGTTATTGCCACCGGTGTACCCGAGGTTCTCTCTGTTTTTAATAAGAATAGCCTGTGGAAAGAGCAACCTGATGGCAGAGACCGAATCATCGGTGGAACCGTTATCGACCAGAATGACTTCAAAATTTCTGTAATCAAGCGCATAGACCGATTTGAGGCATTCCAGTGTGTCATCTCTGCGATTCCAGTTGAGTATGATGATACATATTTTGGGGGTCATCCCGCCTCCTGACTCAAACGTTTAACAGGCTGTTGTGCAAACAGTTTTCGTAATTTCCAGATGTAGCGGTCGTACGTCATTGAAAAGGGAATCTTTTTAATATAGGTAAACGCAGGATACAGCCGCGTAACTTCATTCAACTCATCAAGCAGTTTTCGTGAAAGATTTCCCGGAGCTGACAGCGCCATTTTGCGTACCTGTTGCACTTCGGCTGCACAAATTTGTCGGAGGTTCAGTGGTGGCTCGTGCCGGGCAGCAGCGAGGCGTAATTGTGCGTAGGCGGGATGAAAAATCATTTCGTGGTAGCAGACAAGTTTATCCACGAACATCCTGAACCTCCTGAAACTACCGTTCGCTGCCGTTGTGCCGCCAGAATGCAGCCGGAAATGAACGAGCATTTCCGGAACGTAGATAAGTCCCGTATTGGAGGCCACTCTGATCCAGTATTCAAGATCGCAATACTGGATCAGATGTGTGTTGAACATGCCGAAACGCTCGAACACGGTTCGCTTCAGCATGACGGCGGTCGGTTCTCCGACAAAGTTGATAATACTGTTTTCAAGAAAAGCATTCGTTGCTTGTGCAGGCGATATCCCGGTCTGATTCGGGAACATGGTGTCCATATTGTATCGGCGGACAATTTCCAGAAAGTGCTCTTCCAAACCGGATGGACAGCTGTCGAAGATAAAGTTTCGTTTGCAGACGATCATTGATGAGTCAGGCGTGATCGCATCTGTCATTTTCTTGATACAGTCAGGCTCCATCAGATCATCCTGAAAAAGAAACTTGATCCACTCCCCCTGCGCCAGAGAGACACTGTTGTTCCAGTTTTCAACCAGTCCAAGGTTACACTCGTTTTGGAACAGTCGGATGCGACTGTCGCGCTTACAATAATCGGTAACAATCGCAACACTGGAGTCAGTCGATCGGTCATCAACAACAAGTATTTCAATATGTGCATACGTTTGACCAAGTGCACTCTCAAGACAGGCTTTCAGGTATTTTTCGCCGTTATAAACGGGGATACATATACTTACGAGTGGGTTCATAGCCAGATCACCAAATATTCCCTTTCAGATTTATGCGGCATAGTGACCTGCTGTGCTGAACAGATTCCGGATCTTCCACGTGTAGTACGAAGCGGTACACGAGAGCGGGATCTTTTTTATACGTGGCAGCAATGGATAGTTTTTTGTTATTTCGGCAAGTTCGCTCGTTCTCTTTCCTTCAGGAGAGAGTTGTTCTTGATCGGATTTCCTGGCGATCTGCAGCAGAGAAGCAAGAATCTGTTGCAAATGTATCGGTGGTCCCATCTGTGCAGCACGAGCTCGCACGCTTTCATAAATCGGAAGAAATGCAAAATTATGGCAACAGATTACTTCATCAATGGTCATCCTGAATTTTTTGGATACGTGATTACGAGCCGTTCCGGCCTGAGTATGGAGCCGAAAGCGAGCCAGTTTCTCCGGAATATACAGGATCCCTTCATGTGAGGCGATCCGGGCCCAATATTCAAGGTCGGCAAGTTGAATCAGATCCTGATTGAAGACGCCATACTTCGGGAAGACACTACGATGCAGCAGCACCGCAACCGGCTCCCCGATAAAATTGACCATCCACTTTTTAAGCAGCGCATCGCAGAATGATTCGGGCGATATGTTCGTAACACCTGAAAATGTAGTGGCCATGTTATTACAATGTATGAAGTTGGCGAGGTTACTCTGATCGTGTGAGGTTTCGTCGTAGATGACTTCGCGGTCGCAGACCACCATCAGCTTGCCGTGAGTATTCGCGGCCAGCATTTTCTCGATGCATTCCGGCTCCAACAGGTCATCATGAAAAAGAAACTTGATCCACTCGCCACGTCCAAGAGCAATGCATCGGTTAAAATTAGGTACCGGCCCAAGGTTTTTTTCATTTTGAACGACACGGATACGGCGGTCGCTACGGGCATATTCGTTGGCGATTGCGATGCTTTCATCCGTCGAACCGTTATCTACAACCAGAATTTCCGTGTTCCGGTAGGTCTGCGCGAGAGCACTCTCAAGGCTTTCCCGCAAATACTTTTCGCCGTTATAGTTCGGGATGCAAATACTGACTAAACTGCTCATTCGTGTGCCTCCACTGAAAATCCTGCTCTGGTTTCCCCTGAACCCCTCGCCGCTTGACAATCCGCGCAGGTACTCCGGCCGCAATCATACCGGCCGGCACATCATGCGTTACCACGGCACCAGTCGCAACGACTGCGCCTCTTCCGATATGAACACCTGACAGCACGGTAACGCCACTTCCAATCCAGACATCATCCTCAATAATTATCGGTCCTTTGGAGACCAGCTCGGAATGGTTTTCCGGTGAAGGGCCATGATCGTGACTGAAAAATGCACACCCTTGCGCAATACCGACATTTTTACCAATGATGATATCCTCTTTATAGGCAGCCAGATGACAGCGGAATTGACAACGTGAGTCATCGCCGATCATGATGCGCCCCTTTTGACCGGTCTCGATAATGACGTCATCCGCCAGCGTAACATTTTTACCCAGCGTTACCGCTCCTCCGTTAGCATCCTGATAAACTACAACCCGTTGCCCCATAAACAGGTGTGGACCGGAACTGAAAGCGGCGTGGGAGATCTGTGCAGTTGCTGCTATAAATCCGTTTTTGTTCATATAGCGCAACTGATACCTGCCGTGGTACGGCGGCGTACCCAGCGTCGCCAGCCATGAAGCCATTCGCCCAAAGCTGCTGCGACCGGCACGACGCATCCAGAAGCGGGTCCAGAGCATTTTTAATTGATTACTGTTCAAACGAGTATCCCGCTTCCATATCGTCAAAATAAGCTCCCGTTGTGGATCCGGAAACATACTGCCCTTCCAGTACCAGATCGACGTAGGCAGCATTTGCCGGGATCTGCTCGACCAGGTGTTTCCTGGTGTACGCTACGGAAGTACTATCCCAGGGGGCATATATTGTCGCTATCTCGGATTTTGCAGCAGTGAGGAACCGGATGCCGATACGACCGGGATCGTTCGTGGCGGCATAGGCCCTCTGCCAGACGGAGAACGAAATGTACGATCCTTTCGTGATACGGGCCTGAGTCACTCCGGCAGCTGGCAGATTAACTCGACGATATGCTCTCCAGTTGGCTGCATTGCCGGCAAAACAGGACGTGCCGTTGCGCATCATTGATTTGTCAACCACCATCGTACCAAATTCATTCGTCCAGCCTGACGTATCCCCTGATTCTGCGTCCATGTTAGAGAGAGCAAAGGGGACGGTCGTCACACCGAAGGTAACCGGAACTGCGGTAGCTCCATGATCCGCAACTGCTACCTGAAAGAATTTTCCGTAGTCATTTTTCGGGAATATGCCGATGCCGGACCATCCCGCAGCCGTTATCGAGCTATCGGTCGCCTTCACATCCCATTCGGTCGGTTCGATGCCGCCATACGGCCAGAGTTTTGCGCTCAACTGGGTTCCATTAGCCCTGAATCGCTCCCAGTATTTGCGACCGTTCTGGAG
>Ga0194037_1001068_pt1 | contig 20529 bp, 11 predicted proteins | sample JunL306m_MetaG_FD_148653 | JGI IMG/M metagenome (GOLD analysis project Ga0194037, IMG submission 148653) | Anoxic zone freshwater microbial communities from boreal shield lake in IISD Experimental Lakes Area, Ontario, Canada - Jun2016-L304-6m | ecosystem: Environmental > Aquatic > Freshwater >...
ATGGGCGAAATATTGAAATGATCTACAGAGGCTGATAGCTCAGCACTGCTTTTATTGCTAACAGCTTTAAAGGTAAGGAGCTCCGAGCGGGTTTCGGAAAAGAGAAAATTTCCTGAAGCCTGACGCAGGATGAAATGGTGCTCAGGGATGTTGAGCTGCAATTTGTCCAGAGTTCCTTTTAGAAAATTTTTCTTGACGGTAAATCCGGAAAAAGTACCATTGATATTGTTCACACCAAGCGGTGCCAGACTGGCAGGATTGTCAGGGTTCTCCGAATAAGAAAGGCTGCTGTTATTGATCTGGAGATTTTTGCAGAAAAAATGTTCCAGCTGTGTTTTAGTTGAATCGGGGTCGCGTGACTTGAAAATTAGCTCAAGATTAAGCTTGCCATTATGTTGCTTTATAATTTTTGCAGTGAGCGAATCGGCGGTAAGACGGCGTAAATATATTCTTTTGATTTGCGGCTGAAGGAGGGTCAGGAAGTTGAATTTCAGGGAAACAGAGCGGGCTTTCAGAGCTGGCGTTGTATCACCAAGGCCATAAATACGGGGATTGATCAGTGTGACCTTGTTTGGAAAATTAAGATGAAGTTCCTGTATTTCCAGCCGACCGAACAATTTTTCGTTAAAGAGTGCAGTAGCCTGATCTTTAGCCATGCTGTCGAGCATGCCGCTGTTCAGGATTGTCAGAGAGATGAGAGAAAGGAACAGCAAAAATGCAGAGCCTGCTATCAGCAATCTGAGGGTATAGTGTTTAATGCGTTCCACTGTCGATTGATGCTTGGGTATAAACCTTGATTATTTTTTCGATGATGCCGCTGGTGGAACGACCTTCGAGCAAGGGGAGAGTCAATACCGTGCCACCATGCTCAAGGACTGCCTGAGCTCCTGCAATCTGCTCGACTGCCCAGTCGGACCCTTTAACAAGAATGTCCGGCAGCAGAATGCTGATCAGTTTTTCAGGGGTATCTTCGTTAAAAAGGACGACTCCACTCACAACCTCTAATGCTGAAAGTACTGCTGCACGATCCATTTCAGAGCAAACCGGGCGATTCGGTCCTTTCAGCCGTCGAACTGAAGTATCACTGTTCAAGCCGATCAAGAGTATGTCTCCCAGTTTTCGTGCGGCTGTCAAATACTCAACATGTCCAGCATGCAGAATATCGAAACAGCCGTTTGAAAAGACAATTTTTTTTCCTGCAGCCTGCCATTCGTGCACTTTTTCGAGTGCATCATGCAGGCTCAACAGTTTGTTGAACTCAGCCATTTTTCAATACTTGGTTGAAGAGTTTTGCCGGTAAGCAGGATAAAAATATATTTTCAATATTTTTTACAATTTAGCGTATACTCCTCGATTGTCCGCATGGTAAAATACAGACGATTTCTATGAAACGAAGTTGGGATGATGACGATAATACTACCGACAAGGCTCTCCACTGGCTCATTAAACTGCTTGGCGTCCTTGTCAGAAGCATAAACCGCAAAAACTCAACGGCGATAGCTCATCTCCTGGGTGACTTTGTTTACTACATACCTAAGACAAGGCGACAACTTGTTGAAGATAATCTTACCCTCACGTTTCCCGAAAAAAAACCTTCTGAAATCAACGCTATTGCCCGTCAGGTTTATCGAAACCAGGCAGAGAATATGATAGAGGTGCTTCGCCTCACCATGATCAAAACACCTGAAGATGCAGCACGGTTGCTTGACATTGATGGAAGCAAGATCCTTGCCAAAACCCTTGACATAAAAAAAGGAGGAGTACTTGTTTCGGCTCATTTTGGCAACTGGGAGCTGCTTGCTTTTTGCAGCGGATTACTTATTGTGCCTATGTCGATTATCGTTAAACCATTGAAAAACCATGCTATCGACCTTCAGATCAATGCGTGGCGAACGATGCGTGGTAACAAGATTATTTATGACTGGAAAGCCCTTCGCGAGGGTCTGAGAACTCTCTACAATGGTGAGTTGTTAACGGTTCTTGGCGATCAGTCAGCTGCTGGCGGATCATTTTTTACCGAATTTCTTGGGCGTCGCACAACGGTGTTTCTTGGGCCGGCTTATCTTGCTCTTAAAGCTGGAGTTCCGCTTTTTGTCGCCATGTGCCGGCGTAGCGGAAGTGGTCATTATAAGGTTGAGATTGAGGAAATTGACATGACCGGACTCGGTACCGCTAAAACAGATGCTGAGGAACTTGCAAGGCGCTATACCAAAGCTATTGAGGGCTTTATTTACCGCTATCCGGAGGAGTGGCTATGGTTGCATAATCGCTGGAAATGGACTGAACCTTAGGTGTTGATACTTCTTCTCGTCAGGCCCTAAAGGGGTTGTTGCTCATGACGAATAAATCAACTTCACGTTTTTGGGTAAGCGAATAAATAGTTCATTATATGCAGATTTTCTTGAGGAAATCATCGTATGATCTTGTAATTCCCTCTTTGAGACTGGTTTTTGCTTCCCAGCCGAGGAACTTCATTTTGCCTACATCGAGAAGTTTGCGTGGAGTACCGTCAGGCTTGGATGTATCGAACGTGATAGTCCCCTGAAAACCTGTAACTTGCAAAACAGTTTCTGTCAGTTCTCTAATCGTAACATCACTACCCGTTCCCACATTATAGACACCCTCTTGAATTTCTTGCTCCATCAAAAATATACAGGCTTCTGCCATGTCGTCCACATAAAGAAATTCGCGTCGTGGCATACCACTTCCCCACACAACCAGTTTGTTATCAGCGTTACGTTTTGCTTCATGGGCTTTTCTTATCAGTGCAGGTAAAACATGGCTGTTTAGAAGGTCGTAATTATCGTTTGGGCCGTAAAGATTGGTTGGCATCACTGAAACATAGTTGGTGCCATATTGCCGGTTATAGCTTTCGCACAATTTCAGACCTGCGATTTTTGCCAGAGCATAAGGTTCGTTTGTCTGTTCCAGTGGTCCAGTTAGCAGGTATTCTTCCTTGATTGGCTGAGGGCAGTCGCGGGGATAAATACAGCTAGATCCAAGAAAAAGTAACCGAGTTATATCGGCTTTCCATGAGGCATGAACGATGTTTGTTTCAATAATTAAATTCTCATAGATAAAGTCGGCCCGGAGAGTATTGTTCGCATTAATACCACCCACTTTTGCCGCTGCCAGAAAAATATAATCTGGCTTTTCATCAGCTAGAAAGCAGTGTACTTCGCTTTGATTGGTCAGGTCGAGCTCTTTTCGTGTTCTGAGCATCAGGTTCCTATACCCTTTGGTTTGCAAGCGTCTAACAATAGCTGAACCAACCATTCCCTGGTGACCGGCTATATAGATCTTCGAGTCTTTATTTACGTGGTTCATCATACTTAAAACTTGTAAGTTCAGATCGCATAATACACATTAGGGACGACATTCATATCGTACAGCAACTGCTGAATTAAGTAATAATTAGGATACCCATAATTTTACTCGCTTCATTTTTTTAGAATAAGTAAGAATTTTGCTAAAATAGTGTAATATATGTGTAGTAATAACAATAAAATCAATTCTTGATAGTATATGCCAAGAGGTCCGAGACTTGATACTCCAGGTACCTTGCATCATGTGATGGTAAGGGGGATTGAGGGCGATCCGATTGTTACTGATAATCCGGACCGGGAAGATTTTGTTTTTCAACTCGGCAGGTTATCGACTGCAACTGGAACCGCTGTGTATGCCTGGGCACTCATGACCAATCACGCTCATATACTTCTAAAAAGTGGCCGAGAAGGTCTGAGTAGTTTTATGCGCAAACTCCTTACCGGATATGCCATTCGTTATAACTTGAAGCATAAGCGGCATGGCTATCTTTTCCAGAATCGTTATAAATCCATTGTTTGCCAGGAAGACCTTTACTTTCAGCAGCTTGTCAGCTATATCCATCTTAATCCCTACAGGGCTGCGTTGGTGCATTCCCTGAATGAATTAGACAGTTATCCATGGAGTGGGCATGCTGTTATTATGAAGGTATGCAAACATGAGTGGCAGGATCGAGACTATGTTCTGAAATATTTTGCTCTGAATGAAGGCCAGGCAAGAAATGGGTATCGATTATTTGTTGAAGAACAGAGCCGTATTGGCAAGCAGTCGACATTGACAGGGGGCGGTTTGATTCGGTCAATTGGTGGATGGTCGGAAGTAAAATCCTTACGGAAACGTGGAGAGCAGCATCTTGGAGACGCACGGATTCTTGGAGATAGTGAGTTTGTGAAAGAAATACTTGATCAGGCAGATGCTGGCGTAAAAGTTCAGTTAAATAGTTTTGATTTGAAGCTGTTAGCTGTTGCAGAAGTGAAAAAACAATGCGAAGGGAAAGATGTTTCGATAGAACTTTTACAATCAGGAAACCGGCAAGCGAAGCTGTCGTGTTTGAGAAAAGAAGTGGCAGTCATATTGGTGAGGCAGTATGGGGTATCGTTGGCTGAGACTGCAAGGTTGCTGGGAATATCTACTTCTGGTGTTGCTGAAATTGTGAAAAAAATAATTTGAGTGAATGATATGAATGTCGTCCCCTAAACTGCATTATAGGTAGGCTTCAATTAATTCACTGAATGCATTTGAAAATTGTTCAAATGTAAAATTTTTTTCATAAGCTTTTCTTGCTTCTTTTCCCATGTTCTGAATTTGCTCTGGATTCTCTATAAGCTGCTTAATCATTTCGCTGAGTTCTGAAGAGTTTCCGGTTTCAAAAATCAGTGAGGATAAGCCGTGTTCAAGCTTTGCTGAAACACCAACATTTTTACTGATAATTACTGGTTTTCCATGCATTAGCGCTTCAACAGTTACAAGGGAAGCCGATTCATCAAGTGATGGGCAGATGAGAATATCGCAGGAGCCGATAAGACGCAATGCGTCTTCATGGGAGGATGCTTCAAGAACGATAACCTCTGGTATTTCTGAACTTTTTTTAATAAGAAGGTCATGGAAGGTTTGATAATAAGGTAATACCCGTCCCATAATATTGAATTCTGCCTTTTTTCGTATCTCCTGGGGAAGAACTGAAATGGCGTCAACAAGAATATCCTGCCCTTTTCGTGGCTCTATGGTTCCTATGAGACAGAACCTGATTTTGTCGTTTATAACTGTCGATGCGACCGGCGAAAATGAACAATCCTTTATTCCATTCCAGATTACAATAGATTTCTCGGAATAGTTGTGAAGGAAACCGTTCGCATATTCACTCACTGAAATAATTTTATTGGTACGATCAAAAGCAGATCGTACCAATTTATTTTCATTGGAGAGCATTTTGGTGATTTCTTTAGACTCGTGAAGCCACCAGATGATATGAACAGGATATGCTGCAAGTTGGTTGATAACAGGATAACCAACCAAGGTATTAACAAGAATTAAATCAAAATTTTTGAGGAAGCGTTCTGTAAGCCAATGGTTTTGGAAAAGCATCGCATCCACAATTACGGCAATCCCTGCATTCTCAAACTCTTTACGCATTGGTCCATCCTGAGGAACAATAATAACACAAAAGTGCCCTTGATCAGCAAGGAGTTCAGCAGCAGAAAAAAGAGCAAGGGGTGCTCCGGAAAGACTGAGATCATGGGATACAAAGAGAATATCTTTTCCGCTATATTTTTTTGAAATGTCCACTGACTCTGCGAAAATCCCAAATTCATGGGTAAAGTCGTCATACAGTACCTCTTTCATAGATTCGGTAAAATACGGATCTCGCCGTAAATATTTTCCCCATCTTTTTAGCAGAAAGATATCAGACTTGTCCTTCTCATTTTTTTTTGGATGCCAGGAATGATTCCCCACATGAGTTAAAATCGTATGAGGTGTATAGACGCATCTCCATCCATTATCCATTAGACGGAAACTAAGGTCTATATCGGAGTGCCCATTGGGAGTATTCAGTGAATCGAAACTACCAATTGATTCAAAAACTGTTTTCTTTATCGCCAGACATGCTCCTGATAAAACAGATACATTGCGTACAAGAAGATGCATGGAGAGAAATTCATCCGTCTCATCCTTTTTTCGGCCATTGTATGCAGTTCCTGCGAATCCGGGTGTTCCCGCTATCATACCGGCATACTGGATCCGATCGTTATTGAAAACCAGTTTTGGGGAAACACCGCCAACAGAGGGCAGATAAAGGTATTCTGTAAGTATACTTAACCAGGACTTCTCTTGTGGAATTACATCATCGTTTAAAAAAACAAGTATCGCTCCATTGCTAACCCTTGCACCTTGATTGCACTTTGCGGAAAAATTGAAAGGTTTGTCGTAACGGGACAGGACTAAATTGCTGACGTAGAAATATTTCTTCCTAATTTCCTCAGCAAGCGAAGAATTACATACGATAACGATTTCATAGTCATCGTAAGCTGTTCCTGTCATTATTCTGTTTAAACACTTTTTTATATTGATATATGAATCTGTCGGGATAATGATAGAAATCCTCTCCATTTTATCCCTTAAGACTTCAAGGTAATTGAAATGCGGGTTTGCTGAAACCCGCGCGTTTATACCGCGACGTCTGGCTGCGTCACTCAATGCACTTAGATTAGAAATCCGTCCGAAATCCTTGCCGCCTTTTGCCGCCGATCCATCAATAGCACGCCAAAGATAAAGTACTCGTTCGATATGACTTATGTTTGTTGTTTTTTCTGATATTCGTAACGCAAGATCATAATCCTGAGAGTAATCGTAATCTGAACGGAATCCGCCCAACATATCAACAAGGCTTTTCCTATAAGCAGTGAGGTGCCCAGTGTACATAGCATTCATGAGCATTTCTGGAGACCAGTCTGGCTTGAAAAGGAAATGAAAAAGTTTTTTAGCATGAGTATCATCAATCTTGCATTCATCGGAATAAATAAAATCAACTGAAGGATTCATATTTACTTCGTTCGCGAACCAGAACAGGGCGTCAGGTGTCAGCTCATCGTCATGGTCGAGCAAGACGATATAATCTCCTTTTGCCATTCGTAATGCTTCATTTGATGCTTTAGATATTCCTTCGTTCGTTTTAGAAAGCTGGATTTTTACTCTCGGGTCGTTTTTGACGAACAGTTCCAGAAGTGTTTTTACTTTTTGATTTGTTGAGCAGTCATCAACCAGACACAGCTCCCAATTTTGGTAAACTTGATCCTGTAACGATTCGTACATCCTTTCTAGCCACTGAATTGGAGTATTGTATACAGGGGTTATGATTGAAAAGAGTGGCTTATTATTAAAAGCAACAATCCTAACTTGCATCTCAAACGAAGAAAGTTCGCTTTGTTGCCGATCAAAAATATCTTGGGGCTTTTTTTTTTGAGTTCGCTTAACGGTATATATTTTGATTTGCTAAAAAACTTTTCTTGGAGTTTTTTCAAACGTTTTCGAATAGAATTTTTAAGTTTTTTGATGGGTTTAGGCACTCTCAAAAAGCGGAAATTAAAGGTTGTATTAATGTTATTTTCAAGTTCATCAATCATCATGTTGAGTGAATTGATTTCGGTATCGCGTACTTCAATATCACGGGGAAAGGTTTTACTATGATATTCCAAATCTACCATGTGGCCTAGCCTTGAAAATAAGGATTTTATAAGATGTTGGCCTGAGAGGGACTCAAATTCTTTGGCAATTTCTAAGATTCCAGCGTTTTGATTACCTCCAACAATCAGAACGCCAAGGCCACTTGAGTGATCGAATGCTAAATGGGGATAAAGTGCCGATAATTCTTCCCAAAGTTTCCAGACACCAAAGTCACGTTCTCTGACGTTGATATCATGAAATAGAATTACACCTCTATGTGAAAGTTTAGGTAACCAGGCATTAAAATCGTGTTTTACGGCCTCATAAGAATGAAGGCCATCAATATGGAGCAGATCAATCGAATTATCGCTGAATGTCGACAGCGCATCGTCAAAAGTCATCCTTATCAATCTCGAAAACGAATGATATTGGTTTTCATTATATGTGGCGACTTCTGCAAACACTGTATCATCATAAAAGCCGGCATGTTCATCACCTTTCCAAGTATCAACAGCATAACATTTAGTAGGCAAGCGGTTACTGTTGACACTCTGGCAAAAGGAAAAGTATGAATTTCCTGTATGAGTCCCGAGCTCAACAAAAACAGCAGGTTTAAGAGTTTCTATAACCCAGAAAGCGAAAGGAATATGGCCAACCCAACCTGTTGGATCAACAATCCTATCCGGTTTTAGAAAAAGTGAAGTGTTTATCATGTTTGATCGTTATATTATTTTTTTGCTGTTTTTACTTATTGGCAGTTACCGAGTGTTTTAAATGCCAGCAAGAAATGAGCCGGCCGGAATTGGTGAAATGAATATAGAGTAAAAAGGTTTGTTTGTAAAAAACAACCAAGCCAAAAGGTGCTCAGTAATTGACTTATCAAAAAATATTTTTTCTCATCCGATTCCTACTTGAACCGGTGCTTCAATTTTAAACAAGGTCGCTCGATACCGTACCATGAAATTACTGCGAAAAATACTGTTAAGAGTGCTGCAACTATAGGCTGAAGTTTTGTGCTCACTCTTATTTCTTTAAGTTGGCTGATTACGGGGTAATGCCATAGATAGATACCATAAGAGATTTTACCAGCCAAAACAAGCCATTTTCGGTTTAGTGTTTTATTGACGAATCCGCCCGGCAAAGAGACGATTTCAAGGATTATTATAGCCGTTCCAAGAGCCACCAGCGGGTACTGCCAAAGATATAGAGGCGCTTTCTGCCAATCGACAGTGTTGCTCATCACCGCAAGGACGATGAATGAGATGAAGACAAATATACGGGAAAAGAGTTTTGAATTGGGCCAGAAGTCAAGATATCCAGTATTCCACAGTGATGCAAGCAGACATCCGGCAAGCAGCATATCTGCCCGACAGTCAAGGCCATTATAAAGGCGGTTCCAGCTAGCACCGTGCGAAAGCAGATATGCTCTCCATGCCCATGACAGAAAAAATAATAAAGCAATTATCAGAGAACGAAGGAGCCCGGAAAGTGGCAGTAAAAAACGAATAAACAGTGGCCAGATAATATAAAACTGTTCTTCAGCAGAAAGTGACCATGTGTGGCCAAGAATATCAGGACGGTTCAGATCAAATGCCCTTGTCCAATTTGCAGCATAAAAAAGAGCAATGAGAGCATCCTGCAATTCATGAAGTTTTACAGTAGAATCCCCGACATGAAAGTTAACGTAAGCCAGGTAGGTAAGCAACATCAACATCAGTCCTGGTAAAAGTCGTAACATTCGTCGAATGTAAAATTTTCTGAGGCTGATTTTGCCCTTTGTCTGATGTTCCTGCAGAAGGAGGAGGGTAATTAGAAAACCACTCAGCACAAAAAAAATATCTACACCGATAAAGGCTCCAGAAAAACCCTGAATCCCAGCGTGAAAAAGAAAGACAAGAGTTATAGCAATGCCTCTTAGAGCATCAAGACCTGAATTATGTGACAACGATCGTACTAATGAAGGCATAGAGAGGGATAAGGATTATTTATAATAAAAAAGACGTTTGCTCATCGGTTAAGGTATATTGAATAAAGCTTATAAAAGTGTTAGAGTTGCAATACAAAACTAAGATACATAGAAACGGTAACTTAGCATGAGTAAAATCTAATAAGGCGTTTGCGGTAAAAAAAAAGAAATAAATTACCTATTCAAGCTAAAACAATAGTTTTTTTGTGTTTTTTGTTTGTAGGCACGAGGGAAAATATCTAAATTGGCAACAAAGGCTATGCCCGAGAGATTTTTTTATATCTGTTTTTGAAGAATGTTAATGCAAAACAATAATAACTAATAAAGGAGACGAGACATGGCTTTACAGGGATTTGATCAAAGCTATTATTTGGGGGAAAAACTGGCGGCGCTTAAGGCTGATCCTACGACAGCTTCGGTTTGGGCAACCAGAACAGCACAAGATGTTTTTGATGCATTAAAAGGTGCCGGTCTGACTCCTGAACAGCATTATCTTCAATATGGGTATAATGAAGGTCTTGCGCCTAACCCTTATTTTAATGCGTACGAGTATGTTTATGCAAAAGCTCAGCTCCTTTTCAATGCGGGGGGTTATGCCTCTATCAAGGTTGCTTTTGATGCATTTACGGCTGCATGGTCAGGGAATCCATATCAGCATTACTTGATGTATGGTGATGCTGAAGGTATTAATCCTTCAAATGCTTTTGATGTTGTATTGTATTATCAGGAAAAGCTTACTCAGCTTCAGGATCCAACAAGTGCCTATTATGATGCATCCTGGGCAGGTAAGTCGGTTGCTCAGCTGGAAGCATTTTTTCATTCGGCTGGTCTAACGGCACTTGGTCATTATGAGAAGTACGGGCAGTTTGAAGGTCTTACACCAATCGCAGTGCCGCTTGCCCAGCAGGTTCCTGAGCCACATGCGGGTACGACATTTAACCTTACTACGGCTAACGATGTACTCACGGCTAATGTATTTAATGGCGATCTTACCCCATTTATTTACGGTGGCAATGGGCCAACATTGAATTCCTTAGATAAACTTACCGGTGTCGGCACAAATCCAACCCTTCATATTTATGATGGGTATGCATCAGGGAATGATATTATTCCTACCGGGCTGACGCTTAACAATATCCAGACCATTACACTTGACACAGCAGGTAATGCGGGTAACGGTCAAACCGCTAATTATGGTACAGGCGGAGCCTTTGATACCACTGCATTCCCAACTGTGGCACACGTGATTGTTACTTCCGCCGGAACATCAACTGATAACGTCAACGCAGGTCCAAATACAACGGTTTCTGTTACGCACAATGGTATTGGAATTGGTTCATTTGATTCTTACCAAACTGGCGTTGGTGCTGTTTTTGCTGACATAAACAGTCTTTTTTTTAACGGCAGCGTAGTGGTCAACGGAGGTTCAGATGTTACCGTAACGTCGAATGGCGGTGGTTACGTCGGTATTGGTTTGAACGATTTAGGAAGCACGGCTGGAACATCGGCATTGCCAACAGGTAATGTGGTTGTTACAGAAAATTATGGCAATGTCTTAAATACCATACAGGCTGAACTCAATGGTACACCTTATGATATTGGTGGTGGAGCAATTATTTTAGGCGGAAAGGACGTCACCGTTAACATTACGAGTGTATTTAATGATGGATTCGTATTTATTGGTAATGCAAACGATGTAACCAAGCCTTCACAGGATCCTTCGGGCAACATTATAGTAAATGATGCTGGTTTTGGTTCTATCTCTATTCAGCCTTCAGCTACGACTGGCAGAGTTACGGTTACTTCAGCTGCAGGATACGAAAACAAGGGCTTGATTCAAATTGGAGATTACACCGGCACCATTGTTAACCAGACGGCGGTGATTAATGTTACTGATCATGCCGGAGTGGCATTTGACAACATTGCGCCTACCATTACAAGCAAGTTGCATAACAATAATGCTGCAGATGTATATGTTGCAGGTGGATCAACAGTTAATGTGACAACCAATGCCGGCAGTGTTTACATCGGCAATGGCATTACCGGTACAGATCCAACGGGCGCAGTGACGGTTATCGATACTGCAACTGATAATTCACCGAATGGAGCCTGGTATACGCCTCTTATTGCGCCGCTAGGTACAGAACCAGCTATTCTACATGACGGTGGCACAGCAGTTGTTGAAGTCAGTGTCAGTGGTGGTACAACAGTATCGGTTGCAGCGAATAATGATACCGTACTTATTGGAACCGGTGCAGTTGTTGGGACATGGCCAGGTTTTCTTTCGGAGGGTGGTAGTATCCCTGATTTAACAGGTAATCCACCAACTGGTGCAGTGACGGTTATTGAGACCGCCGATATTCATGGCAGCCAGATATATGGTGCAGTGTCTGAGCCAACAGGGAGTGGGCCAGGTGTCGTAATTACATCTTTCACGACAACTACCCCCTGGATTGAAATTGATGGTGGTACAACCATTAACGTTACTGCTCGTGGTCAGGGTGTCTTTATCGACGCTTTTGCCGGTGATAAGGCTGCAACCGGCGCTATTGTTGTCAGTCAAACCTCGGTACTGACCGGTCGTGGACTTGCAGGTTTTATGATGGATGGTGGAACAGCTTGGCCATCGAGTTATACAAATGGTGGAGTTATCTTCAATTATCCATTTGAAAATGGAACAGTTGTTATCAATGGTGGAACAAATGTTACGGTCAATACCACCGGCGGAAGCGTTTTGGTGGGTGATGTAACTCTGGGTCTTCCAAGTGGAGCAATTGCTATTACGAACACCTATGGTGGTCAGAATGATACAGAATTCTACATTCTTGGTGGAACAGGTTCAGCGACAGTAGATGCGGTACACATTACCACTACCAGCACAGACGGTAATTTAAATATCGGACAGGAAGCAGTACTTAATACTGCAGGCGATACCGTGAAGAATACCTCAGTTGAGGCACATGGTAATGTGACGTTTGTCAACGTTGATACTCATGGCGTCTATGATGCAACTACCGGAGTAAACACCGAATACGGAATATCAGATGCACATATCTACACCAATGGAGCAGCAACTGTTTCATTGACAGGTGTCCATTATGCGGAAATCGTTGATGTTCAGACGACAATTGCAACATCGGGTCTGAATGCAGGTCTTGCCGTAGGTGCAAGCGCACTCGCAACGGTGAACCTGACAGGTTTGAGCGGTTCAGCAGACATATACTCGGATGCTCTTACGGCATTGAGCACTAAAGATTCAAGTTCAGATATCTGGGTACATGATAATTCAACGACAGCACATGCCTTGAGCTTGACTTTGTCGAACGTTACTGATGAAGCCACGATTTATGATGATGCTGTTAATGTTTTGACCGTAACAACTACCGGTACAGCTGCTAACGATGTTGAGGTTGAAGATTTAGCATTAACCAGTGCGATAATCAACAACAGCGCAAAGCTGACGATTGAATTAAGTGATAATGCAAATCTCGCATCCATTACTGCTGGCGGAAGTGCTGCCTTGAATCTTGGAGACCTTTCATCTTTAGTCCACCTGGCAACTATAAATGCGGTTGGCGCAAGTGGCGGAGTTTCGGTTGAGATCAACCCAAGCATTACATTATTCACCGGTGGAGCAGGAAATGATGTGCTTGCTCTTTCACAAAACGATAATACCAATCCCACGACGTTCCTCCCCTTACTAAGTAATGGTGGTGGCGGAACAAATACATTGGTTGCTGACTATGTTGCGCAGACAAGTGATGTAGTGCTTGGAGCTGAGTTCGATAACTTCACTATTCTCGGTCTTGGTGTAAATGCATCTGATGGCACTACCGGTACGGACTATACTAATAATTTTGGTTTGTATGATGGTATTAGACCATACTATGATGCAACTGGTTTTACTGGTGGTCTGACGTTAGGAGAAGTTGATGGTAATGTGACATTCTATCATGTTGCAGCTGGTACGCCTCTGCTTATTACAGATAATACCAATTATTATGTTAGTGCATATGGAGTTAGCTATATTCTCCGTGATGCAACAGGTTCAAATGACAGCCTTCCTGTGACCATAGGAAATACTGATCACGCAGTGTTCTCATGGGTTGGGGCTCCTGATATTGAAAATGTGAATGTGACAAGCATCGGTAAGACGAGTGTCGAGACAAATATTTTGCATATTGCTGATTCTGCAGCTAAAACAGTCAACATTTATGGCACAGCAGACCTGAGCCTTTCGTTCTGGGATAACGATGGTGAAGGTCTCATTGCTAACAATAATGTCACTAGTGGCATTGATGGACATTCAAGTAATATTGTGACTATTAATGCGGCTACATCGTCCGGAGCAATTGATGTCAGTGAGGTTGTTCTTAAGGATGCAGCCACAACGACCATTACCGGTGGTGCAGGGCTCTTGACAGCAAACCTGAGCTATGGAGGTCATGCTTGGACTGGTGCGGGGTATGAATATTTCGATCGTATATCAACAGCCAATGCTGATACCGTGACTTCCGGATCGGGCGGTATTGACTTAACGCTTGGAAGTGGCGGCGGATGGAATGCAACTGAGGTTGATGGGTCACAGAATGGTATTACGTATTACGGTCTGGGTGGATCAGGCAATAACACTGTACACCTTTTAGCATCTATTGGTGCGGTTGACCATATAACTGCTCTTGATGGACAACTCTCTGTATTCAATTCAACCACAGGTGGTATTACAGATTTCCAGGTTGTGGCTTCAACACTTGCAGATGGATTGTCGGTAACCTCACAGAGTGTAAACACAAGCTTCTCTTCACCAAGTTCAAACTTGTATGCTCTGCTTAACCACAAAACTGTTGTAAATGTTGGTGGTATTGATACTCTGGATCTAGCAGTCGGGTTTGATCCATCAGGCTCATTCGAGTCAAAATTAAGTAACCTGCAGTATACGTCATCTAATGGCGTGATTACCTTCAGCACGGTTGATGGACATGCTCTACTGGCTGACTTTACTGTCACAGATCTTATCCAAGCAGCTGAATTGATTGTTGACTATGCAAGTACAAATGCAAGCAGCAATACACATAGTGCAGCAGCAATATTCCAGGCTGCCGGCAGTACTTATGTGGTTGCAGCACCATCTGGTTCATTGGCCTCTAGTCCACTTGGTATCACACAGACAATCACCGATCCAACTATAACCATTGGGAGCTCAGCGACAAGCGGGACCTCCTTACATGTTGTCGTTGATGGAGCTGATGTATCTGTTACTGTCACAAATGGATGGACTCCCACTCAGGTTGCAGCTGCAATTGTAACTGCAATTAACAATGCGCATATAAATTCTTCCTATGTTACTGGAGGGGTTATTACAGCCTCTGCAAGTGCTGGAGTGGTAACGGTAGCTGAAGCTCAGACAGTTATTTTTGCAGCTGGACCAACTGGTGTTACAGCTACGACTACCAATGAGGCTATCACAACGAACGACACCAACACTATTGTTGAGTTGGTAGGTGTTACTGGTGTAACAGGGTTTGATGCAATTGGTGCGGGTGCGGGTCATTCGATTCTGGTTGATACTGTTACAAATAATATTGCACCGTTAACCACAGGTACTGGTACAGCTGCAGATAGGATCTTCACTTTTACAGGATACTCAAGTATTGATGAGAATTCTTTCGGAACATCCTTAGGTACTCATAGCACAACGCTTAATGGGTTGGCTGATTCTGCCTTGCTAGCATTTAATAGCCTATCAGGTTCAAATGACTACAGTTCACTGATTGTCAATCAGGTAGGGTTGCCTGGAACAAACAGCATTGCGTTTGACTATGAAGGTAGTGGTTCTAGTACAGTAAATTCAGTCACGCTTAATGGTGACTGGTATGCGTCACTAACTAATAACACATCTGATCCGAATGGAGTTACTATTTCATCGCTGGTTGATGGTGGCGGTAGTGCAGCGACGTTGTCACACCTTGCACTGTTAGGATCAGGCAATACGACCATATCCGCAATCACGGATAAAGCGTTGACCTTGATTGATGCGCACGCAGCAACAGGCGATATCTCCCTCGGTGGCGATCATGATGTTACTATATCTGGATCGCCGATCACGAATGCTCATCTGACGATTGAATTAGGTGGAATTGGTGGGTCAGGTACATCAACGGTGTTTGCATATGGTGATTATACTACCATTACTCAGGCATCAGGTGCTAATACTGGTGACTTGTTCATTCATGCACTTGGAAACAACGATGTTCTCTCGTTTGCTACCACAGGTGATCAGAACAGGGACATCTGGACGACAGGAACAGGGGTTACGGTAACTGTTACCGGTGGCGGCGCCAATCCTGCTGATACTAATATCGGTGGAAATCTGGACTCTACTAATGACTACCTTCCTAGTTCAGCAACGGGTGCTAATGACACGTTCAATCTGGTTGGTTTTGGTCATGACCATCTATGGGTTGGGTTGGGTGATACAGTTGATCTTACAAAATTTACAGGTAACGCTCATGTAGAGGTAACTGGTGATGCATACGGTACAGGTGCCGGGTTGGTTACTATCGCGGGTCTTCCTGTAGCTCTTGCTGCTTCAGCATCACCCGCCTTGTGGATTGACTTCACCGACACTCTGTTATTGGTTGATGGTGTAGTGCCAGCATCGCCATTAACAAGTGGTACTACTAATCCAATAAATTACTTTGGAGCCTCACAGGTTAACGAGTATGGAGTGACAACCCTTGCGGATGCGTTGAATCGTGCCGCAGCTTACAGCAGTGTAGCTACCGATAACAAGATTGCTGCACATACAGGCGTTCTCGACTGGTTCCAGTTCAATGGTGATACCTACATTGTTGAATCGGAAAATACGGGAGCAACAGCTGCCGCTCATACAGCGCTTGGTGCACATGATGTGGTTGTTAAGCTTGCTGGTTTGGTTGATCTTTCTCAGGCTACAGTTGTCGATGGTGTTGTACACCTTGGGTAATACTGTGTGCTGATTCAGTAGTATAATCCCTCACTCAAAAGGTGGGGGATTTTTTTTAAGGATTTTTTTAAACGTTATTTTTAAAAAGGAGAAAACAGTGGGCAGGACAATCAAGATTGATGACAAAGAGTATGATATCGATCAGCTGTCGGAGGGTGCGAAAGGTCAGCTGGTAAACCTGCAGTTTGTTGATGCTGAAATGCAACGCCTTAGTGCCAAGGCTGCTGTGTTGCAAACAGCACGTGCTGCATACGTCAAGGCGTTGAGTGAGGCTGTGACTGAACCGGGAACGACTGGCAAGCAATAAGGAATTGCCGATCGCTTTCTCTGTAGAGGAGATTATCTTTAACAACCTCGTTGGTCTGAAATGGAGGGCGAGGTTGTTTTTTTGTATGGAGAACAGTTATTATGGAAAGATTAACGTTCCGTGTATTTTGTGTATTAGTTCTGCTTGAATATCGGTTTGCCTGAATATCCAATTTCATTGATCAATCAACGCAGCAATACTTACATGGGGGCATGGTATGAATTTGTTCGTACTGCCTGGAGCCTGTAATCCTGGTACTCCATTTTTTTATGGCAAGGTTTATTCGGTTATTTTTCGTTAGGTAAAAACATATGGATATGGGATAATCAAGAATGATATTCGCTGGCCAGGGCATATTATTAATGAAGAACTTTATGAACAGTCGCTCCCTTTGACATTTTCCGGTGCTGTACAAGTTGTTTTTTAAGCAATAAAGAGCTTACCGAATGATGAACCGTTTACTATTTTAGCTCGCTCTCTGGGGTGTCTTGTTGTACTTAAAGCTGTAAAAGTTGATGAACATACATTTTCTTCGTTTGAACCGTTTGAGTCATTAATTTTATCGGAAGTTCCAGAAAATAACGGCTATAAAAATACCTATAACGCAATACTGTAATTTCAGTTACGGCTTTCTACCAATTTTATCCTTGTGACTACGTTGACTGTTTTTGCTGGCACAACCACAGGAAGTGTAATTCCCGCTGCTGCGAGCAACTGTCTGGCAAGGTTTCCTGGCTTGGGGATCTTCTGGCAGCTTGCCCCTAGGTGCGTCACAATCGTGCTGCTTATTGCTCCCAATATGTCAATGCCTTCCGGCACGGTGCATTTACAATCTTTCCAGAGTGCTGACAAGTAACGTTCAATTTTGTAGGCAAGCATCACTGAAAACACATGACCGCGAGTACTTGCTTCGGTTCGTACAAAGACCGGCCTGATTTCAAGGTGTACCTGCTTGAAGGTACGGAAGGCATGTTCCACTTTTGCCAGATCCTTGTGTCGATCATGCACTTGCCGGGCTGTAATAACCTCATTTTTTTTTACATCCGTTTTGATCACATAGCAACCATCTAGAAGCGTCTTTTCTTTCAGTATTTCCTCATTGATCGTTACCTTTAACGATCTCTCTTCGGAGACCACTTTCAAGACATCGTTCAGCTTGTAATGGGCAACTCTTTTTTGAAGAGCTTTCAAGGCGATATCTTTATCCCGTTTTACAGATGCGGCAAGGTAGTTGTTCTTTTCCTCGATATACCGTTGTATTTTTTGAACACGCTCCTGACGATTCTTGGCCATCTCTGCCTGTCGAACAGGATTTCGTCTCAAAATATATCGAACACCACCGATTGGATTTTCAACGTCATACAACTCTGAATCGAAATAATCCATTTGCAGGACTTCCGCTTTGAGCAGTGTTCTTATTTCTGGTTTTGAGAGTGACGTGATGTAATGAAATCCTGCATCAGTCAATTGCTTGGCCTGTGGTGACTTGATCATGCCCTTGTCACCCACCATCGTAATATCCTGAATCCCGAATGTCTGCGCTACCGTCCGAATCTGTTCAGCAACCGTCGATTTGTCGCTTGTGTTGCCAGAAAATACCCGTATTGCAACAGGGTCACCATCCGCTGTGCAGAGTAACCCGATAACAATCTGCATTTTTCCTTTTTTGCCATCCCTGTTGTACCTAAAGGTGGCCAGCACATTTTTCATCCCTTCCAGATATGATGACGTGACATCATAAAGCAACAATTCAGAAAAAGCAACAGGTTGCGTATACTTGAACAGTTGCCGTTCAATCCGATCCTGGTTCTCCGCCAACCACGCAAGACTGGTATACAGATCATCCTCGCAGAAACTTTCTAACCCCAAGATCTCAGTCGCACCATGAATGTCTGCCATTCTGACTGCGCCCATTCTTGAACCCTGCCCGATCAGTCGAGCCATAATCAGCCACAAGGCAAGCTTGCCTTCACGGCTGCTGCCAAGTACCTTACTGATACCAAGTCGGTCAGCAAGATTTTTCAGGGCAATCACTACCCCGACACGATGCCCATCATGAAGTTCAACGTCCTTAATGCTCAAGAGACTTGTCATGTCATCTTTATGCTGGAGTGCAAGTTTTATGGCGTTTATTTCAGCTTCTGAAGCTTTGGATATATTGGCTAATGTCCGATTTTTGACTTTACCATCTTCACGATAGGATTCGCGCAGAAGGTATCGGTGGTAGGTTTTTCCGTTGATGGTGGTTTTGCTGGTATCGAGATACATTGTGACTATATCAAGATTTATCAAGCACTATTTAATTTAGATAATTATACTTGATAATACAAATATATTAGTGACTACATTTATCGCGCCTTTTTCCCGTAAAATTTCTTACAATAAGGCGTTATTGGAAAATGAGTCTGGAACTTCCGTTTTAAACAACTCTTGCCAAAACGGGTAAGAAAAAAGAAAGCTGCCAATAATGAACTGGATTTCTGATTATTGCTCGGAAGAAAAAATATATGTCTTTATTTACCTGCCGGGGGATACAGTTGCTGTGCCTGCTGGGATCTTCATACATTATCTTGATGATGGCTATAAATCTAAACGTAGTAATCGTAGGGTTCGGTATTCAGATATGCATGTGCTCAGGAGGTAAATCGGCCTGATACCTCTTGTTCATGGCTGTATAGGCTTCTTCGATGTGTCTGGCAAAAAGGCTGGAATTGAATAATGGGGTTGTTAATCGATTCTTTTCTAATTTCCGTTTGATGTTATTGAGTTTATTGCGATTAGTGGCAAGTTCAATTGCTAACGTTTCGTACTGTTGCTGGGTATTGGTAATGAGTTCAGGTAATTGAATAGCGGTGAGGAGGCTTGCGGCTACTCGACCGGGAAAGGATTCACCGATGTGGGTGAGAACAGGAAGTCCTGACCATAACGCATCACTTGCTGTTGTGTGAGCGTTGTATGGCAGGGTATCAAGGAATAGGTCTGCAAGCTTGTGTCTTGCTAAATGTTCGGAATGCAACGGTATACGTTTTGCAAAAATCAGCCTCTCTGCATGAATGCCTCTGTTTACGGCTTCTTGTTTCAAATTCAGTGCTGCGTCTGGGTTGTCTTCCAAAAGCCATAGTACGCTGCCCTCAACGTGCTTGAGGATTCGCATCCAACTGTCAAACGTTTCTGGCGTTATTTTGAAATTGTTGTTAAAACAGCAAAATATAAAACCGGTTTGTGGAAAGCCAAGTTCTTTACGGGTAGATACCTGTTCTCCAATTTTACGTTTTGTGTCATTTGCCATATAGGAATCAGGTAAATAAACAATCTTTTCTGTGTAGTAGTGCTGACTTTTTTCGGGTATCAGTGTAGAGTCGGCGATTAAATAATCAATATAATCAGCTCCCATTGTTCCGGGATATCCCAGGTAATTTACTTGTATGGGGGCGGCTCGCATTGAAAAAATTCCTGGCCGACTGTATGCTGTAAGCCCGCCTAAATCAACAGCTATATCTATACCCAGGGTTCTTGACAGTTGCGTTATATCTCGATCTGACTGATCTTGTACATCAATAAAAGTATCAAATGCACTTTCAAGTCGTTTTCGCATAGCATCTTGCGTGTTTACGCCAAATGAAAATGCAATGATGTCGAACATGGATCGATTGTGTATTTCGAACAACTCTGCAGTTAAGTGAGAAACAGGATGGTTTCTAAAGTCTGCAGAAAAATATCCGATACGGAGTTTATCTGCGGGTTTATGCTTAGATATCTGTGGTAATATATGTTGTGTTGGATTCT
>Ga0194037_1001069_pt1 | contig 20510 bp, 18 predicted proteins | sample JunL306m_MetaG_FD_148653 | JGI IMG/M metagenome (GOLD analysis project Ga0194037, IMG submission 148653) | Anoxic zone freshwater microbial communities from boreal shield lake in IISD Experimental Lakes Area, Ontario, Canada - Jun2016-L304-6m | ecosystem: Environmental > Aquatic > Freshwater >...
CCTTTTTCTTCGCATGAACAGTTACCGCTTCCGGGCTACGATAGTGATATTCCAGTCGTCAGGGGTATATGATTCACCCATGAAACGGGAGCGGTAGAGCAGATCAAATCCGCAGATATCCAGATACGTCTCAATTTCCTTGAAGAAAAAATAGCGGACAGCATGCTGCTCCGTAAACCCGTGCTGTTTTACCCCGTTTTCCAGGCAGATGAGCTGGAAATCGACGTGAGCCACTTGAGCTACGGTGTCGAGGCTGGTGCGTGATATCCTGATCAGTTCACGACCCGGTCTGGTTTTTTGGAGTATTTTGAGCGGGGAGTACTCTTTGACAACGGCATTGCCGTTCCAGTAGTCAAAAATAAACAGTCCTTGTGGTTCAAGCAGGGTATGAATGTTCTTCAGAGATGCCATGATTTCGTGATGAGTTGTCAGGTAGCAGATCGCCGAAAAGAGTGTCAGAGCCACATCATACTTTTTCCCGATGAGATGGGCATCCTGAAAGGAATGGTTGTGGAATGTGACCGGAGAGTCCTGAGCTACGGCGGCATGTTCGGCACGAGCTATCATCGCAGCCGAAATATCGCTTCCTTCAACCTCATACCCCATAGTTGCCAGCTCAAAACAGTGCCGTCCGGTTCCACAGGCCAGGTCGATTATCCGCTGCGTGCTGTCAGAAGAGTCGGAAAAACGAGTAATCAGAGCTGCAATGAATTCAGCTTCAGCCTGGTATGGCTTGTCCTCATAGAGCAGATCGTAGTATTCGGCGTAGTCTGAAAATATTTCTGACATAGATATCCCTTTAGAGCGAGTGTATGCAGTGCAGCAGCCGTTCTGCTACATATGCAATGTCGCTGTGGTCCAGAACCGGGCCGGAGGGGAGATACAGCCCACGCAGAGCCACGGAGTTGGCGTTGGGGCAGTCTTCCCGTTTGGTGCGGCTGTCGATCGGGAGGTTCTCCTGCATGTTATACGGAATAAAGGTTTCGCGTGTTTCAATGCCGTTATCAGCAAGCTGCCGCATTATTTCTGTGCGCTTATGCTCCGCTCTGCCGGTCAGAATAACGTGGTACATCCAGTAGACATTGCGGGCATACTCTTTCTCGACCGGCAGTTGGAGATCGGGGGAGTGCTGCAGTAATTCGTTGTAGTGAGCGGCAATCGCACGTTTCAGGCCGATGAATTTCTCGATTTTTTCCATCTGGGCACAGCCGATAGCGGCTTGCAGGTTGGTCATGCGATAACTGAAGCCGACGGAGGAATGCATGAACTTGTTGGCGGTGCCAAAAGCCAGTGACCGTAGCGAACGCATCTTTTCCGCCAAAACCGCGTCATTGGTAGTACACATGCCCCCTTCACCGGTGGTGATGATTTTGTTGGCGTAGAAGCTGAAACAGCCGATATGGCCGAGATTGCCGACTTTTTTGCCGCGATATTCGGCACCGTGAGCTTCCGCGCAATCTTCTACTACCAGCAGGTCATGTTTCGCCGCTATGTTCATAACCGGATCCATATCAACCGGGTGACCAAACAGATGGACAACCAGAATGGCGCGGGTTCGCGGGGTTATTTTTGTCTCAAGCAGCGCCGGGTCGAGATTGAGGGTGTCTGTTTCGATATCAAGCGGAATCGGCGTTGCACCCAGATAGTGTACGGCAAAAAAAGTTGCCATATTAGTCATCGTTGCAACGAGGACTTCATCGCCCGGTCCGATGCCGATGGCCGCCAGCGCCAGATGCAGGGCCGCCGTGCCGGTTGAAACGGCAATGCCATGGCTGCATCCGCAATAACCGGCAAACCCCTGTTCAAACCGTTCAATGTACGGGGAGGCATACCCGGAAATTGCGCCCCTGTCCAGGGCATCAAGAACATATTCCCGCTCGTTGCCGTCAAGCACCGGCTGGGCCACGCGGATAACCTTCATGTCAGTGCCGGATTCTTTGGCTTGCAGAGCGGGTTCTCAAGGCGAACGGTGTCGGTTTCGTACTGTGTGCCGCCGCGAGGTCCGTGGCAAAAAGCGAGGAAGAGCGAATCTTCTGCAGCCTCAAAGGCATGGCGCTCCTGAGGTGGGGTTATGATCAGGTCCCCTTTGGTCGCTGTTTCCACCGTAGCGGCAGCATCACCTTTTTGCGAGTAGTAGTTGCAGCTCCCTTCAAGGATATAGAGGTATTGGGTCGTTTCGGCGTGATAATGGTTGCCGCGTATGGCATCTTTTTTTGTCGTGAGCAGGGTAATGGAATCAACCGGTTGATTTTCGATGATGTCGGTAATCTGGCCGCGTTCATCGCTGAAGTTGGCAGGAATGCTCTTAATAATCACAGGTATGCTCCTTGTATCTCAAAGTAGTTATACGATTCTTGGTGTGGGGATCGGAATGATGAACTTGCCGCCGTTCTTCCGGTACGATTCGAGGTTGGCCATGATCTCGTCGGCAAAGTTCCAGGCCAGCAGCAGCGCATAATCGGGCATATCCTCAAGCAGCTGTGCATCTGAATAAACCGGGATGTGCATACCGGGGGTAAACCGCCCGATTTTCAGGGTTGATTTTTCGGTGACATAATCGACTGTCTCCGTGCCGATATGACAATAGTTAAGCAGTGTCATACCCTTGGCCGGGGCGCTGACGGCCGCGATTTTTTTGCCTTCATGTTTCAGGTTTCTCAACAGCCAGAGCAGCTCCTGACGATTTGCCGCTACCGCAGCTGCAAAGTCTTCCAATACCGTACGGTCGTAAATGCCCGCGGTCTCCTCTGCTGCAAGCATCGCTGCAACAACTCCGGCTACCGGCTGCGTGCCGTTTCGGGCTACGTACACCCGGAATGATCCGCCGTGAATGTCCCGCTCCTCTACATCAAAAATCTCCATACCGAATTTCGCAAAGAACGGGATCAGCGGTTTGACGGACAGATAGGAAAGGTGCTCATGGTAGATGGTATCATATTCCAGATGCTTCAGCAGGTTAACGAAATAGGGCGCTTCAATGATCAGCACGCCCCGGTCGTTCAGCACACTATCCGCCGCCTGCATGAATCCGGCGAGATCGTTAACGTGTGCAAAGACATTGGTGCCGGTGATGATTGACGCCTGACCTTTTTCAGCGACTATATTTCGAGCGACCTCAACGCTGAAAAATTCGTTGACCGTTTCAATGTCGTTTTTCTCCGCCAGTCGGACGATGTTGCTGGCCGGGTCAACGCCGAGAATCCTGCAGCCGTTGTCCCGAAAGGCGCCGAGCAGAACGCCGACATTACTGCCGATATCTATTACCAGATCGCTGGAATTCAATGAAAAACGTCTGGTGACCGTTTGGGCAAACTCGCTCCAGTGCTGTTGCCCGGATTTGGTAATGGAGGATTCATACGGATAGTCATGGCGATAGAGTACTTCAGGAGAAACCGTATGGCTGAGCTGAATAAAACCACACGATTCGCACAGCATCACCTGCAGCGGGTAATAGATCTCCGGTTCATGCAGCTGCTCGCGGCGCAGGAAGCTATCGGCAGGCGGCGTAAAGCCGAGATCAAGAAAGGTGTGCAGTTCAGTGCTGTTGCAGAGTCGGCATGACATGGTGATCCTTAGAAACCGGCTTTAGATAGTGGTTACTTATAGCAAACCCTGTGCAATTCAATCAAGCTCGATTTCTACCGACGTATGACCGAATTCCTGATAGCGGTTGGTTTTAACTTTCACATCACAGGGATTGCAGTGACCGAACCACTCGCATGGCCGAAAACTGCTGTCGATCTGAAACTCCGGATCAAGCAGGTGGCCGATAGGTGCGCGTCCTTCATAAAGATCACTGTGGCAGCGGTAGATATGACCGGTCGGTCCGATGATCAGCTCTGTTGTCCGGCACTGAACATGTTTCGTTCCAGTGCGATCACAGGCACCGGGGTAGCGGATAGTGCCGTACATCTCGCCATTGCACTCGCCCAGAAATTCCTTGGTGCGGAAGTCAATTCCCACGCTCCGGCACTGCTCCTGTGCTCTCAGTATTTCGTCCTCCTGGTCGGGATGCAGCACCCCCCAGATGCCGATGCTGTAACCGGCATGCAACATCTTCCGGACTTTTGCCACGAGCGGTTCCAGTGCCATTACTTCCGGATGGTAGCTGACACGGATCGATGCGTAGGGAGCATCCCGTTTGATCCGTTCCGGCGAAATCTCTGCCATGAAGCGGTCGACGTCAAATTCAAGGTTGGTGAGGAGGTCGATGTTCAGAGCGGGCGTGATTCCGTTGATGATGGCGGCAAAGTCTGGGTGCAGGCTCGGTTCGCCGCCGCCGATCGTTACCGGCAGGTCATGGCGGGAGACGATCCGGTTCAGTCCCTTGACCCACTCTTCACCGGTTAGATGCCCTTTTGTGTAGCGAAAGTCATCAAATCGGTTGATGCAGTAGCTGCAGGTCAGGTTGCAGGAGAGGGTGATAAAGGTTGCGATGTAGTTGTAGTGGGACGGGATGATGATTGGTTTCATTGCGAACGTCCTGCGAAGTTTTGTAAAATTAATGATTCTGGAATGTAATGCGGTCATCAAATAAAATTAACGTGTTGAGGCGCTGCGCCGGGATGATCAGAGATCTGGTTGGTGCTGTGCCGAACTTCTGAGAGAAATTCGTTGACCTTGTGTTGCAGGCAGAGGGAACCACACATGCTGGTGGCGTCAAACTGTTCCGAGGCGATCAGATTCATGACTTCCCAGTAACGCTCACCTTTCCAGAGCTCTTTAAAGGATGTCTCAGCGATGTTGCCGATGTGATAGCGGTGGTAGCGGGAGTTGAAGAGCATCCCGCACGGGGCCACCAGGCCGGAACCGGACATCTGCATGATAAACGGTGGGCCGAAACATTGATGGTACGAGCGCAGGCCGCCGGAGAGGATCTTCGACCATTTGACGCTGACCTGATAGACGTCGGTGGTCAGCGTTTCTGCCTCCTGCAGGAGTTCGGTCAGCTGTTCGTATCCGGTGTAATCGACCCCCAGAGTAGCGTTTTCATCGTCACTGCAGTGCTTGATGACCAGATAATCGACACCCAGTTCCGCACCCAGGTGGGACAGCGGCAGAATCTGGTCACTAAACTCAGGCAGAAGTACCATCTGAAGCCCGATTGTCACCGCCAGGCCCGACTGTTTTTTTATCGCCACACAGTGCCGAACCGTGTTGGCCACCTTGTCAAAGGCTTCCGGCTGGCAGCCATGGATCGCCGCATAACGCTCCCGGTCTGCCGCTGAAATGTTGAAGCGCAGGTAGGTCAACGCCGGCAGGATTTCGGCCAGACGCTCGTCTTTGAGCAGAAACCCGTTGGTCCCCAGCGCCATATCCAGGCCGTTTGCGCGTCCCCTCAGGATCGCATCGTACAGGTGCGGAGAACAGGTGCTCTCGCCATCACTGACAAAACTAATCGCCTTAACACCGATTTCGGCGGCATCATCGAGAAAGCGGAAGATCACATCACGGGTCATTGGCCGTGTGGCATTTTCCTGCAATTGGCCATAGCAGTAGACGCATTTATAGGAACAGGCACGAGACAGGGCACAGTCGATGGTGATCGGGGCGATCCGTTCCCCACGCAGCCAGGCTTCGACCCGCTCCCGATGCCAGTTCAGTTTGTGCCCGTCAAGGTTAAAGCGCTGCATCGTTCAGTTCCTTGAGGCGTCTGTCTGTTGCGGAGTTCGCTACGACCGGCGGTGGCGGTCCTTCGGTGAGGACTTCCCGAATCATCCCCAGATAGCCGCGCATGATCTTGCGTAGCGAAGCAAAGGTTGTTGCCTTGGAATCGCCACCACTGCGCCGGGAGAGGGCGTAGGGGACTTCTGCATACAGATATCCGCGCCGGATGCATTTGATCAAAAGTTCTGACTGGTAGAAGAAACCAGGGTTTTGCAGTTGTATTCCTTCAAAAATTGATCGTCGATACATTACCGTACCATTCATGTAGTTGAGCGAGAGGCCAAAGGTCGCCTTGATGATCTCCCGGTAGGCTATTGAGAGCAGGCGTCGTGCCGGAGAGCGCACAGCCCGGTTGAACACGAAGGGGACAACGATGTCCACCTGTTCCAGCAGCGGCAGGTAGCGGAGGATCTCGGCGGCATCGTTTTCACCATCACCCGGCAGCATGACAACGATCTCCCCGTTCGTACGCTGGACGCCGTCCCAGAAGGAACCGCCGATGCCGCAGGGGGAGGGGTGATGGATGACCTGAACCCGTTTATCCCGACGGGCCATCTGCTCTGCCAGTGCGCCGGTGGTATCGCTGCTGCCGTCGTTGATGACATACAGTTGGCCGTTGATACCGGCCCGGGTGAATTCATCGAGAACGTTTTCGGTCGCTCTGACGATGTTGCCCGCTTCATTCAGTGCCGGCATGACGACCGTCACCATGCAGCTATTCATAGTAGCTCCGTAGCAGTGGCAACAATTATCGGAACTCCGGGATAATACTCCCGTTCCAGAACCGGGCTGGCGGGGGTTGGGCAATCCGCCAGGCATATTCTCCGTACCGGAGCCTTGAGTCGGTCCCAGGCGTGTTCTGCAACAACAGCGGCAACTTCGGCCGATATGCCGCACTGCCGCCACCCCGTATCTGCAACGACCAGTCGGCCGGTTTTACGCACCGAAGCGATGATCAGATCTTCATCCAGAGGTCGTACAGAACGCAGATCCAGTACTTCTGCGCTGATTCCTTGCCTGGCCAGTTCATCTGCCGCCTGGAGCAGTTCCAGCACCATCTGGGAGACACCGATCAGAGTGACGTCGCTCCCTTCGCGCAGGATTGCAGCCTTGCCGACCGGGACGGTGTACGGCTCGTCCGGTACCGGCCCCAACCGGTCGTACAGCCAGCGATGCTCAATCACCAATGAGGGAACACCGCTGGCGATGCACCCTAAAAGTAACCCTTTAGCGTCGTAAGGAGTGGCCGGCATAACCACCCTCAGTCCGGGGATATGAGCAAACAGTGCCTGTAGACTTTGCGAGTGCTGTGCTGCCGAACCCCAGCCGCGACCGATGATGGCACGCATGGTGAGTGGAACTTTGGTGCGTCCGCCGGTCATGTAGCTCCATTTGGCAACATGATTGATGATCTGATCCATGGCCATCGGCAGAAAATCAACCCGCATATGGATAAGTACCGGACGCATGCCGGTCATCGCGGCGCCGGCAGCCACTCCGGTCAGGCCATTTTCCGCCAGAGGCATATCCATGACACGACGGGAGCCATGTTTTGCGGCCAGTCCCATCGTTGTTCCAAAGACGCCGCCTGGATCATCAATCCCTTCACCAATCAGAAATACCCGCTGGTCAAGCTCCAGTGCCTGGTCAAGCGCTTCGCGGATGGCGTCGCGATAACTGAGCTGACGTTCATTGCTGCTGACACTGAATGGTTCGGCGGGGGGGCGTTTATCTGCCTGTATGGTCGTCCATGGCATATTTCTTTTACTCCACGTTATCTAGCAGCGTATCGGGATGTGGAAAAGCGCTCTTTTTGGCAAGCGTGAAGGCGACGGTCACTTCGTCAGCACTATTCTGATCAATTATTGCCAGCTCGGCGTCTGTAACAATCCCTTCGGCCCTGAGCTGTACCTGTAACGCAGCGACCGGACAGCGGCTTTTCCAATCTTCCAGTTCCAGAAGCGGTCGGCAACCGAGTGCCACATCGCAACTTGGGCCGACGTGCCCTTTCCACCGGTAGGTATGACACTCCAGTAAGGTCGGTCCTTCTCCGCTGCGTGCACGGTTGACTGCCTTATTGGCAGATCGGTAGACAGCCAGGGTGTCGTTGCCGTCCAGCAACTCTCCAGGGATGCCGTAGGCCGCTCCTTTTTCAGCGATGCCGACTCCCGGTTGACGGGCAGTAACGGGAGAATTGGTGGCGTAGAAGTTGTTCTCGCAGACAAACAGCACCGGAAGGCGGTGCAGGGCGGCAAAATTCAGACTTTCGTGGAAACTTCCCTCTTCCGAGGCGCCATCGCCGAAGAAGGCCACGGCGATGCGCCCATTATTCTGAAGCCGTGCCGAGAGGGCAGCGCCGACCGCCAGCGGGATCGAGCCGCCGACAATGGCCGTTGATCCGGGAATGCCGTGATCCGGGTCTACCAGATGCATGGAACCACCCCTTCCCCGGGCACAACCGTCGATCCGGCCGTACAGCTCCGCTGCGATGGGCGCCAGCGGCATCCCCTTGGCGATGCAGTGTCCGTGCGAACGGTGGGTGCTGAAGATATAGTCTTCACGCTGCAGGTTGAGGCAGACTCCCGCTGCCACACCCTCCTGGCCGAGGCAGAGGTGCACCGGCGTCTGCATCTCCTGCTCCGGGTAGAGTTCGACAATCCGCTCTTCAAAATAACGGATACGCTGGAGCGTTCGGTACAGTTCCATCTGTATGGTGTGGCTGATGTTCATGGTCATATGAAATTCACATGTGAACCGGGGTGGGTCAACTCCCAGAGATAGCGGTTGATCTCGTCCATGCGGCAGTTCATGCGGCACTCCTTTGTATCGAATGAGGCAATCAGTTTCAGATTTTCCTGACGGAGCTCTCCCTGCCAGATCCGGGCAAACGACTCGTGATAGATCGAGCCGTAGTCGAAACGTTCGTCTCCGAGATGGGCGCTGCAGCCCCACACCGTGCCGCCGGCATCGATGTAGGTCCAGAAGGGGAGGGCGAGGCAGCGGTTATAGCTGCGGCTCTCTTCCGCCAATTTTTTCATGGTTCCCTCACGGAAGATCACCTTGAACGAGGCGGTGTTGAGTGAAGCCAGGCGGCCACTGAGCTCCAGGTAACCGCTGTAGTCCAGTTCGCGATAGATGCTTGTTTTGCTGTGAAGGTGCTGGGAGTACGGTTTGATGACCAGATAATCGAGGCCGATGTCGCGCAATCGACTGGCCAGCAGTTCTACCTCACCGGCATTTTCCGGCAGCAGCAGCAGTTGTGCCCCGATCGTACAGTGATCGCCCTGCGCCTGTCGCTGTTGCACCGCCCGCCCCAGGTTTTTCAGCACGGTTTCGAAATCACTCTCTTGCGTCCGGTGAATTGCGGCATAGGTAGCTGCCGTGCCGGCGTTGAGACTGATCTTGATCCATGACGTGCTGCCCAGAGTTTCTTCGCAGAACTGCTTTGTCAGCAGTACGCCGTTCGTCGTAATGGCGGTATCGATGCCGGATGCTTTTGTATGACGGATGATTGCCGCCATGTCTCGATGGAGCAGCGGCTCCCCTTCTCCGCCGTACATGACACTTTTCAGCCCCAGTTCTCCAAGTTCGCTGAGCCGCTCCTTCAATACACCGGTATCGAGGAAGCGCGGTTTGTATTCCATGTAGTCAAGCGCGCAGAAGGTGCAGCGGTGGTTGCATGCACCGGATGGTGATATCTCTGCGTAAAGCGGATAGCTGTTTTCACCGGACAGCCACTGTGTGACTCTCTGCGGGTGGAAGATCAGTTTATGACTGTCTATACGTAAATCACTCATCGGGCTATTCACGTTTCCTGTCCAGGTCGGGGTTTGTTGCCGGCCAGTAGTATACTGTCAGTTGACTCTCCTTGGAACGATAATCCGGAACCTGGTGGCGGAAATAAAAACATTGACTGGTCTCTTCCTCCATCATGAAAAGCGGATAATGGGCGTAATACGGGAGCTTTATTACCGCCGGCGGCATTCTACCGATATTTTGCGGCAATGAGAAATAAAAATCATCCATATGACAGTTTTCGAGAGTGCTTTTTCCGCTGTTTGGCCCGGTCGGGCCGACGATGAGCGCCACAGGACGATTCGTTGACTGTAAAGACTGTATCGAATGAGAAAATGATGCCTGGTGAATAATGTTCATCTTGTCCAACGTAAGCCAGTCGGTTATATACCCCCGATGCGGGTCTTCATTGAGCGTAACGAAGATGGTATCGGCGGGTAGCTGGGCGAGTTCAGCCGGAGCTTCTCTCCGTACCTGCCGGGTATGTACGGAGGCGGATAGTTCAAGAGGTAGAGCGATAACGAGAAAAACGAAAAACAGCCATCGCCCGACCCGCTTGCCGACAGGGAGATCGGCATACAGCAGTGAAAGAGCGATTAAAGCCAAGACTATGAGCGGGTACTGGGTTCTTCCCAGTTTGGTGAAGGGGAGCAGATCAAGAACAACGGTGTGGATGATGACCAGACCAAAGAGGCTGAGTATCAGAGTACCCCGATTACCAAGCTGCCGCAGTTTTTTCCACTGCCAGATGCAGATGAACAGTGAAATGCCGAGGAATGCCAGCATCACGGGGGAATAGACACTGAGAAGATAGAAAAAACTGGGAAAAGGTGTTGTGGGGAGAAAGCCGTATTTTTCCAGGCACTCTATGCCGTTGCCGGCGCTTACATTGGTGCGGAGATGAAAAACGAGTGCTCCGATATAGAGCGGCAAAAGTCCAATGATGGGTATCAGTGCTGTGCCGATCAGTTGGAAACAGAGGACTTTTTTTCGTGGCTGTGAGGAGCTGTAAATCAGTGTTACATAGGCTGTTATCAGCATACCGGCCAGAAGCTTTGCTGATGAACCGCTGAGAAAAAAAAGCCCGGCGCAGAGTCCGGAACCTGCTGCCAGCCATGAATTGCCGTCTGTCGTAAGGTAGAAGCGGGTGAAGCAATAGATTGATGCCATCATGAACAGTGTGACGACAGGGGCGTAGCTGTAGAAGTGAAGGTAGCTTTGCGTCCAGGACGAGACCAGAAAAAAGAGCGTGGCGCCACTACTGAAGATGAGCTGACCGGTCGCCTTCTGTACCGTGAGCCCAAGAAATAACGCGGCGCCACTTATGGAGCAGGCGGATGTCAGCAGAAACGTCTGCAGCCAGTGCAGCCCGAACAGTGTCGTCAATTGCTTTACTGCCACCAGCGAAAAGATATGAAGCGGTGAGTTGAAGAGAATTTCACTCCGATTCGCCAACCAGTTTTTATTCGTGAGTACATACGAATAGCTCACAAATTCATCTGACGGGAACGGCCGATAGGGGAAGTTGAGCGATAAATTGAGAATCAGGGCCGCAAGGCAGAGCAGGGTGATCAGGAGCGGCGCTGAGTATCGAGATGTCGTTGATAGCGTCTCAGAAATTTTTCCCTTGTTTTTGTGGCAGGAATGTTCAGACGCCACGATCATGCAGGTAACAGTCTCCTGACTGCATCCCTGACATGATCTGCCGGGATGGATTCCATACAATGTTTCTCCTGGCGGCAAACCTGCTGCAGGCATGGGATGCACTCCAGCTTTGTTTCCGGATACAGGACTTCCCCGCGACCGTAGAAATGGGTCTCGTGCTGGTTGGTCGGCCCGTACAATATTACCACCTTTTTTCGCAGTGCCAGGGCGATATGCAGTCCCAAGCTGTCATTGGTCACCAGCAGGCGGCAGGAGTTAATCCACTCCATATAGTCGTTCAGATTTTCCATCCCCTGTTGCCAGGAAATAGTCCGACCATCCTGAAGAAGCAGCTCTTCCAGTTCCTGCCACTGTTTTTTAGGCCACGCTTTGTTGGGCCATTTTGAGCCAACGGTCCAGTTGAAGCCGATATCGTATTTCTCATCGGTTTTGGGCTGGTAGCCAAGAATATATTCCTGACCTTTCCATTCAGCTCCCACAATCCCCAAGAGGGATTCCTGCCAGTTGCCGGTGTGGCTCCGCTTCAAATCGGTATCACGGCAAAGTTCAAATACGTGTTCGCATTGGTCGTATGCCTGTGCGGTGCCGCTCATCTCGTCAAAACGGAATCCATAACGCCGCCAGGCGGAAATGGAGTCGGCCAGGGCACAGAGGCCGGGCACTTTTTCAAGGTTGATAATCGTGTCGAAACGTTCGCGTTGGAGCTGCAGCACGGTAGCAAGGTCGAAAATCAGGATGCGTTTGATGTACGGATTCCCGGCCAGCAAAGGATAGGCATCTTTATCAACCAACCAGGTGACCTGGTCATCACGAAAGGGGTAGAGCAACACCGTTGTGCGCAGCACATCTCCCAAGCTGGTAGTCGTGCCGATCTCGCTATCCATTGTTTCTGAATAGCCGAGTTTGATAATGAGAACTTTTGCCATAGATTCGATATCCCGTTTTTTTATAGTGGCACGTTCGCGTCAGCCCGGAGCAGCTACAGCATCGTATCCGGTTTTACCTGTATCAGCAGGTGTTCAGTGCTGATTTCAAGAGGTGTAAAGCAAAAGCCATAGAGTTTTTTAGGTTGCTGATGTTGGATAATTTCATACACCATTTGTCTGAATGTATCAACCTGCCAGGCAGGGAGAACGGTATGTCTGAGATAGTAGTAGGGGTGCCCGTTGGTGGTAACGATCCAGATATAATCAGTTTTGGCAAGAATCTGCTTTCGCTTTGATTCCCCAGACACGTTGAAATATTGAAGTGCGGTCAATGTTTGATAACGATCAGGATGTTGCATGACTATCGGATACAGGAGATCATCTTCGGTCATGAGCCGTGTGGAAAATGGAATGTTTTTATCCTGAAGCAGAGTCGCTGCGCTCGTAATATAGTCAGGAAGCTGTAAGTGCCCATAGTGTCTGATGGAACCATTCATCAACAGTACAAATGGAATTATAACCGGAAGTAGCAACAAGTATTTGTACCGTTCAAGCCGTTTGCCGGCGAACTGTACCATGGTGGCAATCCCTACGGAACAGCCGAAAGCATACAGCAGCGAAAAATAGCGTCCCAGATTGATAGTGCCGTCCAGCAGTACCACATTAATCATCAAGAGAATGATAATTGAAAATACTGAAAGATATGCTTTGCAGCTATTACGATGGGAACCGACAATCCCGATTACGGCCAGAGCCAGGAGCGCACAGATAGTGTAATTGCCAGCCAATTCAGTCGTCACCGCTTTGTAGATGTAGTCCAGTTTGTTGTCATAGGCGAATGCTTCTCCAAAAGGTGCCACGTACCCGGCAGCGGCACCGGAATTCAGGCGCTCAAAAGCCCCCTGAATCCGGAGTATCACGACAAGCCACACGGCAAGTGAAGCAGAGCTAGCTGCTGAGAAGAGCGCCAGTTCCCGCCATTCTCTTTTAATGAGCAGAATACACCAGATGACAGCCACTACGGTTATTGCCTGAATATGAAACTGGATGGAAAGCACCAGCAGAACTCTGCCGAGTGTTTTGCTGTCGGGAGAATAAAAATAAAGCCATATGCCGGTAAAGAGTACAGGTGTCAGGAAAATGGAGTATGACCCGGCGAAAAATTCTGGCAAGAATACGTATGATGATGCCAGAAAAGCTGCAAAGCCTGCCAAGCGACCGCCAATATTGGTGGCGATACGTGACAGGCACCAGACGCAACCGGCCATAACTAGGCAAATACCGCCACTGAAAGCGGTTTCGCCACAGATTCCGCTTACCTCGTACAGCGCTCCCAGAATCAGCAATTGTCCCGGTTTTGTGTATGATGCTCCGATACTGCCGGTCAGGTTGTCATGGAAGATGATTTTCCAGTAGGCAATCTGACAGATATTGTCGCCGGCCATCTGAAATATGTGCAGATAATCCCGGTAAAAAAACAAAAAATAGCTAAAGATACTGAAAAACAAGAGAACATTGTATGCTTTGTCACTGGATTTTTTCTGTAGCAGTAGCAGGATCATTCCCGCAAGGAACAGGAAATGAAGGGAAAAAAGAGCCTGTATTGATGGGTTAAGCAGAGAGAGGAGATTGGTTGTTGTCATTGTCTCGGGGTGCGTACTTTCAATGAAGGAGATGTCCCGGCGATACTACCAGAATTTTGGGTAACATAGAGCTTTGGAAATCATTTGTCCTGTTTTATTAAGCGGGCGGAAGAGAAAACATGAGCCATGGACGGCAAGCCAGTACGAAATAACGGAAGCGATTACCGATCCCATACCGCCATAATGTGGAATTAGCACAATGTTGAGAAGAATATTAGTCACGCAACCCAGAAAATCAGTAATAAAATGCAGGCGTGTCCAATTCATGGCGGTCAGATAGTAACTACGGGCAAAGCCGAGGTTGATGAACAGGGAAGCCCACGCCAAACCCACAAGCATGTTTGCGGCTCTGACATACGCAGGGCCAAAGAGCAGAGGCACCAGCCAGCTTGCGACAAATGTCATCGGTACGGCTACTGCGTAACCGGAGAAGGCCATAATATTATAGAATCTTTGCAGCCGATCCTGAAATAGCACCTCATTGTTCTCTTTTGCTGCAATAATACCGGGAAATAGTGATGAAGAGATCGATAACGGTATAAAATAAAGTGCTTCTGCCAACATCGCCGCAACAGCGTAAATTCCCAATTCACTATTACCCGCCATCTCACCAATCAGGATCTTGTCTGCCCGCATGTAGATAGTAATGACAATTTCAGTAATAATGAGCGGCCAACTGTCTCTCAACAGTTCTTTTGCCGTAGGTATGTTTGAGCGCCAGTCTGTTAATCTGTTGCCACAGGAACGATAGGCAACAATCAATCCCAGGGAACCGAAAATAATCTCTACCATCCCGACCCAGGCGAAAGCTTGTAGCGGGGCATGGTATACGATCAGCACAATCTTTACGGTGGAGCACGTCAGAAAGGCAACACTTTTTGAGCAGGCGCTGAACTTTGAGCGCACCTGTGATTGGAAAAAAAAATCAATGGTGCCAAACGACTGAAAGACAAGGCCTATGGAGGTGATTCCAACCAGCAGGCGTATCAGGTGGTCTGTTGAGCGCAGAAATAGAATGGTGGCCATAATCAGCCCGCATGTGACGAAAGCAGCGAGTAATTTCAGGAGGAATGCAGTCCCGAGAATTTCGTCCATTCGGTCAGGGTCCCGGACAATATTACGGATTACTATCCCGTCCAGGCCGAGTAGGGCGATAGTTGAAAAAAGTCCGACAAAAGCAACGGCATAATTGAGCTGGCCGAACTGCTCCGGACCCAGGTAACGAGTGACCCAGATGCTGACAAGGAGCCCAACCCCCATGCGGAGAATGTTATCAGCAAGAAGCCAGCCGGTGTTGCCGATAGCCTTCTGCAGCTCATGGCGACCTTCAATGTTTTTCCTGATGATTGCAGGAAGGCAGCGGATCAAGGTCTGGCTCATGGTGCCGGTTACAACTCCTGTTGGCGGGATTAAAGCGGATAACGACAAGCTAATAAAACGATTAATTATGGGTGTATGATGCGGCGCTGTCAATTTTATTCCGTGTCGATAATACGTCTGAAAACTTCATTCTGCTTGATATGCCGGCACCCTTTGTGGTAGTTTCCTACAATGAAACTAGCTATTATATTCCCCCCGCTGCCGTTCGGCTGGACACCCGTTGCCCCTCCGATTCTTGAATACCTTGCCGCCCTTACCCGACGCGAAGACCCGACAATCGAGATTGAAGTATACAGCGCCAGTGCTACTCCTGACGTTTTTGATACACTCGATTGTGATCTGGCGGCCATCAGTCTGCTGACGCCGACATCTGTCCCAGGCTATAAAATTGCCGCCACGCTGCGCGCACGGGGAGCAAAAGTAGTTTTCGGGGGAATTCATGCCTCGTTGCTTCCTGATGAAGCGGCCCGGCATGGTGATGCCGTTGTAACTGGTGAAGCCGAATCTGCCTGGCCTCAGGTATTGCGGGACTTCAAGACAGGTGTTTTGAAACAGTTTTACCAGGGTGAACGCCTGCAGCTTGATAATTTACCGACGCCATTGTACGGGATGCTCCAGCATGGGCATCAGTTTCGAATCGTTAACACCTCGCGTGGTTGCCCGTACAACTGCACTTTTTGCTCGGTCAAGCCATTTATGGGGGCTGATATCAGATTTCGGCCGATCGATGATGTTGTCAGGGACGTACATGCGATTCCGGAAAAAATGTACATAAATGGTGATGAAAACATCTGGTGGCAGGGGTTTGAACAGCGAGCTACCGATATGTTTACGGCGCTCAAAGGGAGCAAAAAGAAATGGATGGGCTTTGGCAGTCTTCGTCCGGTGATGAGTCCGGCCGGCTCTCGCATGCTGAATGCGGCCCGTGAAAGCGGCATGCTGACGGTGTGGGTTGGTTGGGATGCTATTTCCGACGATGCCCTTACCTCTTATCGGGCTAATGGTAAAGTCGGCGTCGACCGGGAACGTGCCGTCAAAACCCTGCGGGATCACGGTATTGATGTGTCACTGTTTTACATGCTGGGAGGTAGAAACGATTCTCTTGACGACTTCAAACGCTCGGTAGAGTTGGCAGACCGACTGGGCGTCAGTATGCATCCATCGCTACTAGTACCGTACCCCGGCACGGAGTTGCGGCGCCAGTACGAACCGTACCTCTACAAGGATCTGGGGTGGGAATACTATACCGGCGCCTACGCTTTGTTTGAACACCCTGATCCGGCCATGACTCCTGAAGTAAGGGAAGAATTATTCTATGAGAGTTCTTTGGAAATATTAAGCACGTGGCGTATTATTAGCCATATGAAAAATGTGCCGCTTTCCGGTTTCCCTTATGCGCATATCTTGTCGTTAATGAACCAGCTTCCGGTTCGCGCCGGGATGAAGATTGCCTACGAGAAGTGGAAAATAGATAAGAATGAGGCCCGTAGAAAGCAGATTGTTGGGTAACTGTTTGAAAGATTGTCTTGGAATGCGCATGGCGACTGGGAATTACCAGTCGCCATGCGTTGTTTTATGATTTACTCTATTGTTTTAATGGCTTCTCCGATTTAAGCCCTGCAGGGTGATCAAGCAGATCCTGTTTCTTTTCTTCAGACGCATACCAGTCCAGCGGTCGATCGGTCTGATCCTTAAAGGTGTTGAGTGATGCATCCCGCAACTCTGCTGCCTCTTTACTGGACTGTGACATCAGGATTTCATCCACTACCTGCGGACAGGAAGCTACTGATCCAGGTCTGGCTTCGATCTCTTCCCGGATGCTTGGTTCGGCCTTTGGATCCTTCGCAAAGCGCATTTTAAGATCTATTGAAAAATTTGAGTAGGTTTCCAGCATGCGGAAGATGGTCGAATCACCCATTGCTCCAATGGTTTTATCTTCATCCGGTAACGGCGATACCTTACCGTTTTCGATTTTTGCCCGACCGACGATTTCGCAACAGGTGCCGTTATTGTCGGTATATCCAAGGTTATCAGTGATGACGGCCAGAACAGTCGGAACATTGGCCAGATCCCAGTGGGCGAGCAATCCTACTTCGCCATCCGGCAACGGAGAAAGGTCATCAATATTCATGGCCAGCACCCGCGACCAGGGCGGAACCGGGCGGGTACGTTTTTGAGGTGGGAGGCCCTTTATATATCGGCGAAGCGTATTATCGAACAGGTTGGTTGCTGTCTCCGCCTCACCCAATACATTGACACAATGGGTTTCAGGGATGTCCAGGATTTCTTTCACCATCGAATAATAATCATCACGGGTAACAACTCCGAAGCGGCCACGGTAGCCGCCGCCGTCGCAGATTCGACTTCCCGGAGGAAGTTTGAATTTTATTTTCTTACGGCGACATGATTGGAAAAAGTAGACATAGGCAGCCGTAGCTCCGATCAGTGCTACCGGAACCCCGCTCGCTTCAGACTCCCGCAGCGCTTTCAGCAGGTTTTTGACATCAATGCCGGTTTTGCCAAGAAGGAACATGCTGTCATCTGTGCCGAAATGGGTGCGGGTTTGGTCCATGCCGATGGCCATACCCATTGAGGGAGCCAGTTGCGGACTGGGAGCAAGTATCAGTATGCGGCACCGTTTTCCCTCTTCAAAATCCGGGAATAGGTATGATGCGGTCATCTTCTTGTTGGCACCGAAAACCAGCTTTTTACCATCTTCGTCACGGAAGATGCGGCCTCGCTGGGTGAGACTAGTGGTGCCGCCGGTCAGGCATGCCATGACCGCCTGTTCAAGGGGGAAAGAGGCAACCAGATGAGTCTTGAAAACATCATTATAGACCATAGGGACGTCCTGCCAGCGGCTGATATCACCCGGTTTTACTTTTTTGACATCACAGAATTCACGGAATATTTTGTTGGTTTCGTAGTGCAGGGCAAACATTTGCATGCAGTAGTCGTTAAATTTATCATCGGAAAGTTCTCCGTCGACGCCGGCTTCGATAAGCGCAAGCACTTCTTCAGTCAGGCGGTGGCTGGTTTCTGCAGTGGTGGGCATGATCAACTCCTCTGTATCAGGGTGTAAATATTACAAGCATACTCCCATATTTATGCAAAATATACACCACTGGAATTTAGGGTGCAATTACGGAGATTACTGGTTGGTTGAGCGGTCGAAATTATAAAGTTCTGCCTAACTATTACGCACAGGCCGCCTATAAAATATTCAGTGGACTGTAATGCTGTACGGGAATGGTTGTAAGCTGTTATGTGTTGACCGACCACCGCGCTATTGGCACTCTGCCCAAATGCTTGCAAATTGAGTTAAATGCAGCTAGTTTACGAAGGGATTGGTTACGTTCTGGAGGATTCGGTATGCAGCAGTACGAGATGACTTTTTTCTGGACCGCTGTTGCCTGCTACGGTATTGCCGCTTTCGGCTATATTTTCGGGTTGTTGGCACGTAAAGACGCTTTATTTAATTGTGCCCTCTCTTTTGTGGTGGTCGGACTGTGTGGGAACGTCAGTGCAATCGCAGTACGCTGGTTTTTCGGGAGCGTGCCCCCCTTTTATGCAATGTCGGAATCGTTGGCTTCAGTTGTTGTGATTGCAGTACTGATCTTTCTGACTGCCCAGTTCATTGCCAGAAATCTTGAGGCGACCGGTGTGCTGGTCATGCCGGTCTGTTTCATTTTGCTGGGGTGGGCGGGTACCATGATGAAAGGTTTTGATGGTGCTGTGCCTGTAGCCTTGCGGAGCACGTGGCTCTGGACGCATATCTTTGCAGCTACGACCGGTTTCAGTTCCGTTTTGCTGGCAGCTTCTGCGGGGCTGCTCTATCTGCTGAAAGAGCGTAAAAGCGGCGGTTTGTATGAAAAATTTCCAAACTTGTTGTCGCTTGATGAACTAAGCTACAGATGTGTTGTAGGAGGTTTTGTCTTTCTGGGACTGATGATTTTCTCCGGTGCTTTATGGTCTCAACAAGTCAAGGGCCGTTACTGGAACTGGGATCCGGTTGAGGTCTGGTCACTGTGCAACTGGCTGGTATACGGCATGTACCTGACACTTCGAATTACCATGGGGTGGCGGTATCGCCGCATGGCGATCTATGCTCTGGTTGCTATGGCGATCATGATAATCAGTTACTGGGGAATTCCTTTTGTTTCATCAAGCTTTCATACCGGCTTCAAGATTGGGCATTAAGTCAGGAGTGTCAGCTTGAAACGTTTTGGTTCAATTTTGTTTTATCTTGGTGGCTGTGTGTGGATAGCGTATGCCATTGCCAAATATATTATGGGATGGGACGTCACGCTTCGCCAGTTTCTGCCCTACCATCTGGTGGCCGTTATTCCTGGAGTAGCAATGAAGCATGGACTAGTTTTGTATGAACGAATTTTTGCTTGCTGGAAGCAGAATAGTTGAGGTTGATGTAATTACGGGGGGATGTGCCGTTTATGATTCTGAAAAAAACGTTGATTGTTTTGAACGGCTTCGTCCATGACTTCGCAGCTGGAATCTGGCTGGCAACCGTTGTCACTATTTCCGTTCTACATGATGCCCATGCCAAGGTAGCCTCTGTTGTCGGCATATTGAACCACCTTGAACACATTTTCTTCTGGTGGAGTGTTGTTGCTGCCGTGCTTATCATGGCAACTGGTGCCGGGCGTACTTTTACGTATGTTGACAACTGGTATGGAGAAGATGCCGAAAAACAGCGGCGCAAGGCTTTGATTGTTAAGCATGTGGTACTCTTCTCCGCCTATGCGCTTGGTTATCTCTGGATATGGGACAAAGTATTCCATCCTCACTGATTATGCTGGTAGATTTTTTGCATGTTTAAAAAATCCTTTCAGGATTGATTTTATCCTGTTATAGTTGCTCGGCATTCAAATCGATATTTTTGGACACTTTATGACCTTAAAACGTGTTGCCCTGATTACGCCCCCCTATCATTCCGGAGTTGTAGAGTCTGCCGGAACCTGGCTGAATGTCGGCTTTGTTTATATCGCAGGTTCCCTTCGTGCCGCCGGTTATGAAGTTGACTATTATGACGCCATGTCCCTGTGGCATAAGTGGCCTGAAATCAAGGCCCGTATTGAGGCTTTCAAGCCGGATGTCGTAGCTACCACCTCGTTTACCGCCTCTATTATCAAAGCGCTCGAATTGTGCGATCTGGCCAAACAGATCAATCCATCCGTTGTTACCGTGCTTGGAAATGTTCATGCTGCCTTCTGCTACGATGAAGTTCTGCAGGATGCTCACAATGCATTAGACTATATCGTTCGCGGTGAGGGAGAGGTGACACTGGTCGAACTGTTAGACTGCCTCAATGCCGGTGGCGACCCGTCAACGATTGACGGTCTGGCCTTTTGGCGGAATGATGCCGTGGTAGTTACGCCGAAGGCCGCATATATCCATGATCTGGATGCTCTCCCGA
>Ga0194037_1001070_pt1 | contig 20497 bp, 20 predicted proteins | sample JunL306m_MetaG_FD_148653 | JGI IMG/M metagenome (GOLD analysis project Ga0194037, IMG submission 148653) | Anoxic zone freshwater microbial communities from boreal shield lake in IISD Experimental Lakes Area, Ontario, Canada - Jun2016-L304-6m | ecosystem: Environmental > Aquatic > Freshwater >...
TTAGAATATGGTATGCCACCTACTTCAGGTATTGGTATAGGAATAGATAGATTATGTATGATGATGTTAAATCAACCCTCTATACAAGACGTATTATTCTTCCCACAAATGAGACCCGAAAACAACGAGTAATCGCTCCTTATTTCGACTAAGAAAAAACTATTTGTTTATTGATCGCGATAATTTAAAGCAGGTTTACGATCTCCTAAAATTGCTTTATAGTTATAGTCGCCCTTTGCTTTCTTAAATTCTTCGGTAGCAGTAGCAATGATAGATGGCTTTAACATAAAGTCAATGGCAGTAAGGGCCATTGTTTTACTCGCCACCAACATTCCTTTAGTGCCTATCTCTGTACCTCCAGCAGCCACTGCTTGCCAGCTATGTGCGGGAGTTCCCGGAACCCAAGTAGCAACTCGCAATCCCACAGTAGGCTTTGCATAGCTTACATCGCCCACATCGGTAGAACCTTGATTGCCTTCAGATTGATAAGATAAAGGTTTAATCGTATTTGCAGATTCGATAGGAGGTGCTTTCGTAAAAAAAGTAGGTTGTAATTTTTCAGCAAATGCAATTTCTTCTTTGGTATAAGTAATGCCACCCACTTTTTCTAAGTTAGATTGCATCACTTCATTCAAAGTTTTATTAATCAGTAAATCATGCGTTCCGCCAATGATTTCATATTGAAATTTTGTGCCTGTACCTAAAGCAGCACCTTCGGCAGCTTTTACGACTCTATCAAAAATATCAACTACATCTCCGCGTTTTGGATGACGAACATAATAATATACTTCAGCAAAATCAGGAACCACATTAGGTGCTTTACCTCCATTGGTAATGATATAATGAATACGAGTTTCTTGTGGAATGTGTTCGCGCATCATGTTCACCATATGATCCATGGCTTCCACTGCATCTAAAGCAGAACGTCCTTGTTCGGGCGCTGCAGAAGCGTGTGCCGAAATTCCATAAAATCTAAACTTAGCCGATTTATTGGCTAAAGCACTAGTTGTTGTGACTCCATTCACATCATCAGGATGCCAATGTATCACTGCATCTACATTATTAAATAAACCTGCACGTACCATATATACTTTACCGCTTCCACCTTCTTCTGCAGGACATCCAAATACTTTAATAGTTCCAGTTAATTTTTTTTCTTCAATTAATTTTTTAATTGCAATCCCTGCAGACACACTTGCTGTTCCAAATAAATGATGACCGCAACCATGTCCTGCATTTTTTCCGTCAATACTTTTTTTAGTAGGATTCGCTTCTTGTGATAAACCTGGTAAGGCATCAAATTCGGCTAAAATCCCAATCACCGGAGAGCCGCTACCATAAGTGGCTACAAAAGCGGTAGGAATATCTGCAACACCTGTTTCCACGGTAAAGCCTGCCGCTTTTAAATTTTGAACATGAAGCGCCGAGCTCTTTGTTTCTTTATAACCTACTTCGGCAAAATCCCATATTTGCAAAGCCGTTTTTTTATCTGCTTCATAAGTTCCATTGATGCTATTTAATGCAGCAGCTTTAGCAGCATTAATTTGCGCTTCAATAGGATCTACCTTCACTTTTTTTTGAGCTTGAACCAACAAACAAGCCATCATTCCACTTAATACAAGTAATTTTTTCATAGGGAGTTATTAAAAATGTATAATCTTATAAAAATAAATCATAAAATAATTGAGCACCAGGAACCACCGAATAATGTGCTAAATCGGTGATGCCTTCTTTCGCCAATACTTCTTCATCAATAAAAGTTTGTCCAGTATAGGCTAATTTTTCTTTACTTAAAATAAAGTAAGCAGCATCCGCAATGATGTCTGGCGTGCGACTCATATTAGCCAGCATTTGTCCGCCCAATAAATTACGCACTGCAGCGGTATCAATGGTTGTGCGCGGCCACAGTGAGTTACAAGCAATACCATCTTCTTTAAATTCTTCGGCCCAACCCAACGTCATCATGCTCATATCGTATTTAGTAATCGTATAGGCAACATGAGGTCCCAACCATTTGGGTGCTAAATTAATGGGAGGAGATAAAGTTAAAATATGTGCATGCGCAGATTTTTTTAAATAAGGAAGCGCATGTTGTACTACTAAAAAAGTGCCACGTACATTAATGCTATGCATTAAATCAAAACGTTTACTAGGTGTACTAGATGTATCTGTTAATTGAATGGCACTGGCATTGTTAATGACAATATCAATCCCTCCAAAACGGTCTACTGTTTTTTGAATCGCGTTGGCAATTTGTGCTTCATCTCTAATATCAACTTGCACCGCTAAAGCTTTCACACCTAATGCTTCCACTTCTGCTGCTGCCGAAAATATAGTGCCCCCTAATCGCGGATCTTCTTCTACCGACTTGGCTGCAATAACTATGTTAGCCCCTGCACCTGCTAGCTTTAAAGCCATTGCTTTTCCAATCCCTCTGCTACCTCCCGTAATAAAAACGGTTTTTCCTTGTAATGACATGGCCTGTTTATTTAAGAATGAATGCACTAATTATTTTTTCGGTTTCAGCACATGCAGTTTCTAAATGATCATTTTTAATGATGGCATTAAATTCATGGCTAAAACTAATTTCGTAAGCGGCTTTATCTAAACGCATTTGCATGCTTTCGGGTGTTTCGGTTTGACGTTTTTGTAAACGTTCTTTTAAAGCTTCCATGGAAGGTGGTTGAATAAAAATAGACAAACATTTTTCGCCTAATTGTTTTTGTACTTTAATCGCGCCTTTTACATCGATATCTAACAAAGGAATTTTTCCTTGATTCCAAATACGATCTATTTCTGATTTTAAAGTGCCATAATAAAGGCCCTCATATACCATTTCATATTCTAAAAAAGCATCCTGATAAATATATCCTTCAAAAGTAGATTTGGATATAAAATGATAGGCTACCCCATCTTGCTCGGCACCTCTAGGAGCGCGCGTGGTAGCGGATATAGAGAAAGCAAATTGTGGAAATTGTTGTAATAAATAGTTGCTAATAGAAGTTTTGCCCGCACCAGAAGGCGCAGTGAGAATAATTACTTTTTGAAAGGTAGCGGACATCCTATAAAGGTTTTTGGAACAACAATTTCAACAGGACTAAAATTACATAAATACCGCCTAAATAAATAAATTATCTGACCCGCTGATAACTCTAATTATACCGTATATTTAAGTATAAAATTTATCAATTAAATAATTGTATTATGCAAAAACAACTATTTACCATTTTGTTGGTCGCAGCTAGCTTTATGGGAATCGCACAGCGTCCTACAGAAGTAAGTGCACCAGCACCTAAGTCGACCGAAAAAGATCCTAATGGTGATTTTAAGCGCGAACTTAATTTGAGTCAAAAGACAGAAAATAAAGGAGAGGTGACTATCAAAGGACAAAAAGTACCTTATAAAGTAACGGCCACCACGCAACCTGTTTGGGATGAGGATGGTAAAGCGATAGCTGCTTTATTTTATGTGTATTATGAGCGTACCGATGTCACTAATAAGGAAACAAGACCTTTAGTGATTTCATTTAATGGAGGTCCAGGTACTGCAAGTGTTTGGATGCATATTGGATATACAGGTCCAAAGCGTTTAAAAATTGACGATGAAGGATATCCTATTCAACCTTATGGATTTGAAGACAATCCACAATCCTTGTTGGACGTAGCCGATATCGTTTACATTGATCCAGTGAATACCGGTTTTTCTCGTATCGTAGATAAATCAGTTCCTACTTCTAAATTTTTTGGCGTGAATGCTGATATTAAATATTTAGCAGATTGGATTAATGCATTTGTGTCGCGTCAAAAAAGATGGGCTTCTCCTAAATTTTTAATTGGAGAAAGTTATGGCACCACACGTGTATCTGGATTATCATTAGAATTACAAAACAGACATTGGATGTTTTTAAATGGTGTGATTTTAGTATCTCCTACCGATTTAGGAATTGATCGTGATGCAGTGTCAGACGCTGCTTTACGCATTCCTTACATGGCTGCTACTGCATGGCATCATAAAAAATTAGCACCCGAATATTTAGCAAAGGATTTACCTGCGTATTTACCCGAAGTAGAATCTTTCACTGTCAATGAATTGTTGCCAGCGATGGCGCAAGGCGGTGCTTTGTCTGCAGAGAAGCGCAAGGAAATGGTGAAGAAAGTATCTAAGTATATTGGATTGAGTGAAACCGTAGTGGCACAACAATCTTTAAATATTCCGTATGATTATTTTTGGAAAGAATTATTACGTGATCAAGGAAAAACAGTAGGACGTTTAGATTCAAGATATATTGGTATTGATAAAATTAATGCTGGACAAAAACCAGATTATAATTCAGAGTTAGTATCCTGGGAACATTCTTTCACACCCGCCATCAATATGTATTTGCGCGATGAGTTAGGATATAAAACCGATTTAAATTATTATATTTTTGGACCTACTAATCCTTGGGATCAATCTAATAATAAAACAGGGGACAACTTACGTCAAGCCATGATGGAAAATCCTTACTTGCATTTATTAGTACAGTCTGGATATTATGATGGAGCATGTGATTATTTCAATGCGAAATATAATATGTGGCAAATGGATCCTGCAGGAAAAATTCAAGATCGTATGTTTTGGGAAGGTTATAAAAGTGGACACATGATGTATTTGCGCAAAGAAGATTTAGCAACTTCTAATGAACACTTAAGATCGTTCCTTAAAAAGAGTGTTCCACCTCCAGGCACACCCGCTATATTTAAATAAGAGTTTTTAAAAAATAAGGCATACAAGACACAAATCGGTCCCGTCTCGAAAATAGAGTTGGGACCGTTTTGTTTTATAAGTACTTCATAATCAATCTATAAAAATAATATGTTATAACTTAATAATGTTATAACTTTATCAAAATTCAATCTATGGAAGATAGGCCACTATATACTGCAAGGGTGCGTAAAATTGGAAACTCCCAAGGCGTATTATTAAGCAAGGAAGTATTGCAAAAACTAAAAATTGTGCAAGGTCAAGAAATTGAATTTATTGTAAAGGAGGATCAGACCATTTTATTAAAACCAGTTACCCCCCCAACAAAACCACTAAAAAATAAATTAAATCTTTCCTTATCTACTTGGGACCATCAATTTGCAAACGCAATAAAAAATAATGATACCCCTGAGAAAGATATTTTTGAAGGAATGAACAATCAATTTGATGACAATGAGTGGTAATCATTTTAATCAATTTGATGTTTGGGAAATTGATTTGAATCCTACTAAAGGAAGTGAAGTAAAAAAATCAAGGCCTTGTGTGATTGTATCACCCAATGCAATGAATCAACATTTGAATACAGTGATTGTTGCACCCTTGTCACATACCCAAAAAAATTATCCATCCAGAATACCATCTTTTTTTAAAAATGATGCTGGAGAAATTATGTTGGATCAAATAAGATGTGTAGATAAAATAAGATTGCATGAAAAGTTGGGAAGCATTGATGCGACCAATTCTAAAGACATTCTCAAAGTATTAAGAACTATGTTCTCTTAATATCTTTTCTTAAAGTTTCTATTATTATTATTGTTGCGACCGCCGCCACCACCACCAGGACCACTTGGACCACGGCGATTGTTGTTATTGTTGTTGCGGTTATTCTGCCAACGACCACCAGCAGGACGATAATCATCACGTTCAAAGTTTTGATTACGATGCTTAATATAAGGTGTGTTGCTAAATTCTAATTCTCCACCAGTGATTGAATTTAATTCATTACGAATGGCATCATCTTGCACTAATTCTTTATGCCAATTACTATAAGCTAGTTTCATGTAATGCGCAATCGCGTGTGCAAAGCCGGCTTTCTTTTCTTCATCTTTTTCCGCCATAGCTTTATCAATCACCAATTCTAAATTCTTACCTAAATGCGCATATCTAATTTTACGTTTAGGATAAGGCAAAGGATCCGGCTTTTGCTTATAGGTTTCTTTCGTTGGAATGGGATAGGGGCTATCTACCTCCAATTTAAAATTGCTCATAAAAAACAGGTGATCCCATAATTTATGTTTGTAATCCTCAATATTTTTAAGTTGGGGGTTTAAAAAGCCCATAAGTTCAATCACTACTTGAGCTTGCTCCTGCCTTTTGGCAGGATCCTCAATAGTCATTAGATGGTCCACCATTCTTTGAACGTGACGCCCATACTCCCTCATCCCCATGATGCTTCTTGCTGTATTGTATTCCATGTAATTATGTACTCCTCGAGTAACAAATGTAAGGATTTATTTTATCTTCGTAGTATGGAGCAATTGTTACAACAAATTGAGGCAATCAAAAAGGAAATCGCCGAAGCGACGGCCACAGGCCAAGCCGAGGTAGAGCAATACCGAATTAAATACTTGGGAACCAAAGGTTTGGTAAAACAAATCATGGGGGAGATGAAAAATGTCCCCAATGACCAAAAAAAGGAATTTGGCCAAATATTGAATGCTTTCAAGTTAGTGGCAGAGGAAAAATTGGAACAATTGCAAGCAGCTTTGGGAGATAGTGCCGAAGTAGATGATTCAAAAGATTACACTTTACCAGGCGATACGGTAACCGTGGGAACCAGACACCCCTTAAATTTAGTACGCAATCAAATGGTATCTATATTTAAACGTTTGGGATTTGCGGTAGCAGAAGGTCCGGAGGTAGAAGATGATTGGCACAACTTTGGTGCGATGAATTTACCTGCTGATCATCCAGCGCGAGATATGCAAGATACTTTCTACGTGCAAGAGCCCAATGAAGAAGGAGCAGCATGGTTATTAAGAACACATACAAGTAGCGTGCAAGCACGTGTGATGGAAACACAAAAGCCACCTATTAGAGTGATTTGTCCAGGAAGAGTATATAGAAACGAAACCATATCTGCGCGCGCGCATTGTTTTTTTCATCAAGTAGAAGGATTGTATATAGATGAAAATGTAAGCTTCGCTGATTTAAAACAGACCCTCTATTTTTTCGTACAAGAAATGTTTGGTAAGGAGGTCAAAGTAAGATTCCGTCCAAGTTATTTTCCATTTACCGAGCCCAGTGCCGAAATGGATATTAGCTGTCAAATATGCAGTGGCAAAGGATGTAACATATGTAAGCACACAGGATGGGTAGAAATTTTAGGAAGCGGAATGGTACATCCTAATGTGTTAAAAAACTTTGGAATAGATACCGAAAAATATACCGGCTTTGCATTTGGAATGGGTGTAGAACGTATTGCACAATTAAAATATCAGGTAAACGATTTACGTTTATACTCACAAAACGACTTACGCTTTTTGCAACAGTTCAAGAGCGTTTGATAAATTATGTTACACAACACTAAGGGGATCATTTTACGCGTTACAAAATATGGCGATACCAGTGTAATCATATCAGCGTACACCGAACTATTTGGTTTACAACAATACATGGTAAAGGGCGTGAGAACGACCAGCAAAAAAGGAGCAAGCAAGGGTGTGTTTTATCAACCCGGCGCCATATTACAAATGGAAGTATATCACGCACCCATGAAGTCACTTCAAATGCTTAAGGAGTCCAACTGGGATTATGTGTATCAAACAGTATATTCAGATGTATTACGAAACGCAGTGGCCTTATACATTGTAGAGGTATTGCAACAAACTTTACAACCCGAACCACATCCCGAATTATTTTATTTAATAGAAGATACTTTAAAGCAATTAGATAAAGGAGGTCCTGGATTAGTGAGCAACTTACCTATCTATTTTTTAATTCACTTAAGTCAAACCTTAGGTTTTGGATTGCAAGGAAAATATAGTTCCGAAACTCCCTTATTAGATATCAAAGAAGGAGAATTTGTAGCGAAGCCACCAGCGCACCCTTATTTTTTAGAAGCACAAACCGCGCAAGTAGCATCTACTTTTTTGCAAGTACAATTTTATAATGATTTAGAAACCATATCGCTTAGTGGTGCACAACGAAAAAAAATCCTAGAACTATTTCAGTTATCACTTAGTTGGCATTATAAAAAATTTAGTGAAATCAAATCCCTTCCTATTTTACAATCCATATTGCATTAGGTATCGTTTTAATTTACACAAAGCCACTTTTGTGTGTGATAATACTACAAGGAAAATCATCTAAGTCTACAGACTAATTTTTAATCATGAGTCTATTTTTAATAACTGCAAGGTTATACGCCTTGCTAGTTAAATACACTCAATGCAAAAAACTCTAAAGTATGGTCTATTAGGCTTGTCATTCATTCTAATTTTTAGTGCTTGTACAAAGGAGAGCTTAATCTTACACACATCATCTCCTTTGACAATAAAAGGATCCATTCAGCAGTTAGCTACTCAAATTAAAAATTGGAGAGATTCTGTAGTAGGTGGTAAGGCCACGACCCCAGGAGAAGCTTCAAATATCAAAGCAAATAGTATTACTAAAATTAATGGCGATATTTTGATTCAGAATATACAATGGAATGTCGCTTATTTGAACTTTGATTCAAGTGTCAAAAAAAGTGTGATTGTTCCTATTGATATTAATTATAAGACGGGGGATTATTTACAATTAGCAACAAGCATTGTGAATGATACCATTAATGGATTGATTATAAGAACCACTCCAGATAGCTTGTATTATGCTACTCACAAGGATTTTAATGAGTATAGTAACTATTCAGGGACCGTTACTATTTATACCATCCAAGGTAAATTTTTACAAAAAACATTTTTCAAAGACGGAAATAAATACTCAAACAATGTAAGCAATATTAAAAATAATGAAACCATAAAGTCACTTGTAAGTTGTTTTGATTGTGTTCATGATTTATTTGATGTTGTAGTAAGTGGTAAAATTATTAAAGTACCTCCAGCCTCGTTAGCAGATATCATACAAGGATATGCAGGTCCTTCCGTAAGATTAGGGGATATGTTTGTAGGAAGAGGTGTTGGATCATCTGGATATGGGCCATCAATATTCGACCCCATCAAAACGAAGTGGCTAGACGAAATAGATGCCTCTGGATTAGATGGGAATCCTTGTGCTAAAAAAGTGTATGAAAATTTAAAAAATAGCGGCACCATATTTTCTGTTTTAAAAGACTTTTTTGAAGAAAACCCACAATCTAAGTTAGTTTTTAAAATAGAAGTCATATATATACTAGGAACGAATGAAGAAGTCAATGGTAGAACTATTAGAGACTCTATTACAGGTAATTTTAATATTATATTAAATCCTAATTATCTTGAAAAAGCTAGCCCCATTTCAATCGCAAGAACTATTTTACACGAATCCTTACATGCAGAGATGAGATATTATCTTATCACTCATGCTATAAATACAATTTTTAATGAGGAAAATTTACTCTTTGCAACTAATAAATATGGAAATACAGATTTGGGTCATAATTTAATGGCAGATTTTTATAGAGGCATAATAATACAAGCTTTAAAACAATTTGATTTAAATTGTGGCTTGAATGAACTTGATCGAGAAGTTGGTTTTTACGAAGCTTTATCATGGGGAGGATTATACAAGACACAAAGCTGGAGCAATTTTGTTGATGCTAATAAAATAGCACTTATTATTTATAATGAAGAAAATAATGGAGGTTGCTTAAATTATTTAAAGCCATACTAAAATGAAATATATATTCATACAAATAATATTATTATTATTTTTTACTCGACTAAATGCGCAAGTAGAATTAGTTCCAATTAGTGGATATAATTTTATGGGAAATATAATGAAAAATTATATTATTGATGATTTCCCTTATTCTAAAGGAGCATTATCTTATAATGCAACTATAAAAGAGATTGAAAATTTTAATACAAAATTAGATAGTTGTTCATTTAATGGACATACTGAAAAAAGAATTTTTTTTAATAAATATTCAATAAATTTTTTTAGACAATATTATAGTTTTATTAGAAATGGGAATAAATTAATTAAAGTCTATTTCTTTCTAATAAATAATAATAATGGATATAACCTTGACTTTTTAAAAAAAGTAAAGTTTGTACCTTGGTATTCTATGGATGGAGTATGGGTTGATTTTATCTGTTTTGAATATAATATTAACACAAACGAATTGTGGGAAACTGATTTTTGATATACCCATGAAACACCTTTTAAATCAATTTATGAGTTTGTTGCAGAATCTAAAAAGAAATTAAATGGACTCCAAATTAGTCCTATATGAACCTAAACCCATCTTTTCACAGTATCCGTAATACTTATAACTCCCGGCTTTTTGCCTTTGTCAAAACTGCCTAAGTGTTTATCCATTTGTAATGCGCGTGCGCCGTTGAGTGTGGCCCAGCCGAGCATTTCGGCAAGAGGTATTTCGGGATGAAATTTTTGTATGGTTTTAATTTCATCTAAAATATTTAAACTCCAATTGCTTGCATAGCTATCGGTCCCTAATACAATAGGAACTTGTTGTTCTCTTAATAAATGAATGGGAGGCATTGCGTTTTCAATATATTGATTCGCATTAGGGCATAAGCACCAAAACGTATTAGGCATTTGTTGTTTTACTTTTTTAATATCTGCTTCGGAAGTAAAACTATTGTGCACTAAAATAGTTCGGTGTGCATTCTTTAAATATGGAATCATCGATTGCAAACTAGATACTCCTGTAGGTTCAAAAAAATCTAGCTTCACATTCACGCGCACATACATATCTAAAAATGCGCCTGTCTTTTTTTCAAAAAACTCATTCTCGTCTGCCGTTTCTTGATTGTGCATCGTGATGGTATGCGTTTGAAAATGATCACTTAATAATTTCCATAAATTAAAACTTACCGAATACGGTGCATGGGGCACCAAGGAGGCACGCACACAATTTTCATAAAACTGTTGTTGCATTTCTAATCCCTTTACAATTTTATCATGCGCTCGAGTGGGATCTAAATCATACAACTCAATAAAACTATAATAGGCGATTCTCTTTTTTCCTTTTTGATCTAAAGTATCAAGGGTGTTACAAATATCTCCCACTGCGACTATACCATTCGCAAACATTTCATCTTCCGCATGAATAATGGCATCTTGTATTTGTTCTGCTTGCACATTTCTAAGCGCCACTATTTGTTTTACAAATTCTTGCAAACCTGTTTTAGCCGGAATCATCCCTTTCATGTGAGATAATTCTAAATGACAATGCGCATTAATAAATCCTGGACTTACTATTCCTTCTATCATTTGCACGCCTTCTCCCGCTTCTGCATCTAAAACAATTCCTTGTATCACCCCTTGTTCATCGGTTATAAGTACTTTGTCCGATCCGTCTATGAGCTCGGTGCCGGTGAAAATTTGGGGTGCTTTGAATTTTAGATACATATATATAAGTAGGTATTGGCTCGCAATTCCTCTAATTTAGCCCAGTTTACCCTAAAAAAGGCCTTTTAGCCTCTGTTTTCCTAAAAATATTTTGATTTATTACTTCTTAACTCATTGATAGTCAGCATCATTTTAGTATGATGTATTTTATGATACAAAATTATTATTGATAATCAATGACTTATAAAGATGACTTTCAAAAACAGTCTTCCATTTGTTGGGAAAAGCCAAATTCCCCGCGTACCTTTGCCCTCCCTTAACAAAAGGGATAATTTATGGCTAGCGGGATAGCGCGGCCTCATTTAAAAAATAGAATTATGAGTAAACTACATTTCACCACGAAGCACGCCAACGCGGCTACCGTTAAACATGGCTGGTACATTGTTGATGGTACTAATCAAACCGTAGGACGTATCGCTTCAAAAATCGCAGCAGTTCTACGTGGTAAGAACAAAGCTTATTACACTCCTCACGTTGATTGTGGAGATTATGTAATTATCGTTAATGCAGAAAAAGTTTTGTTGACTGGAAACAAATTCCACGATAAGCAATACTTAAACTATTCTGGTTACCCAGGTGGTAAAAAAGAAGAAGCTGCAGAAGACTTAATCAAGCGTCGTCCAGAAGTTATTATGGAAAGAGCGGTTAAAGGTATGTTACCTAAAAATCGTTTAGGACGTAAGATGGTTAAAAAATTATTTGTGTACGCTGGTGATAAACATCCTCATACGGCACAACAACCCAAAGAATTTAAATTTTAAACTTCCAAATTAAAATAAATGGAAAAGCAAACAAATGCAGTAGGTCGTCGTAAGGAAGCAGTGACACGCGTCTTCGTTAGCAAGGGTAGTGGAAAAATTACCGTGAATGACAAAGATTATAAAAACTATTTTCCTTTAGTGTATTTACAAAATCAAGTAGAAGCACCTTTAAAAGTGACTGACTTATTTGGTAAATATGATATCGTAATCAACGCACAAGGCGGTGGTTTAAAAGGTCAAGCAGAAGCAGCCAAATTAGGTATTGCTCGTGTATTAATTGAATTGAATCCTGAATTACGTCCTACGTTAAAAGCGGCTGGACAATTAACGCGTGACCCTCGTAGTGTTGAGCGTAAGAAATTCGGTCATAAGAAAGCTCGTAGAAGCTTCCAGTTCAGTAAACGTTAATCCAAAGATTTATTACTTATTAATTCATTATTACAATTTATACAAATGGAAAATAACACTTCACTACAACAGCAATTACTGGAGGCCGGCGTACACTTTGGTCACCTTAAGAAGAAGTGGAACCCTAAAATGTTGCCTTACATTTTCGCTGAGAAAAAAGGTATTCATATTATTGACTTGAACAAAACAGTAGAACACTTACAAGAAACTGCTGCTGCTTTAAAGCAAATTGCTAAGAGCGGTAAAAAGATCATGTTTGTTGCTACTAAAAAACAAGCGAAAGAAATCGTTAGCGAATGTGCTAAAAAAGTAAACATGCCTTACGCCACAGAACGTTGGTTAGGTGGTATGTTGACGAACTTTAACACTGTTCGTAAGAGCGTTAAGAAAATGCAAAGCATTGAAAAAATGTTAAACGACGGAAGCGCTGAAAGCTTAACTAAAAAAGAGCGTTTGACTTTAGGTCGTGATAAAGATAAAATGGAAAAAGTATTAGGTGGTATCGCTCAATTGGGTCGTTTACCAGCAGCTTTATTCTTAGTAGATATTGGTCATGAGCATATTGCTTTAGCAGAAGCTAAGCGTTTAGGAATTCAAACTTTTGGAATGGTAGATACAAACTGCGATCCAAACAAAGTTGATTTTTCTATCCCTGCAAATGATGATGCTACAAAATCAATTGCAATTATTACCAACTATATCACTGCAGCCATTGCGGAAGGTTTAGCGGAGCGTCAAGCATCTAAGGATGATGAAGGAAGCGAATCTGAAGAAGGCAACAATGAATTAGAAGCAAAAGCGAAACGTATGGAAGCCGAAGCAAATGCTGAAGGCGGAAGAGGTAAGCGTGGTGCGGGTGCTGCTCCAACAGCCCCAGGTGCTCCTAAGCGTCGTATTCAAAGTACACGTCGCCCTGCAGGTAAGTAATTAAATATATTCATTGGGTAATTAGTGTCTAAGTGATGCTAATGACCCAATTGTTTTTATTTCAATCAAAGGGATTTTACACAATATCATTACAACTAAATAAAAAATATTTTATGAGTACAATAACAGCTGCTGATATTAATAAATTACGTCAAGCAACAGGTGCTGGTATGATGGATTGCAGAAAAGCATTAACCGAAACCAATGGTGATTTTGAAGCTGCCATTGATTGGTTACGTAAGCAAGGTCAAAAAGTGGCCGCTAAGCGTAGCGATCGTGAAGCAAAAGAAGGGGTGATTATTGCACAAACTTCTGCCGATCACAAAACTGGTTTTGTAGTATGTATTTCTTGTGAAACAGATTTCGTTTCTAAGAATGCAGAATTTGTTGCATTTGCTCAAAGCATTGCTGATGCTGCGGTTGCGAACAATGTAAAATCAGCTGAAGAATTAAATGAAGTAAGCGTGAATGGCACAAAAGTGTCTGACATGATCAACGATAAATTAGCTTCTATTGGTGAAAAAATTGCAGTAGCAAAATTTGAAAGAGTAGATGCTGCTTTTGTTTCTTCTTATATTCATGGTTCTTACCGTATGGGTGTATTAGTAGGTTTAACTTCTGAAGCTACTGAAGTGGGTAAAGATCTTGCAATGCAAATTGCAGCGATGAATCCAGTTGCAGTAGATCCAGAATCAGTTCCTGCTGAAACAGTGGTACGTGAAAGAGCGATCATTATTGATACTATGAAAGAAGATCCTAAAATGGCAGGTAAGCCAGACGAAATGATTGCTAAAATTGCAGAAGGAAAAATCAATGCCTTCTTTAAAGAGCAAACATTATTAGCGCAAGCTTTCGTAAAAGATGGTTCTAAAACTGTAGGAGATCATATCAAATCGGTGGATAGTAACTTAAAAGTAACTGAATTCAAAAGAGTTGCTTTAGGTTGAGCCCAGGGGCAGCAGTGCCTTATTCAAAAAATCCAAATAGTACAAATTCCCCGAGGGAATTAATATAGACTTTACCTCTTAATAGGGTCCCGATACATCGGGACCCTATTTTCTTGCCCCAAAATTTGTATCTTGCAAGTACAAAATAAGTATCACTATGCTGCCAAAATACAAGCGTGTATTATTGAAATTATCAGGGGAAGCATTATTAGGCGATCAAAAAAATGGAGATCCATTTGATCCCAAAGTCATTGAGCAATATGCGAATGAAATAAAACAAGTAGTTGATTTAGGCGTGCAAGTGGCTATTGTTATTGGTGGTGGAAATATTTATCGTGGCATGAACGAAGCGGATAGTGGAATTGAACGTGCACATGGAGATTATATGGGCATGTTGGCGACGATGATAAATGCCATGGCGATACAAGCTATGTTGGAAAAAATTGGAGTGTACACTCGTTTGCAATCAGCGATTAATATGGAACAAGTAGCCGAGCCTTATATCCGTCGTAAAGCATTACGTCATTTGGAAAAAGGACGTGTGGTTATTTTTGGAGCAGGTACGGGTAATCCTTATTTCACTACTGATACTGCAGGTTCTCTTCGTGCGATTGAAATGAAAGCAGATGTCATTTTAAAAGGAACACGTGTAGATGGTGTATATGATAGCGATCCTGAAAAAAATCCAGGAGCGAAAAAATTTGAACAAATTAGTTTCCAAGAATGTATTTCTAAAAATCTAAAGGTGATGGATATGACCGCCTTTACTTTATGTATGGAAAATAAATTGCCTATTATTGTTTTTGATATGAACCAACCAGGTAATTTATTAAAAGTCGTTCAAGGGGCAGGCGTAGGAACATTAGTAGGATAAATAAAGGGGCTTTCACACCACTTATGTAATATATTTTGAGTGTAGTGTAGTGGTTGTTAATTTTATTATATGCAAACATCAAATACTTTCACCTCAACTTTACAAAAAACCATAGCGGTCATCGTATTGGTTCTTGTAGGTTTTGCGGTACAAGCGCAACAGGCTTTAACTTTAAAAGAAGCAATCCAAACAGCTTTAAAAAATAGTTACAATATTCAACTGGTGGAAAATACAGTAGCTATTGCGAAAAATAACAATTACATAGGAGTAGCTGGGGGATTGCCTACCGTAACAAGTACAGTGAATAATAATAAATCATTAAGTACAATTGAACAAAGGTTTGCAGATCCCGCTCGTAATACAACTAAAACAGGCGTTGATGGAAATACATTAACTGCGGGTTTAACAGCTTCGGTTATTATATTCAACGGCTATCGCATCATGGCGACTAAGGACCGATTAGCTACTATCGAAAAGCAAAGCGAACAACAATTACAAGCACAGTTAGCGAATACCACTGCAACAGTGATGCAACAATATTATAACATCATTCGTCAACAAGCTTATTTAAAGACAATTGAAAAATCGATTGAAGCAAGTAAGCAACGATTAGATATTGTTAAGACAAGACAACAAATTGGAGTGGCTAATCAAGCGGATTTATTACAATCTAATTTAGATTTGAATGCATTGATACAAGGAAAACAAAATCAATTATTAATTATAGATCAAGCCAAAGCAGATTTATTAAATACGATGGTGTTGCCTTCTTCTACACCCATTATGATTCAAGAAGATATTACGGTGGATACTAAAATAAAATTAGCCGAAGTAGAAGCTAAAATAAAAGCCAATCCTCTATTACAATCAGCAGAGCAATTAATTAATATCAATCAATTTATTGAAAAGGAAACAAGAGCTTTAATGTATCCTACCTTACGCGCGAGTACAGGCTATAACGTGAATAGCAGTAGCTCTGCGGCGGGATTTAGTTTGTTAAATGAAAGCTATGGTCCATTCTTAGGGGTGAACTTGAGTATACCTATTTATGCTGGAAATACGGCTAAGCGTAGTTTAAAAACAGCACAGTTAAATACGAATAGCGCTCGCATACAATATAAAAATGCCGAACAAGACTTAGCCACACAATTATATAAAACCTATCAGTCTTATCAAAATAGTATTCAACAAATACCTATTGAAACGGATAACTATAAAATGTCACAATCCTTATTGGAACTCGTGATGCAAAAATATCAATTAGGACAAGCTACTATGGTAGATGTAAAACAAGCACAACAAAGTTTTGAAAATGCAGGCTTTAGAGTGGTGAGTTTACAGTTTGCTGCTAAAGTTGCTGAAGTGGAATTAAAACGCTTGTCTAATCAATTTAATTTTTAGTCATAGTTATTACTGCTAATGCAATCAAAGCTACCTCATATTGGCACTAGTATTTTTACAGTAATGAGCCAATTGGCGGTTCAGCACAATGCTATTAATTTAGGCCAAGGCTTTCCTGATTTTCCTATGAGTGCGGAGTTAATTGAATGTGTGCATCAAGCCATGAAGGACGGAAGCAATCAATATGCACATACTTATGGTGTTCCTTTACTGCGCGAAAGATTATCCGAAAAAATACAATATTTATATCAAGCAACTATTCATCCCGATACCGAAATCACTATAACACCGGGAGGGACTTATGCAATTTTTACTGCTTTTTCTACCATTATACAACCAGGTGACGAAGTCATTATTTTTGAACCTGCGTATGATAGTTATATACCTAATATTACATTTAATGGCGGTGTAGTAGTACCTATTGAATTAGAATTTCCTACATATAGCATTCCTTGGGAAAAAGTAAAAGCAGCGATCACTCCTAAAACTAAAGCGATATTAGTAAACACGCCTCATAATCCTACTGGGCGTGTATTTACAAAGGAAGATATTTTACAGTTACAGGATATTGTGTTGCAGAATAATTTGTACCTCATTAGTGATGAAGTGTATGAGCATTTAATATTTGATAATAAGCAACATGAAACCGTGATGATGTATCCCGATTTATTTGCGCGCAGTTTTGTATGCTTTTCTTTTGGTAAAACTTATCACTGCACCGGATGGAAGTTAGGATATTGTGTGGCTCCCGAAGCTTTAATGAAGGAGTATCGAAAAATACATCAGTTTAATGCATTTAGTTGTGATACGCCCAAGCAAATTGGAATCGCTAATTATATGAGCAATAAAGAAGCTTATTTAACTATTGGAAATTTGTATCAGGAAAAACGTGATGTATTACGTGATCTTTTGAAAGATACGCCACTGGTACCTATCCCATCTTCGGGTTCTTATTTTGAAAGTTATCGTTACGATACCATCAGCAATGAATCTGACAAAGTATTTGCAGAACGATTAGTGAAAGAATATGGTATTGCTACTATTCCTATGTCAGCTTTTTATATGAACGGAACAGATCACAAAGTGATACGTTTATGTTTTGCTAAAAAAACAGAAACATTACAAGCAGCAGCAGCCTGTTTACAAAAATTGCATTCCTAATAGATTTATAAATCATTTCCCTTTTATACTTATTTAATGTATTTTCTGAATATATTAATTTATTTATATTATATTTAATATCAATGCAATTTGTATGTTCTAGTAAAAAATATTTATGCCATCCATACAAGAAAAATTTACGCAACTTTTTGGTCATGCTCCAAGCTTGATGGTGCAATCACCTGGAAGAATTAATTTAATTGGCGAGCATACCGATTATAACCATGGCTTTGTATTGCCCGCTGCTATTGATAAATACGTACAAATTGCTTTCGAACATCGCACTGATGGAATGATACATATGCATGCCATTGATCTTCATGAAACCGTGACGGTACCAGCCCATCCACTTCAACCACATACCATTACTTGGGTAAATTATATCATTGGAGTTGTAGCACAAGTACAAGACTATCTTACTTACGCAGTGCATAATAAAGAAACACTGTATAAACTCAATGAAGGTTTTGATATATGTATTCAAGGAGATATTCCTATTGGGGCAGGTTTATCTAGTTCTGCTGCTGTAGAATCGGCTGTGATATTTGCGCTTAATGAATGGTATGCATTAGGACTCTCAAAAATGCAAATGGCATTAATGGCGCAAAAAGCAGAACATGAATTTGCAGGCGTGAAATGTGGTATCATGGATATGTTTGCAAGTATACATGGCGAGGCCAATCAAGTGATGTTATTGGATTGCCAAGATTTAAGTTTTAAGTATTATTCTTTACCATTAAAGGACTATTGTATTGTTTTGTTTGATACTTCTATTAAACATGCACTAGCTTCTTCCGAATATAATACGCGACGATTAGAATGCGAGCAAGGATTAAAAATTTTACAAGAAACCTATCCCGCTATTCAAACTTTTAGAGACGTAAGTGTACAGCAAGTAGAAGAATGCTTGTCTTTATATAAGAATATAAATGAGAATATCAACCCCTCTTCAGTGACTACCAATCAATCACTAATAAGCTCGAAAGTATATCAACGATGTAAATATGTAGTGGAAGAAATGGAACGTGTACAATTAGCAGTGAAGGATTTATTAGTCGGCGATATGAAAGCGTTTGGTCAAAAAATGTTTGCGACACATAGGGGCTTATCGGAGTTATATGAAGTAAGTTGTCCTGAATTAGATATGTTAGTCAATGCAGTGAAAGACAATGAGTATGTTGTAGGCGCACGTATGATGGGCGGGGGTTTTGGAGGATGCACCATTAATATTATAAAAAGCAAGGAAGTGGAAAATATCATTGCACAGGTCACTGAAAAATATCATCATGCAACCCATAAAAAGTTGCACACTTATCAAGTTAAAATTGAACAAGGCACTCATATCATTTAAATAAAATAGTAAACCATCCATTAATAGATTGCTTATGAATTACCAATTAAACACACTAGACTTCATTGTATTTCTAGTTTATTTTGTGCTCATCTTATCCTATGGATTTTATATCTATAAAAAAAGACAAACCAAGGAACATGATTCTAAAGCGTTTTTCTTAGCAGAGGGATCTTTAACATGGTGGGCCATTGGCGCATCGCTTATTGCATCTAATATTTCGGCTGAACAATTTATTGGCATGAGTGGGAATGGATTTTTTGTAGGTATTGCGGTATCTGCTTATGAATGGATTGCAGCATTAGGTCTTATTGTTATTGCAGTATGGTTTATGCCCATCTATTTAAAAAATAAAATTTACACGATGCCTCAATTTTTACAAGTGAGGTATAATGAAACGGTTTCCTTGATCATGGCTGTTTTTTGGTTGTTCTTATATGTGTTTGTAAATCTTACTTCTATTTTATATTTAGGATCTATTGCAATTAATGGTTTATTACCAGGACAAAATCACTTGCATGAAATCATGATTTGCTTAGCCATTTTTGCAGTGTTTATTACTTTGGGTGGCATGAAAGTGATTGGATATACGGATGTGATTCAAGTAACGGTTTTAATTATTGGTGGTTTGGCTACCACTTATATGGCTTTGTCTATGGTCAGTGAAAAATTTGGAATGGGGGGTGGTATTCTTTCTGGTTTTACTACTTTAATGCAACAAGCACCTGATCACTTTCATATGGTGATGGATAAGCCCACACAGTCGTCTTCGCAAGAATATATTGATAAGTATATGATATTACCAGGTATTGCGATGTATGCTGCAGGACAATGGATTTTGAATATCAATTATTGGGGATGTAATCAGTATATCACACAACGTGCATTAGGGGCTAATTTACCTACTGCGCGAAGGGGTATTTTATTTGCAGCTATGTTAAAATTATTAATGCCAGTCATTGTAATGTTACCTGGTATTGCCGCTTATGTACTTCATAAAAATGGCCATTTGTATCATTTAGTAGGTGGCATGGATGGTGCATATTCTGCGGTGCTGGCCTTTTTACCTGCAGGATTTAAAGGTTTATCATTGGCTGCATTAACAGCTGCTATTGTGGCATCCTTAGCAGGAAAATCAAATAGCATTAGTACCATTTTTACATTAGATATTTATAAAAAATATTTTGCTACCGAAGCTAGTGAGGAAAAATTAGTTAAGATAGGAAGATGGGTGGTGGTATGTGCCATGTTTATTAGTGTGGTATTTACATGGGATGATATATTAGGTATTGGCGGTGCAGGTGGATTTACTTTTATTCAAAAGTATACCGGCTTTATTAGCCCC
>Ga0194037_1001071_pt1 | contig 20491 bp, 15 predicted proteins | sample JunL306m_MetaG_FD_148653 | JGI IMG/M metagenome (GOLD analysis project Ga0194037, IMG submission 148653) | Anoxic zone freshwater microbial communities from boreal shield lake in IISD Experimental Lakes Area, Ontario, Canada - Jun2016-L304-6m | ecosystem: Environmental > Aquatic > Freshwater >...
TCTTTACGTAACGCAACTGCGAAGGTCACAAAGGCCACTCGCACGGGCGGAGCATCGGGCGGATTCTCAGCACCATCATCAACAGAAGCATTCAATGACGATCCATGGGCTGCTGCTTCAACCTCTCCCGCCGGCGGCGGATGGGCAACCACCACCAACGACGACCAACCACCCTTTTAAATCCACCAATCCATCCATTCCTGCAATTGATTGAAAAATCAAGGCAGGGCACCCGTAAAGGAGCACCACAATGGGAGCACGTAATAACAGAGCGCTCAAGGAGCCTAAGAATAAATCAGCAAAGGCTGCTGCGCTCAATAAGAAATTCAAAAAGAAGCCATGCAGCTTCTGTCGCGACAAGGTGAGCTATATCGATTACAAAGATATTGCCACTCTTCGCAAGTACATCTCCGATCGCGGCAAGATCCGCGCTCGTCGTGTTACAGGCGCATGCACACAACACCAACGCTCAGTAGCAACTGCGGTTAAGAACTCCCGCGAAGTTGCATTGCTGCCTTACACCTCAACGGCGCGATAAGGGGAGATGACATTATGAAACTCATCCTTACTCGCGAAGTATCAGGTCTTGGCCGCGCTGGCGATGTTGTAACCGTCAAAGATGGTTTCGCACGCAACTTCCTTCTTCCACGTGGAAATGCAATCGCATGGTCACTTGGCGGAGAGAAGCAGATCGATGGAATTCGTCGCGCTCGCGCATCACGCGAAATCCGCGATCTAGACCACGCAAAGGAAGTAAAAGCGACTCTAGAAGGCGCAGCAGTCACCGTTAAAGTGAAGGTTGGCGCAGCAGGCCGTCTCTTTGGATCAGTAACAGACAAAGATGTTGCAAATGCCATTAAGGCAGCAACGGGCTTGGATGTTGATCGCCATTCCATCAAGACTGCTGGTCACATCAAGACAATCGGAGCACATGCAGTGAAGGTTTCATTACCTCATCATGTTGTAGCAAGCGTCACCGTAACGGTGGTTGCTGCCTAACTTCGACCGATAATTAGAACGGGTCCGCTGATTACAGCGGGCCCGTTTTATTTATGTGTAACCTGCTGAAGTGCCTTGTGAAAGCGCGCGCTGGTGAACTCTGATTGTGCTAAATCGTATTTGGCCATTCCCCATTGCCAGAAATCAAAATCAAGGTCAGAGACCGAACTCTGTATAGAGGCCCACATCGTCCATCCATATTTACCCAGTAACGCCTGCAACCATGCACGCGCTAACTTGTCAGGGCGATCTGCCCCGTAATAGGCGGTGACAAGTTCCTCTAACTTTTCATAGTCAAGAAATGATTCAGCCCAGATATTTCCCAGCTCAAAGCACGCATCATTGTTTCCCGAGTACTCATAATCGATGAGCCAGATTTTCTCCCCATCATCGATAAAGTTCCCCGGCAATAGATCGTTATTGCAAGGAACGGTACCTTCATCTAAAACCTTCATAGCGGCATGCATTTGGTTCACATGGTCGGCAAAGTTCAGATAATTTTCAGGAATTCGGTACCCGCGCTCCTGGACGATTGAAAGATATTTCTTTTGGATCTCGAACATATTGAAGTCACGAACGAATGGTTTAGCCCCATGTAAAGTGCGACACGCCTGGGCAACGCGAGGCAGATTGGCAGAAACATCGTCGGCGGAAAAAGTTTTCCCTTTGATAAATCCAATAACCAGTAGTCCCTGACCGGATAAGTAATCAAAAACTGGCGCGCCAATTTCTGCTTCCGCAGCGATCATAGAGTTTTGGTATTCGGATTCTCGATCAATGGAAAGCAACTCAGACTTATTGCTAGAAATTCTCGCTACAAATTTTCCTTCGGGGGTTTCTATGAGCAAATTCTGATTTGTTAAACCACCAGAGAGTTCACTGATAGAAGTTCTGCTGGTGAGACGAGGCACTTTATCCAGTAACGCACCAAAAGAATTCTCGATAGAAATGTTGGTGGCCGGCACTGCTACAGGATACATTTGACTTATGTCCACGTCATCACTTCCAAGCCGTGCAAAAATAGTAGTAATTGGCGGTGGCGTTGGAGGTACTTCTGTTGCCTATCATTTAGCCGAACTCGGTGAGAAAGATGTCGTTTTGCTTGATCGAAGCGACCTCACCAGTGGTTCCACCTTCCATTCGGCAGGCCTAGTAGGTCAACTGCGTGCAGATCCAACGTTGACGAAAATGAATATGCATTCGGTGGATCTCTACCGAAAGTTAGAAATGAGTGACACGCCACCAAGTTGGAAAGAATGCGGCAGTATCAAATTGGCTTCAACGCCGCAGCGCATGGAAGAAATCCGCCGACAGATAGGCTGGGCTCGCACCTTCGGCCTAGATCTTCAAGAAATTTCCCCCAAGCAAGCCCAAGAGCTATTTCCACTGATGGATCTTGATGGCGTTGTTGGAGCTTGCTATATGGCATCTGATGGTCAAGTTGATCCATCGCAATTGGCACAAGCCCTAGCGTCCGGCGCGCGCGCTGGTGGAGTCAAGATTTTTACCCACACTCGCGTCACTGCAATACGAACACTCAATGGTCGTGTTACAGGAGTGGAGACTGATAAAGGTTTCATCGAATGCGAAAAGGTTGTTAACTGCGGCGGAATGTTTGCCCCCGAAATCGGGCGATTAGTTAATGTTCGCATCCCTATTGTTCCCATGAGTCATCAATACTTAATTACAGAAAATTTCATGCCCGTGGGCGAGAAGTACCTTCCATCACTGCGCGACCCAGATAACTTAATCTATTTCCGTCAGGAAGTCGGCGGACTACTTATGGGCGGGTATGAAAGAAATTCACGTGCATGGGTCACTGATTACCAACACGTCGATAACATCCCTCAAGATTTCAACGGCAAACTCTTGCCTGAAGAGTGGGATCGATTTGAAGAAATTGCAGAAAATTCGCAGAAACGTGTACCTAAAATGGGTGAGGTTGGAATCAAGAATTTCATCAACGGACCAGAAGGTTTCACGCCAGATAATGAGTTTTGCCTCGGGGAGACATCTGTGGGTGGTTTCTATGTTGCCGCAGGTTTCTGTGCTCATGGAATAGCAGGTGCTGGCGGAATAGGTAAAGTCGTTGCGGAATGGGTTGTCGCTGGAGAACCGACTATGGATCTGTGGCACATGGATATTCGCCGTTTCGGCTCCTCTTATCAATCACCGGAGTTCACACTTAAGCGGATCACTGAAAATTATGAGGCGTACTACGACATTCACTATCCGGGCGAGGAGCGCCAAAGTGCACGCCCGCTAAGGAAATCGCCAGTTTATGACTGGCACAAAGACGCTGGCGCGGTTTTCGGCGAAAAATCTGGTTGGGAACGCGTTAACTACTACTCGTCAAATATCACCGATGACGAATATAAACCGTACGGATGGGCAGGAAAACATTGGTCATCGGCAGTACGCGCAGAACATCTTGCTACACGCGAATCTGCTGGCCTTTTTGATGAGTCAAGTTTCGCAAAATTCACAGTTATAGGAGTTCGCGCCGCTGAATTCCTAAACTTTGTTTGCGCAAATGATGTCGTCAAGGGCGTTGGCCGCACCGTCTATACGCAAGCCTTGAATACTAAAGGTGGAATCGAATCCGATTACACGGTCACACAAACTGGCGACCAAGAGTTTTTGATTGTTACGGGAACCGCATTTGGCACCCATGATCGCCAATGGTTAGAGAAACTCGCGAGAGAGAATAATTTTGAAGGGATTGTCTGTAAAGACATTACAAGTGAGCTAGCGTGTTTTGGACTCTGGGGACCTAACGCTCGCACGATAATTCAGAGCGTTACACGTTACGACATGAGCCATGAGAATTTTCCATTTATGCATTCACGGGAGATTGAAATCGCTGGCGTGAAAGTGCGGGCCACCAGGATTACTTACGTTGGAGAATTAGGTTGGGAGTTGTATATCGAGGCAGAAAACTCTGCAAAAGTGTGGATGGCTCTTATTGAAGCAGGTAAACCCCATGCTATGAAAACATGCGGATACCGCGCAATTGAATCCCTACGTTTAGAAAAAGGATATCGAGCCTGGGGTGTGGAGATTTCAACCGAAACAAACCCGTGGGATGCTGGTTTAGGTTTTGCTATTTCCTTGAAGAAAGAATTCTTCATAGGTAAAGAGGCACTCCTTATTTCTAAAGAAAAACCAACTCGTAAATTGGTAGCAATACTTTTCGATGACATTCGGCAAGTACCTTTGGGAAATGAGCCGGTGCGTGTTGGGTCTGAAATCATCGGGCGCGTTAAGAGTGGCGGCCAGGGGTACACACTGGGCAAAGCAATCGGCTACGCATATCTACCAACTGCCTATTGCCAACCTGGCACCATTGTCGATGTGGAATTTTTTGGTCAGTGGAAGCATGGAATAATTGCAACGGAGCCACTTTTTGATCCAACAAACGCGAAGATTCGCGCCTAAATAGCGCGAGTATCAATAATTGAGACGGCCGCAAATATCTTTCTCCACAGCCAGCGCGGGTGCTACCCCTCTCCTGACCTGCGACTTTGCCTCCTTTGTTGGCTAATGCAGAAAGTTACCCACACCTCGTAAACAGCTATTTACACAGGAAATCGCCTTTACCCACACCTTTACCCACACCTTTACCCACAGGTGCTAGCCCGGTGCTCGCTTAATCCTTTCATGCTCCATAGGTTTCACCACAGGCACCCATATGGAATGTCGGTGGGCTTTGAGAGAGTGGTAAGCGTGAGCATTGCAGAACTCCCCAATCGCACGAGTCGATCTGATTCAGAGTTCGAACGCACCCCACCTCAAGATCTCATTGCCGAACAAAGTGTTCTTGGTGGAATGTTGCTGAGCAAAGATGCAATCGCCGATGTCGTTGAAGTTTTGCGCGAACGCGATTTTTATCGTCCCGCACATGAAATTATTTACGACACCATCCTTGATCTTTATGGACGCGGAGAGCCAGTGGATGCTGTCACTGTTTCTGCCGAACTTACAAAGAGCGGAAATATTGCTCGTGCAGGTGGAGCCCCATATCTGCATACGCTGATTTCATCCGTACCAACTGCAGCTAACGCTGGTTACTATGCAAAAATTGTTCGCGAACGCGCAATCATGCGCCGTCTTGTTGAGGCTGGCACAAAAATTGTTCAGTTGGGTTACACCGCCGAAGGTGATGTTGACGATTCAGTAGATCAGGCACAAGCCGAGGTTTACGCGGTTACTGAACGTCGCGCCAATGAAGATTACGTTCAACTCAGCACGCTCTTGCCACAAGCACTCGATGAGATTGAAGCAATTTCTAAAGGTGTTGGCGCAGAAGGTGTTAAGACTGGATTCAAAGATCTTGACACACTGACTAATGGACTACACCCAGGAAATATGATTGTCCTTGCTGCTCGTCCTGCTGTTGGTAAATCAACACTTGGCCTTGATATCGCCCGTTACGCCTCAATTCACGGTGGAAACACCTCGGTGATCTTTTCACTAGAAATGAGCCGCTCTGAAATTACTATGCGTATGTTGTCTGCTGAGGCACGAGTTGGCCTCAATAACATTCGCGCTGGAAATCTCAATGACGAAGAATGGTCAAGGCTTGCACGGCGTATGGGAGAAATTTCTGCAGCGCCACTCTTCATCGATGACTCACCAAACTTATCCCTCATGGAAATTCGCGCAAAGGCGCGCCGCCTCAAGCAGCGCCACGACCTTAAACTCATTGTTATTGACTATCTTCAGTTGATGAGTAGTGGCAAGAAAGTTGAAAGTCGCCAGCAAGAAGTTTCTGAATTTTCCCGTCAACTTAAACTCTTGGCGAAAGAGTTGGATGTTCCTGTTATCGCTATCTCTCAGCTCAACCGTTCACCAGAACAGCGATCTGACAAGAAGCCAATGCTTTCGGATTTACGTGAATCGGGTTCTATCGAGCAGGATGCCGACCTTGTTATTTTGCTTCACCGCGATGATATGTATGACCAACAAAACCGATCTGGTGAGGCCGACTTAATCATCGCCAAGCACCGTAACGGACCTACACGAACCATTACCGTCTCTGCCCAACTTCACTTTGCGCGCTTTGTTGATATGCCACAGTCATCCGCGCCGAAGGATTACACCCAACAGCGCGATGACAATTAATGAACGGCTAGCCGAGCTCGATCTGCCATAAGAATTCCAGCGATAACAATAACTCCGCCGATTAGTTGAATAATGGTAAAAGTTTCACGCAACCACCACCACGCAAATGCGCCTGCAACAACGGGTTCCAGCATTCCGATAACACTGCTGGTGGATGCGGAGAGCTCACGTAACCCATGTAGAACTGCAAGATAGGGAATAATTGTTCCTGCTATAACGATCCACAAAATTAATACCCAGCCCGGGACGTTCGTTGCTTCAAATCTTCCGAGCAGATTGATCTTCTGAGTAAAGACTGAGTAAGGAAAACTCCACACCGGCGATGTCAACCCCCATGCGAGAGAGGCAAAACCTAGACCATAAACGGTGAGTGTGTCTGTTGTGCGATTGACGACAAGTTTCTCGCCCAGCAAAAAATAAGCAGCCAATGCAAAAGCATCTAAGAGCGCGGCCATCACTCCAATGCCGTCGAGGGTCATCCCTTGCCAAACTCGGGCGACAAGAAGCAATCCGCAAAAACCCATAGCAATCGAGATCCACATAAGTTTAGGGACATGTTTCTTTCGAATGAATCTGATGTAGAAAAGAATCCAGATTGGCGCCGTGAATTCAATGATGAGAGCAATACCGACATGCAACCGTGTGATGGCTACAAAGTAGCCAAACTGCACCAACGCAAAACCAACAATTCCGTAGGCAGCAAGCCATGGAAGCTCCTTCACTGTTGTACGCAGGGAAGATCGGTTTCCAATAAATACGTATAGAAAAAGAACTATGAAGGCGCCTGTGCACCGCAGTTGAGTCAGGTGCCACGCTGAAAGTCCGCTGGTTAAGACAAGTTTCGAGATGATCCCGTTGAAAGCAAAGGCAATAGCGCCAAAGACGACAAACGCTTCAGCACGTACCTTCTTAAGCATGGAGGAAGAGTACTTTAGAAAGCGCTCTCCGAAATCTCCATAATCGAGTTATCTGTAGCTTCTACGATCGCACGATCGCTGCTGATGTGAGGCAGCATATTTGTCACAAAGAACTTGGCTGATGCAATCTTTCCATCGTAGAAATCAGCATCTTTTCCAGCTGTAGACAATTTCTCGACGGCGATATCAGCCTGGCGAATTAAGAGCCAAGCGGTGATTATTTCTCCCACCGCCATCAAGCAACGAGAAGTGTTTAGACCAACCTTGTAAATCTCCTCTGGTTTCTCCTGGGACTCCATCGCATGCCCTACAAGAACAGCGATAATGGCATTGAGGTCATCGAGTGACTTCAAAAGAGCCGCCTTTTCATCAGCGTGTGGACCACCAGATTGTGCAAATGCAGCAATTTCCTTGCCGAGTAGTCCAATGGCTCGACCACCATCTTTGATGATTTTTCTGAAAAAGAAATCTAGCCCTTGGATAGCGGTAGTACCTTCATACAAAGTATCAATCTTTGCATCGCGAACGTATTGCTCTAGCGGCCAGTCTTGAGTAAATCCGGAACCACCAAAGGTCTGGAGTGACTCCGTGCCAAGTAGTGTCCAAGATCTTTCACTGCCGAAGCCTTTAACGACTGGCAGCATGAGGTCGTTGAGTGCATCCAGATCATCGACAGTGGCTTTATCTGCCCCTGATGCGCGTGCAATAGCAAGATCATCTTGAATAGATGCGGTGTATAGAACAAGTGCGCGCATGCCCTCTGAGTATGATTTTTGAACCATCAAGGAGCGTCGAACATCGGGATGATGAATGATCGTGACGCGTGGACTTGCTTTGTCATTCATGATCTTCATATCTCCACCTTGTACACGAGTCTTTGCGTAGGCCAGTGCTTGTTGATAGCCAGCTGAAAGGGTGGCGATGGCTTTTGTTCCCACCATCATGCGAGCAAATTCAATAACTTTAAACATCTGTGCAATGCCCTCATGGACATCGCCCAATAAGTAGCCAACAGCAGGCTCTTTTTCACCTAAATTCATTTCGCAGGTTGATGAAACATTAAGACCCATCTTGTGCTCGACTTTGGTGACATAGACACCATTACGTTTTCCTAGAGCGCCTGTTTCGAAATCGAACATAAATTTTGGAATAACAAAGAGACTCAAGCCCTTTGTTCCAGGGCCTCCACCTTCTCGGCGTGCGAGCACATAGTGAATGATGTTCGGATTGAGGTCACTATCTCCAGATGTAATAAATCTTTTTGTTCCCGTGATATGCCACGTTCCATCAGGCTGCTCAACTGCTTTGCTACGACCGGCACCGACATCACTTCCAGCTTCTGGTTCAGTCAACATCATGGTGGCGCCCCAGTCGTTGTCGACCATCAACTTCGCCATCTTCTTTTGTTCTTCGTTTCCGAGGGCGTAAGCAACGTGAGCAAAGGATGTACCTGAGGCATAAATATGAACTGAGGGATTAGAACCTAAAACCATTTCCGCGATTGCCCAACGCAATGAAGCGGGAATAACCGTTCCGCCAATTTCTACCGGTGCATCAATACGCCACCACTCACCATCCATATATGCCCGATAGGACTTAATGAAAGATGGAGGCAGTTTGGCGTCCCCTGTTGCTGGGTTGAAATCGACACCAAGTCGATCACCCTCTACAAAGGATGCAGCGAGATCATTTTCAGATAAGCGCTTCATCTCCTCAAGCATTCCCATGACTGTGTCTCGATCGAGATCGCTGTAGATAGAGGTGCCCAGGATCTCCTCACGTTTGAGTAGGTCGAAGAGGCAAAATTCGATATCTCGCAGGTTGGCTGTGTAATGACTCATGCACGTAGGATGCTACTAGCCAGTAACTTATGCAAGTATTACAGAGGCAAATATCGGCAAAATTGGCAAAATTGGCAAAAATTGAGCGCGCCGAAGGATTCCAAGCGCACTATCGGTAACCCCGTAAGCGTGCTAATTTCCCCCGTAACATCTCTATTTCTATTTCCCAAGGACGGAAAGGTAAAAATGCTAAGAAAACCTTCGCTCAAACTGATTGCGCTCGGGGTGGTATCCCTCGTTTTAATTTCTGGGTGTAGTGCCTCGAAATCGACCTCTACCGCGTCAGATGCATCTACAGCATCGAAAGGCCGAGTCTGCGTCATTCTTCCCGATAGCGCTTCATCACCTATTTGGGAGAACGTTCATCGCCCAGTCTTAAAAGCAGGTTTCGAAGCAGCTGGTTACACAGCCGATATCCAGAATGCAAATGGAGATACAAACAAGTTCGCCACAATCGGCGCTCAGCAACTTTCTAGCGGTTGCAAATTGATGCTCATCGTCGACCTCGAAGGTGCCGGTATTCAAGTTGCTGCCAAGGCTAAGGCTCAAGGTATTCCCGTTATTGCTCTCGACCGACCAATGGTTGGAGCGGATTACTTCGTTTCATACGACAATTATAAAATTGGCCAGATCCAAGGCCAATTAGTTGCTGATGCTTTGAAAGCAGAAGGCAAAGATATTTCGAAGATGAATGTTGTTTATGTTGGCGGAGATCCAACAGATGGCACAGTTAAGTTGCTGCACGATGGCGCCAACGAATCTTTGACAACTGCGGGACTTGTTAAGCCAGCTGGTGAAACACAAGGAACATGGGATGGCGCAAAAGCCGGAACATACTTCGAGCAGATGTACACAAAGTTAAAGGGCAACGTAGATGGTGTTTGGGTCGCTAACGACACAAACGCAGCTGCTGTCATCACAATTCTAGATAAGTACGGCAAGAAAATTCCTGTATCAGGACAAGATTCAACAGATGCAGGTTTACAGAACGTACTTCTAGGAAAGCAAAGCGGAACTGTTAACACGGCTGGTCATGCAGAGCCATTGGCTGCAATCAAAGCCGGACTAGATATTCTTGCTGGCACTGTCCCTGCATTCACCGAAAAGCAGGATGGTGTGCCTTTCATCAAGGTTGATCCTCAGGTTGTTCATGCTGAGACCATCAAGGAACTCATTGCAAGCGGTCAAGTACTTGCAGCGAACCTATGTACCACTCCTGAGCTAAAAACAGCTTGCACGAAATACGGAGTTAAGTAATAAGAGATAGTGAGAGGCAGAACTTGTTCTGCCTCTCACTATTTTTACCTTTCATAATTATTTCCTCTTAAGGAGTTAGATGAGTACCGCTGCTGTGCCTGTTATCGAATTGAAATCAGTTGCCAAATCATTTGGTGCTGTCGAAGTCTTGTCTGGTGTGGACTTTATGGCCATGCCCGGAGAAGTCACAGCTCTAGTCGGTGATAACGGTGCGGGTAAGTCCACCCTGATCAAAGGAATTGCTGGTGTACAGGCATATGACGCAGGAACGATTTTTTTTGAGGGCAAGGAAGTTCATATTAAATCCCCTGTAGATGCGAGTGATTTGGGTATTGAAGTCGTGTATCAAGACCTCGCCTTATGTGACAACTTAGATATTGTCCAGAACATGTTCCTGGGTCGCGAGATGGTTCGATCTGTATCAATCGACAGCGAGTCTATGGAGCAAAAGGCGGCAGCAACTCTTAAGGGACTTTCTGTACGTAATATCTCTTCGGTCAGACAAAAAGTTTCAAGTTTGTCCGGCGGACAGCGACAAACGGTTGCAATTGCACGTTCTGTTCTTTGGGAAAACAAACTAGTTATTTTGGATGAACCAACTGCGGCGCTGGGTGTTTCCCAAACCAAACAGGTTTTGAAGATGGTTAGGGACCTTGCTGACACTGGCGTGGCTGTGATTTTAATTAGCCACAATATGCAAGAGGTCCTGGCTGTGGCAGATAGAGTTCAAATTTTGCGACTAGGACAGATGGTCGCAAACCTCAAAGCGAGTGATACCAATCTTCATTCTATTGTCAGTTACATAACGGGCGCAGAAAGCCTTTCAATAACAGGGGAGGCAGCGCTATGAGCGAAGAATTGTCATTCAAAGAAGAGACAAAGATTTTTCTTAACACGATTCGCCATGGGCGTATGGGTGCGCTACCTGCAATTATTGGCTTTTTCGTTCTAGTAGTTCTCTTTTCTTTTCTAAGTCCCGTATTTTTCACTAGTTTAAATTTTGCTAACCTGTTGCAACAATCTGCACCGCTCATCATTCTTGCGATGGGTTTGGTATTTATCTTATTGGTTGCAGAAATTGATTTATCAGCAGGTGTTACCTCCGGTCTTGTCAGCGCAATTTTTGTTGTGACTCTCAAAAACTTTGGTATTCCTTGGTGGCTCGCAGTTATTCTTGCCTTATTGGTCGGAGTTGGAATTGGTTTAGTAATCGGAATAATGGTTGCCAATGTTGGTATCCCATCCTTCGTTGTAACTCTTGCTGCTTTTTTAGCATTTCAAGGATTGCAATTAATGGTGATTGGGCAAGGTGGGCTGTATAGAGTTGAATCACCGTCAATTCTCTCGCTTGAAAACGGGAATCTTTCTGTCGCCTTCGGTTGGGCGTTAGCGGTTTTCTTGGTCGGCTTTGTATTGTTTAGTGGTCTAATGTCGCGTAAACGCCGACGTAAGAACGGTCACGCTAATCGGGCCATTTCCATTCTGTATTTCCAGGTAGCAATGACTGCGTTAGTGGTTTTCTCCTCTGTCTATTTCTTGAGCTTGCACCGAGGTTCCAACCCACAGGTACAAATCCAAGGGGTTCCAGTGGCTGTATTAGTTGTTCTGGTCGTTCTCATCCCAAGTAGTTATCTACTCAATAAGACACCATTTGGTATCCACGTGTATGCGGTGGGCGGCAATCCAGAAGGTGCACGTCGTGCAGGTATTAATGTCGGCAAGTTACGAATCATTATTTTTATGATCGGATCAGGTTTGGCATCAATTTCTGGCTTAATGGCTGCCAGCCGAGTTGGAACAGTTGATGCCTCAGCTGGGCGAACTGTCGTGCTCAGCGGAGTTGCTGCAGCAGTTGTCGGCGGAGTCAGTCTCTTTGGTGGTCGAGGCCGCTTAACTGATGCAGTGATTGGTGGTTTAGTCATAGCAGTTATTGATAATGGGTTGGGGCTTCTGAGCCTGCCATCTGGTTTGAATCTCGCGGTTACAGGCGCGGTATTGCTCATGGCAGCCACCGCCGATGCCCTGTCTCGCAAACACGGAACCCTCACCGGGCGCTGACTAGGCCAAGCATGGGCAAGGCATGTAAAGTCCCCAACTATGTTGCTTAGTGATCGTGATCTCCGCCTAGAAATCAAGGCTGGCCGTGTCCGCGTTGAACCCTTTGACGAGGGGATGATTCAACCTTCCAGCATCGACGTCCGATTAGACCGTTTTTTTCGCGTCTTTGAAAATCATAAGTACTCAGTTATTGATCCATCCGTGGAACAAGGCGAACTCACCCGTGAGGTAGAAGTTGGCGCCTCTGAGTTTTTCATTTTGCATCCAGGTGAATTTGTTTTGGCAAGCACCTATGAAGTTATTACTTTGCCTGATGACATCGCTGGCCGTCTTGAGGGAAAGTCATCTCTGGGGCGCCTTGGATTACTGACGCACTCCACCGCGGGTTTTATTGACCCAGGTTTTTCCGGTCACATCACACTTGAACTTTCAAACGTTGCCAATTTGCCAGTAAAACTTTTCCCAGGAATGAAAATCGGGCAGCTATGCCTCATCAAACTCACATCCGCGGCAGAACATCCCTATGGCTCGGCTTTGTACGGATCACGCTACCAAGGACAACGCGGGCCAACCCCCAGCCGTTCATGGATGAACTTCCACAAAAGCGATATCGAGTAAATTTTTATTCTCTCTTTAACTAAAGAGCGGTAGATTATGCACATGTCTACTATTGAAATTGTTCTCCTAATAATTGCTGCCATTGGCTTCTTTCTAGTCACCCTTTATAACCGCCTGGTGCGGCTAAACATTTCGGTGAGCGAAGCTTTCGCTCAGATCGAAGTGCAGCTCAAGCGTCGATCTGACTTGATTCCGAATTTGGTCGAAACAGTAAAAGGTTATGCCGCACATGAAAGTGCGACCTTCGAAAAAGTAGTCAGCGCTCGCGCGAAAGCAACCACTGCAACAACGGTGACCGATGTCGCAGCAGCCGACGGAATGCTCACTCAAGCACTTCGCGGATTACTAGCAGTTGCAGAGGCCTACCCTGACCTAAAGGCTTCAACAAACTTCTTAGCCCTGCAAGAAGAACTTTCCACTACCGAGAATAAAATTTCCTTTGCCCGTCAGTTCTATAACGAAAATGTTCGCGCGCTTAATAACGCCGTCAAAACCATCCCTACATCACTATTTGCTGCTATCGCAAAGGTAACTACTAGAGACTTCTACGAAGTAGAAGATCCTCAATCACGCCAAGCACCAAACGTAAAGTTCTAATACTGAATGGCTGAAGTTTCATTTAGGGGTATGCAGAACGCCAATCGGCGCAAGACATACTTACTCCTTGGCGGCATGGGTGCTCTAGTTTGGCTTGTCGTATATGCGGCCTTAACATATTTCGGAACCAGCACCGTTGGTATTGTCCCGATAGCGGTCGGTATCGCGTTGATATCTGTGTGGGGTTCGTATTACACATCTGATTCAATAGTTTTGCGAATGACAGGCGCCAAGCTGTTGCAGGAAAGTGATAACCCCAATCTCTTTAATGTGATTCATGAAATCGTAATCGCCAGTGGATTACCTATGCCCAAGGTTGCAATTGTTGAAGACCCGGCCCCGAATGCCTTCGCTACTGGTCGCGACCCACAACATGCGGTAATTGCATTTACGACTGGAATTTTGGATGCCATGGACCGCGATCAATTACAAGGCGTGATCGCCCACGAAATGTCCCACGTGGCAAACAGGGACACACTGGTTTCGGCGGTAGCGGCAACAACTGCTGGTGCGATAGCAATAATCAGTGACATCTTGACTCGGATGATGTGGTTTAGTGGTGGTCGCCGAGATGATCGCGACAGTGGAGGCAACCCCGTAGCCCTGGTCATCTCGCTAATTGTTCTTATTCTTGCTCCGATTGCCGCCGTGTTATTAAAGTCTGCTGTATCGAGAAAGAGAGAGTCGCTAGCTGATGCAACAGCGGTCGCTTTTACAAGAAACCCTGCAGGATTGCGCTCGGCCCTTGAAGTCTTGGCGGCTGATTCAACGGTGGTTCATCAACGATCAAACGCTGTTGCGCATATCTGGATCGAATCTCCCCTTGATGGGAAATCGGTTTCGAAACTATTTTCAACACACCCGCCGATTGAAGAGCGGATCGCCGCACTTCGGGCGATGGAGAGTTTGGGACCTGCTCAGTAATTTAGGCAGTGATGGGGAAAAAGAGCGTGAATGTTGATCCTTCACCCAATTTACTTGTCACACTTACTCGTCCACCATGTGCACGCATCACTGCATCTACGATAGAAAGTCCAAGCCCACTACCTTCGTCACTGTTACGAGAGCGGGATACATCGGCTCGGAAGAAGCGCTCGAAAATCTTTTCTTGATCATGTTCACTTAAACCCGGGCCTTCATCGTGAACTGAAACAGTTACCCCTTCATCAGACTGCGCGATCTTCGCAGAAATTTTGGTACCGATGGGTGTATGCGTCCGCGCATTTGCCAACAAGTTAGCTACAACTTGATGGATTCGATTGGTATCTCCCAAAACATAAATATCTTCATCAGGAACTTCCACTGTTACTGGGTGTTGTGGTCCGGCAGCACGCGCTGACTCAACAGCCTCCTTGACTACTACACTCAAATTAACTGGAACATTCTCCACATCACGTGCTTGGTCAAGACGTGCAAGGAGCAATAAGTCTTCAACTAAAGAACCCATTCGTAAAGATTCTTTCTCAATTCTTCCGAGCAATTGAGTTGTTTGCGCTTCACCCTTGACTGCCCCTTGACGATGCAATTCTGCAAAGCCTCGAATTGCAGTTAGTGGTGTTCGGAGTTCGTGACTGGCATCGGCAACAAAACGACGCAAGCGATTTTCGCTAGCGGTGCGTGCTTCAAATGATTCTTCAATTCGGGCCAACATTTGGTTGAGCGAGCCCACCAAACGTCCAACCTCGGTATCAGGTTTGGCTTCAGGAAGACGGGCCGAGAGATTTCCGGCGGCGATAGATTCAGCTGTTGTTTCAACTTCCTCTAGCGGCCTCAAACCAATTTTGATAACTTGTCCAGACGCTAGCGCGATAAGCAGTAGCGCGATGAGTCCGATAAAGATAAAGAGAATTTGCAGTTGATGAACTGTCTGATCAATATTTTCCAACGATTGAGCTACAACAACGCTTCCGATAGCTGATGGAAGCACTCGTGCAAGGACTCTGAAATCAGCACCTGGTACGCCAATAGTGAAAGGCTGGTTTTTATGATGTAAAACTTGAGCTGGTGTCATTCCGTCTACAAAGCTCCCGATTGTCTCTGTATTGAGATCTCCGCCGATAATTCCAATAATGTTTCCTTTAGCACCCAAGAGAGTGACCGACATTGTTGATGGAACTGAACTGAGCGGGCGCATGGCTGGGGCTGTGCGCGCAGTAGGTGCTGATTCACTTGCCTCAGAATGAGTTGTTCCCATCATGGTGTTGTTCTCATCTTGGGCAATTCCAGCTCGATCAAGGCGTAGTGCTGTTCCGCCGGCAACACTGGATAACTGCGTATCCATCTGCGTCATGAGGAAAGATCGAAGTGCACTCCCCGCGGCAACATCAGATGCGGCAAAACCTAAACCAGAAAGAATAACCACACCAACAATTAAACGGTTGCGCAAACTCCATAAACTTAATGGGCGCGAAACGCTGCGAAGTGGGGATGGCATAATAAATAAAGGTTAGCGCAGAAGCACTACTTCTTTGGCGGCATCCGTAGTCGATAACCAACGCCACGCACTGTATGAATCAGTGGAGGATCAAAGGAGTCGATTTTCTTGCGCAGGTAGGAAATATAAGTCTCAACAATTCCCGCATCTCCACGGAAGTCGTATTGCCAGACATGATCTAAAATCTGCGCCTTGGAAACCACTCGGTCGGCATTAATTAAGAGATAGCGCAGCAAGAGAAATTCTGTAGGGGAGAGATCAATAAGTTGGCCAGCGCGATAGACCTCGTGTGTTGCTTCATCGAGTTCAAGATCAGCGAATCGAATCTTCTCATCATCGGGCAGCATTTCAATGGCGCCCGTACGACGCAAAAGCGCACGAAGCCGGGCCACGAGCTCTTCCAAGCTAAAAGGCTTTGTCATGTAGTCATCGCCACCGATTGTTAAACCAGCAACTTTGTCTTCCATGCCATCTTTAGCTGTAAGGAAAAGAACCCCGACGTTATGGCCTTCGGTGCGAAGTTGTCTGCAGACTTCAAAGCCATCAAGGTCGGGCAACATCACATCAAGAACTATCGCGTGCGGCTGGAATTCTTCGGCCACTTGCAACGCTTGCGCGCCATTGGCCGCGGTCCGCACATCAAATCCAACGAATCGAAGACTTGTGGAAATGAGATCACTAATGCTTGATTCATCATCAACCACCAAGATTCTGTGGGTCTTAACTTCCTTTACATCAGTCACTGCATCACGCTCTCTGAGAGTCGTCATAATCATCACCTCTTGTATGCAGAAAACACCTGCAACCTGGGCGTTACCTGAGAATACCCCCTAAACTGGCTAGGGATATTTAAGGCTTGACCGAGCGAAGCAATACTTGAGCGACATCCAAGACCTCAACCTCAGATTCTCTGGCGTCCACGCCGTCTGAAACCATGACCCGACAAAACGGACACGCAACAGCAATTTCCTGGGCACCTGTTGCCAAGGCTTCATCAACGCGATTGAGGTTGATGCGGGTGCCGATGGTCTCCTCCATCCACATCCGTCCGCCTCCAGCCCCGCAACAGAAAGAGCGTTCCTGGTTGCGTGGCATCTCGGTGATCTCAACGCCCGTGGCTTCAAGAAGTTCGCGAGGTGGTTCATACACTTTATTGTGACGGCCCAAGTAGCAAGGGTCGTGATAGGTCAAAGATTTCTCACTCTTGTTTACAGGTACAAGCTTTCCTTCACGCACGAGTTGATTGAGAAGTTGAGTGTGATGCACAACGGAGAGTTCGTAACCACTCTGGGCATAATCGCGCCCGATCGTTGTAAAGCAATGAGGACACGTGACGACAATCTTCTTTGTCCCTTTGTCTGTGCGAGAGGCAAAGACTTCCTTGAAAGTTTCAATATTTTCTTTAGCAAGAATTTGGTAGAGGAACTCGTTACCTGCACGACGAGCAGGATCTCCTGTGCATGTTTCTTTCTTACCAAGGACGGCGAAGGAAACTCCAGAGATGTACAACAACTCGGCAACTGCCTTTGTTGTCTTCTTCGCGCGATCCTCAAACGCTCCGGCGCAACCCACCCAGAAAAGATATTCAACATCTTCCGGTAGTTCGCCTTCAACTTTGCGAATTGGGAAATCACATTCGGCCATCCATCCATCACGGTCGGCGCGATTGGCGCCCCACGGGTTTCCTGCGTTTTCAAGGTTTCGGAAAGTCCCGCCGAGTTCGGAAGGAAATTCGGATTCAACGAGAACCTGAAAGCGGCGCATGTTGACTATGTGATCAATGTGTTCGATATCTACAGGACATTCGTTAACACAAGCACCGCACGTGGTGCATGACCACAGTACGTCGAGGGAAATGGGAGCGTTATCTCCCACCATGGCCTCGTTTTCGACAACCTTTGACATCGCGTGATCACGCATCGCCATGATTAAAAGCTTGGGAGATAGGGGTTTTTCGGTGTGCCAGGCAGGACACTGAGATTGGCAACGGCCGCACTCAGTGCAGCTGGTCATATCCAGCAAACCTTTCCAGGAAATATCGGCACGTGTTCCAAGTCCAAATACTTCATCATCAGCTGGATCATCGAAGTCGATAACTTTTCCGTGGGACAACATTTCTGGAAGCTCACCAAGGGATGGAGTCCCATCACTATGACGTTTGTAATAAACATTAAAGAAAGCGAGGAAGCGGTGCCAAGCAACGCCCATATTTAGATTCAGTGCAATGACGATGAACCAGGTCATAGACACAACAATCTTTATCGCAGCAACAATTTGAATCCATTGAGTGATGGTTCCCAGTGAGAGTTGCTTAAAGAGAACAACGATGCGCCATGAGAATGTGTAGTGCCAACTCCAAAAAGTATCCGATGAAAGTGCGCCCTCAAGTCCGCGCAGAGCCATGACACAAAAGACGATTACTAAAATAGTTGCTTCGACGTAATAAGCCTTCAGCGAACCTGAACCATAGAAGCGTGATGCCTTGCCTTTGCGGAAGATGCGCGTGAATTGGCGAATACCAATCAGCGTGACGATTCCAAGACCTGTAAAGACGGCGATAAGTTCGGTGATGTACTCATACGGAATGAAATGTCCGATTAGCGGCAAAGAGAATGAAGGGTTAAGAACTTGGCCGTATGCGGTAAGTAGCGTTCCAAAGAGGGTAACAAACCCAACCATGACAACCCAGTGAGCAATTCCCGTACCGGTGAAGTTGAGCATCTTTGTGTGTCCAACAATTTCACCCAGCATGTGGCCCAGACGAGAGCGTCGCTTGCCACTGCGCGTTGGATCGGGTTGACCTGCCTTGTAGATGGCGATCAATTTGCGGGCTGCGATAGTCACGAGGAGCAGAGCCACCAGGGTGATGCCATAGGAAAGGACGGGGAGCGCGATGTTCAACCAATATGCCATGTGCAGAGGTTAGTAAGGATTCTCAAAGATTGGCGGGAATAAACCTGCCTCTGCGCCTGTTCCCTTGATAACAACCTTGAGTCACATCGACTCAATCTTTTGACAAAGTGCGGCGCAAGGTTGAAAATACAGGTAGTGGCCTCAATCGGGCCAGAAATGGAGCAATAAAATGGCTAGAGCAGTTGGAATTGACCTCGGCACCACCAATAGTTGCGTGTCAGTCCTCGAAGGTGGCGAGCCTACGGTTATCGCCAACTCTGAAGGTGCACGCACGACCCCCTCGATCGTAGCCTTTGCCAAAAACGGCGAGGTCCTTGTTGGCGAAGTGGCCAAGCGCCAGTCCGTCACAAACGTCGAGCGCACTATTCGCTCGGTCAAGCGACATATGGGTACTTCATGGAACGTCGATATCGACGGCAAGAAGTACACCCCACAAGAAATCAGTGCACGCGTTCTGCAGAAGTTAAAGCGCGACGCCGAGGCATACCTTGGCGAAACCGTTACAGATGCGGTTATTACCGTGCCTGCATACTTCAATGACGCACAACGTCAAGCGACAAAAGAAGCGGGCGAAATTGCTGGACTCAATGTGCTTCGTATTATCAACGAGCCAACAGCGGCAGCGCTCGCATACGGTCTTGATAAGGCCGACAAAGAGCAAACAATTCTCGTTTTCGACTTAGGTGGAGGAACGTTCGACGTTTCACTTCTTGAAATCGGCGACGGTGTTGTTGAAGTTAAAGCAACCAATGGAGACAACCACCTTGGTGGAGATGACTGGGATCAATTACTTGTTGATTTCCTTGTCAAGACATTTGGTTCTAAGAACGGAATTGATCTAACAAAAGACAAGATGGCGATGCAACGTATTCGTGAAGCTGCAGAGAAGGCGAAGATCGAACTCTCCTCTTCACAGCAAGCATCAATCAACTTGCCATACATCACTGTTGATTCTGAAAAGAATCCACTCTTTATGGATGAAACAATTACGCGCGCACAATTCCAGTCATTGACTGCTGATTTGCTCGAGCGTTGCAAGAAGCCATTCCAAGCTGTTCTTAAAGATGCTGGAATTCCTATTGCAAATATCGACAGCGTTGTACTTGTTGGCGGATCAACTCGTATGCCAGCAGTTGTCGATCTTGTTCGCTCACTTACTGGCGGAAAAGAACCAAACAAGGGTGTTAACCCTGACGAGGTTGTAGCCGTTGGTGCATCACTTCAAGCCGGTGTTCTTAAGGGTGAAGTGAAGGATGTACTTCTTCTAGATGTAACTCCACTCTCTCTTGGCATCGAAACCAAGGGTGGCGTTATGACTAAGTTGATCGAGCGCAATACAACAATTCCTACTAAGCGCAGCGAAATCTTTACAACGGCTGATGATAATCAACCAGCTGTGCAGATTCAGGCTTACCAAGGTGAGCGCGAAATGGCTGCCTACAATAAGAAGTTAGGCATGTTCGAACTCACCGGTCTTCCACCTGCACCACGTGGAATTCCACAGATTGAAGTTACATTCGATATCGACGCTAACGGCATCGTGCATGTATCGGCGAAGGATCTTGGTACTGGCAAGGTGCAGAGCATGACCATCACTGGTGGATCCGCACTTTCCAAAGACGAGATCAACCGCATGATGGAGGACGCTGAATCTCACGCTGAGGAAGATCGTCAGCGCAAAGAAGAGGCAGAAATCCGCAATACAGGTGACTCGCTTATGTACCAAACAGAGA
>Ga0194037_1001072_pt1 | contig 20469 bp, 18 predicted proteins | sample JunL306m_MetaG_FD_148653 | JGI IMG/M metagenome (GOLD analysis project Ga0194037, IMG submission 148653) | Anoxic zone freshwater microbial communities from boreal shield lake in IISD Experimental Lakes Area, Ontario, Canada - Jun2016-L304-6m | ecosystem: Environmental > Aquatic > Freshwater >...
ATTCAGAACAGCAATTTGTAGAAGCACAAGCTTCTAAAATTCAGTATCAGCAAGCATTGACAAATGCAGGCTTTGCTATGATAACCACTAAAATTATGCCGGCCCCAGTTTTTTATTATGCCGAAGCCTATCATCAACAATATCTTGCCAAAGAACCCAATGGCTATTGTGGATTGGGTGGGTTAGGGGTGGCGATGGTTTAAGAGCAGGCTAAAGGCTAAAGACGAAGGGTTAACCTTTAACCTTTCGCCTTTAGCCTTTAGCCTTTGCCTTTAACCTTTAACCTTTAGCCTTTAGCCTGCCCTTAGGAGAGCCCTGTCTAAAGTAAACGATTAAGCTAAATCTGTCCCACCTTAAGTTAGTAACCCACTAATCAAAGCAATTTCTACTGATATTTGTTTAAATAAATACAAAAACCTTTTACCATAGCGGGCTAGCAGCTAAAGTTCGAATTTTAGCTTAAGAATTAACAGACACAGGTTTAAGATGGCCCTTTTAGTTTATAAATTTGGCGGTACTTCAGTAGGATCTGCTGAACGCATTAAAGCAGTCGCTGAAAAAGTTAAAAAAGCCCATGATTTGGGTGATCAAATAGTCGTTGTTTTGTCGGCAATGAGCGGTGAAACCAATCGCTTAATTGCTTTGGCTAATCAAATGCAAGCTCAACCCACTGAAAGAGAAATGGATGTTTTAATTTCCACTGGTGAGCAAGTGACCGTGGCCTTATTAAGTATGGCTTTGCATGAATTAGGTTGTGAGGCTGTTTCTTATACTGGAGCGCAGGTCAAGATTCTAACCGATAGCAGTTTTACTAAAGCCCGTATACGTAAAATTGATGATGCAAAACTACGTGCAGATTTAGATGCTGGGAAAGTGGTCGTAGTTGCTGGATTTCAGGGTATAGACGAATACGATAATATCACTACCTTGGGTCGTGGTGGTTCAGATACGACTGCTGTGGCTATTGCCGCAGCTTTAAAAGCCGATGAATGTCACATTTATACTGATGTTGATGGAGTTTATACTACCGATCCTAGAGTTGAGCCTAAAGCGCGTCGCTTAGATCATATTACTTTTGAAGAAATGCTAGAAATGGCCAGTTTAGGTTCAAAAGTTCTACAAATTAGGTCGGTAGAGTTTGCCGGCAAATATAACGTGGCGTTACGCGTATTATCATCATTTAAAGAAGGGTGTGGCACACTCATTACTTACGAGGAATCACAAATGGAAAGTGCTTTAATATCAGGTATTGCCTTCAATCGCGATGAGGCAAAATTAACTATTACCGGTGTACCTGATTTGCCTGGTGTTGCCTTTAAAATATTAGGGCCGATTGCTGAGGCTAATATTGAAGTAGATATGATAGTCCAAAATATTGCTGACGATGCTACGACTGATCTTACATTTACGGTACATCGTAACGATTATCAACGAGCGCTGGGGTTGTTGGAGCAAACCTGTACCGACTTAGGTGCCAGAAAAGTCACTGGTGATAATGCTATCGTAAAAGTGTCTATCGTCGGTGTGGGTATGCGCTCTCATGCCGGTATTGCTAGCACCATGTTTAAAACACTAGCACAAGAAGGTATTAATATCCGTATGATAGCCACTTCAGAAATAAAGATTTCAGTGGTTGTTGATGAAAAATACCTAGAGTTAGCCGTTAGAGCTTTACATGCGGCCTTTGAGTTGGATAAAATAAGCGCTTAATCTATTCTATATTTCCACGTAAGCACCATAACATTGTGGTAATGATCGTAGGGGCGTATTTCATACGCCCTTATAAAACAGTCTTATATAATTTTACTACGTCATTGGGCGAATAAAACTGTGAAAGTATTATGATGATAATAATGCAAATTAACTTTTTAATTTTGTAAGTTAATGTATTCATAATTTGCGAGAGGCTAAAGTCTCTCCCATATAAATACCTCACAGTCTAGTATGCAATACGCCTCTAAGGTGTTTTTTACTTTCACTCCTAAAGTTGAAAGCCTGTTTACTGAGTCTCTTGTCTTATGTTTTTAAGGATTTCTTCTAAAGGCACAAGATTCATGGAAATTCTGAACAATACTTCGTTGTTTTGTAACAAGCCATAGCATTGATAAGTTCTGAGTTTGATGTTGGTATAGTTTAAAGTGCGTTTAGAGGACTCTGGTAATTGTTTAACAAGGATATGCAAGCAATCATTGTTTTTAAGCGTGCTTAAATGATGTCGGTCGACTGATATTTCATGTGAAGTATAGACCATAGGGTTGAGCTTGAAATCATGATTTTCTAATTGCGCTTTTTCTAATAAAGCCCCAGAACTTAAGCTGCAAGGGAATATTTCAGGATAATGTGCGGTATGAGTTAGTTCATCAAAATAATCAGACTGTTCTGCTAACGATCCAGATAAAAAGTTTTTAACGGAACCATTGTTCATGTATTTGTGTTTTAAAAAGTAATCTGTTCCTGGAACAATGCTGCAGTCTGGTAGTTCGTTAAGGTCTGGTAAGTCATGCAGCGGTGTATCTGCTAAAAATAAAGCTTGTTGAGTTTCTTTTTTATAGCCTAGCAATACCACTTTGCCTTCAGACTTTAAGGCAATACGATTTCCGATAGTTAAATTAGGAATGGTGTTAATAAGAGTTTTTTTGATTTCAAGGCAAACAGGCATCCTAGGACGAACTGCATTAACAAAGGTAATTTGGTAGTTACTAAAACGTAGATTATTTTCGGCAATCACTTTGTCTTCATGATGCGCTTCTCGGTATAAACGCATTTGATATTCAATTAAGGTATTGAGTTGATAACCTAGGACTATAGGGCCTTTAAAAGGATTATGAGTAATCTGTAACCATTTGTGTTTGTCGTGAAATAAATTAAAATCGTCAGACGCGTTACGCGCGACTTCTATGTGTATTTGTTCAAAAGTAAAGGCTTGGTTTTGCATATTTATAGTAGTACGTGTTAAATTTAGTTCAACTTAACCTATAAAAAACATAGGTGCAATAATAAATGCTGTTGTCAGTCATAGTCAGCAGATTAGGTGTTAATTCAACCATAACGGTCAGTAATTTTATAGGCAATAGAGTATGAAAGGTATTATTTTAGCGGGTGGAAGTGGTACAAGACTTTATCCGATTACCAAAGGTGTTAGTAAGCAATTAACGCCAATTTATGATAAACCCATGATCTATTATCCATTGTCGGTATTAATGCTGGCAGGTATTACTGAGATCTTAATAATTTCAACGCCTAAAGATTTACCTCGCTTTGAAGAATTGTTGGGTGATGGCGCTGATATAGGTTTGTCATTTAGTTATAAAGAGCAGCCATCGCCCGATGGACTTGCTCAGGCATTTATATTAGGTGAAGATTTTATTGGTAGTGATGATGTGTGTATGGTGCTGGGCGATAACATCTTCTATGGTCATGGTTTAGATGAAATGTTAGTGCAATCGGTCATTAATGTGACTCAGCATAAAAAGGCTACAGTATTTGGTTATCATGTGAAAGACCCTGATCAATATGGTGTAGCCGAATTCGATAGCCAGGGTAATGTATTAAGCATAGAAGAAAAGCCCGTTAAGCCTAAAAGCAATTATGCGGTAGTCGGTTTATATTTTTATCCCAATAATGTGATTGAGATTGCCAAAAGCATTAAGCCCTCGCATCGAGGTGAATTAGAAATTACCACGGTTAATCAAACCTACTTAGAGCAAGGTGATTTAAAAGTTGAACTTATGGGGCGCGGTTTTGCTTGGTTAGATACCGGTACTCATGAATCTTTGCTAGAAGCTTCTAACTTTATTCAGACCATAGAAAATAGACAGGGCTTAAAGGTTGCTTGTATTGAAGAGATCGCTTATGAGATGGGTTATATTTCTAATGCTCAATTACTAGCCTTGGCGCAGCCCTTGTTAAAAAATCAATACGGCCAGTATTTATTGCGTAGAGCTAAAGAAGGAGCTGAAGCCTAATGCAATTTATACCAACAGCGATACCTGAGGTTATCATTATTGAACCTAAAGTGTTTGGTGATGAGCGGGGTTATTTTGTAGAGACTTTCCGCCAAGATAAATTGGATGAGTTTTTAGGCTTTAAGATTGATTTTATCCAAGATAATGAATCTAAATCCAGTTATGGTGTGTTAAGAGGCTTACATTATCAATTAGCACCCGCTGCCCAAACTAAATTAGTGCGTGTCATTAAAGGCAAGGTGCTTGATGTTGCGGTCGATATTAGGGTCGGTAGTCCTACTTTCGGAAGGCATGTCAGTGTTGAGTTATCTGAGCAAAATAAACGGCAAATGTTGGTGCCAAGAGGTTTCGCTCATGGCTTTGTGGTGCTGGAAGATGACAGCATCTTTGCTTATAAGGTTGATAATTATTATTCGCCTGAACATGATAGAGGCTTGGCTTTTGATGATGCTGTCTTGTCTATTGATTGGCAGGTATCAGCAGAGCATTTAAAGCTCTCTGTTAAAGATACTCAGCAACCAAGTTTGGATCAGGCAGAATTATTTGATTATGGGCGGTCTCTTTATGTCTAAGCGCATAGTGGTTACCGGTGCCAATGGGCAATTGGGTAGCGAAATTCGTGAATTAAGTATTTATTTTCCTGATGATGTCTTTACCTTTATCACTCGGCAAGACTTAGATTTGAGTGATGCCTCTGCTATCCAAGTCTGGTTTGAAAATAAAGACTTTGATGTCATTATTAATTGCGCTGCCTACACTGCAGTCGATAAAGCTGAAACGGAAGTTGATTTAGCAACTGCCATAAATGCCACAGCAGTAAAAATCTTAGCTCAAATTGCTAAGCAGAAAGCTATTTCACTGTTACATATTTCTACCGATTATGTCTTTGCTGGCGATAGTTGTGCGCCTTATCGTGAAACTGATGCCACAAATCCACAAGGTGTTTATGGACAATCTAAGTTAGATGGGGAGTTGGCTATGCTAGCTATTAATCTTGATCGCTCATTGATAATTCGAACTTCATGGGTTTATTCTCGTTTTGGTAATAATTTCGTGAAGACCATGATCCGTTTGGGTAAAGACCGAAAAGAGTTGAATGTTATTTATGATCAAGTCGGTACTCCCACTTCAGCTAAAGATTTGGCTTTGGTGTTACTTATGATTATTCAAAGTCCTCAACTGGAAGCTCAGCAGGGCACTGAAATATTTCATTACAGTAATGAAGGGGTATGCAGTTGGTACGATTTTGCAATAGCGATCTTTAAGGCGGCACCCATAAGATGTAAAGTGAATCCTATTGAAACTAAAGATTATCCTACGCCTGCAAAAAGACCTCATTACAGCTTATTGAATAAAGCTAAAATCAAAAACACCTTCAATCTGTCTATTCCCTATTGGAGAGATAGTTTGCCTGAATGCTTAGAACACATTAAATACTCAAAAGGAGATGACTTATGAAAACAGTCTTAGTGACTGGATGCGCGGGTTTTATTGGTAGTAATTTTGTGCCGTATTTCTTGGATCAATATCCTGAAGCGAACATTATCAATCTTGATTTGCTCACTTATGCCGGCAATTTGGCTAATCTTAAAGAAGTAGAAGATTCTAAGCGCTACACTTTTGTTGAGGGTGATATTTGTGATCGAGTATTGTTAGAGCAATTATTTTCTGAGCATGATATTAGAGGCGTTATTCATTTCGCTGCTGAAAGTCATGTTGATAACTCGATTAAAAATCCAGGTGTATTTGTGCAAACTAATGTCAATGGTACTTTCACCTTGATTGATGTGGCTTATAAATACTGGATGCAGAAGCCATTTGTGTTTAAGTCAGGCTTTGAAGACTGTAGATTTCATCATATTTCTACCGATGAAGTTTATGGTACTTTAGGTGAAACTGGGTTATTCACCGAAGAAACGCCCTATGCGCCTAATTCACCTTATTCCGCCAGTAAAGCTGGCAGCGATATGATAGTCCGTAGTTATTTTCATACCTATGGCATGAATACTGTTATTACTAACTGCTCCAATAATTATGGCCCTAAACAGCATAATGAAAAGTTGATTCCGACCATCATACGTAAAGCCATTAAGGGCGATGATATTCCTATTTATGGGGATGGTAGCAATATCCGAGATTGGTTGTATGTGTTGGATCACTGCAAAGGTATTGCCTTGGTTTATGAAAAAGGCATGGTCGGTGAAGTTTATAATATAGGTGGTCGTAATGAACGCAATAATAATTACATCGCTGACAAGGTTTGTGCAATTCTGGATGATCTAAAGCCAAAGGCTAACGGTAGTTATAAAGACCAAATACGTTATGTTGAAGATCGTGCTGGACATGATTTACGTTACGCGATTGACGCTACTAAAATTGAAACTCAATTAGGTTGGAAAGCAGATGAGAGTTTTGAGACCGGTATCGTTAAGACCATACAGTGGTATTTAAAAGAATTAGGACTGCCAAATTAAGACTAGGCGGTTTTGCACAATCCTTCGTCCTGAGCTTATCGCCTGCGCTAAAACTGCCTCGCATAAGTTGGTAGCCAGAATTAGCAACTAAGACCTATATATGTTGATCATTACGCTCCGCGTTACTGTCAACAGTTAAGGAATATTTGAACTTATAGTAGGCCGGAATAAGGCTTTACGAGCGAAGGCGAGTAAAGCGTTTCCGGCATAATTAGTGCTGCTGTGCTGAAATAAGTTTAGCTGTGGGTACTGAAGCTCCGCGTGGGATCGTAAGTTGTATCAATTTGGATTGTCGTCATAAAAAGGCGCATCAACAGCGAAAGATATACATTTGTGCCTCAATATCATCCTATGCGAAGCCAATTTATTGATGAAATCACTTAAGACCTAATTTAATCAGTATATTTAAATCAGAGGCTTATCAGCATTCTTCAACATCAAATAGACTAAACACTCAGTATTTTGGTATGATTGCCGTGTTTTTGAATGATTTGACCCACCCCTTTTAATTAATTATCACATCATCACACTGGAGATCCTCAATGCCAATTAAAGTTGCAATCAATGGTTATGGTCGTATTGGACGTAATATCATTCGTGCCTTATACGAATCAGGCCGTACCAATGAAATTCAAATCGTTGCAATCAATGACTTAGGTGACAGCAATACTAATGCTCACTTAACACAATACGACACTGTGCATGGTAAATTTCCTTTTGAAGTGACTGTTGATGGTGACTACATCATTATCAATGGCGACAGAATTAAAGTTTTCTCTGAAAGAGATCCTTCAAAGTTACCTTGGGCTGAATTAGGAATTGAAGTTGTTCATGAATGTACGGGTTTCTTTACCAGCAAAGCGAAAGCCTCTGCGCATATTGCTGCAGGCGCAAAAAAAGTAATTATTTCAGCTCCAGGTGGAGATGATGTTGATGGTACTGTTGTGTTTGGTGTAAACCATGACACTTTAAAAGCATCAGATACTGTTATTTCAAACGCTTCATGCACCACTAACTGTTTAGCGCCTATCGTTAAACCTTTAAATGATATCATCGGTATTGAAAGTGGTTTAATGACAACTATTCATTCTTATACCAATGATCAAGTTTTAACTGACGTTTATCACAGTGATTTACGTCGTGCTAGATCAGCAACTCAATCTATGATTCCTACTAAAACAGGTGCTGCAGCAGCAGTTGGCTTAGTATTGCCAGAGTTAGCGGGTAAATTAGATGGTTTCGCAATGCGTGTACCAACTATCAACGTTTCTGTTGTTGATTTAACGTTTACCGCTTCAAGAGACACAACTATAGAAGAAATTAACGAAATCTTAACTGGCGCATCTAACGGTGCTTTAAAAGGCATTTTAGATATCAATGAAAGACCTCTAGTTTCAGTTGATTTTAATCACAATCCTGCTTCATCTATTTACGAAAAGTCATTAACCAAAGTATTAGGTGGGCGTTTGGTAAAAGTACTTTCTTGGTATGACAACGAATGGGGTTTCTCAAATCGTATGTTAGATACCACAATTGCTCTAGTAAATGCTAAATAACGGATCCCCTATCTAATGTTAAGAAGAACCAAAATTTTAGCCACATTGGGTCCTGCAACGGATAAGCCTGGTGTACTTGAAGGCTTATTTCATGCAGGTGTTGACGTAGTTCGTATGAACTTTTCTCACGGTTCTGCTCAAGATCATCTTGATAGAGCAGCAGCAGTACGTGCACTGAGCAAAAAAACAGGCAGACGTGTCGGTATATTGGCTGATTTACAAGGCCCTAAAATCCGTATTGCCCGCTTTACAGATACTAAAGTCTTTTTAAACGAAGGCCAAGATTTTGCTTTAGATATTAACTTTGATCCTTTGGCTGGTGATAATACTCAAGTCGGTATTACCTACGAGCCATTAGCGTTAGAAGTTAAACCAGGCAGTCGATTATTGCTGGATGATGGTCGTATCGTATTAGATGTTGTTAATGTTGAAAATATGCGCGTTAACTGTACGGTCGTTGTAGGTGGTGATTTATCTAACAATAAAGGTATTAACCTGTTAGGTGGAGGCTTATCAGCGGCGGCATTAACCGACAAAGATAAAGAAGATATTAAAACTATCGGCATCATGCAATGTGATTATGTGGCTGTATCTTTTCCACGTTGCGCAGAAGACTTGAATGAAGCCCGTCGTTTATTGGTTGCTGAGGGTTGCCATGCTGGCATCGTGTCTAAGGTTGAGCGTGCAGAAGCTATCGTACCTGACGTCATGGATGAAATCATCTTAGCATCTGATGCTGTGATGGTAGCGCGTGGAGATTTAGGTGTTGAAATTGGTGATGCTAATTTGCCAGCAGTACAAAAACAATTGATTAAACGTACGCGTGAACTCAATCGTGTCGCTATTACTGCAACGCAAATGATGGAATCAATGATCGAAAATCCAATTCCAACTCGCGCCGAAGTATTTGATGTCGCAAATGCTGTTTATGATGGTACAGATGCCATTATGTTGTCAGCTGAAACTGCGTCAGGTAAGCATCCTATTCGTGCTGTTGAAGCAATGCACCGTGTTTGTATAGAAGCTGAAAAACAACGTAGCGTTCGTGAATCAGATCATCGTATCAATATTCAATTTGAACGTGATGATGAAGCGATTGCAATGTCTGCTATGTATATGGCGAATCATACTAAAATCAAAGGCATCGTGTCTTTAACTGAGTCAGGTTCAACAGCATTGTGGATGTCGAGAATTAGTTCGGCAATTCCTATTTTTGCAATGAGCTCACATGAGACGACACTAGGTAAAGTTACTTTATACCGTGGTGTATTCCCAGTGTACTTTAAAATTGAACCTAACCAGGATCATGCTGAAGTGAATCGCAACGTGGTTACAGAGCTCAGAAAATGGAACAAAGCTACCGATGGAGACAAATACATTATTACTAAAGGTGATTTAAATGGTGTCCAGGGCGGCACTAATGGCCTGAAAGTGATAGTGGTTGGCCAAGGTTTAACGCCATAGTTTCATAAGGTAGGAATTGGTTATACAAATAAGCCCCGTTTTACGGGGCTTATTTGTTTATGAGGCATTATTTATTTTACAAAACAACTTTTCTCTGCAGACGCTTCTGCATCTTTAATGCGTTTTCTTAGGTCCTTAGATTGAGCAGGATCTCTGAAAACCGCACCTGCATCACCCGTTTGTCCTTTACTTAAATAAGTAAAAGTCTTAGCCGCTTCAAATTCAGAAAAAGTCATTTTTTCAGCGATCTTATCTATCTTACAGCCACAAGCATATTGGGTGACGTAAGTAAGCCCACCATGTTGAGCAACGCAATTTAATACATATTCAACTCTATCACGAGTCGGATAATCATTGGCCAAGGGTGCGGGTTCCGCAACGACAGGAGTTGCAGTAGTCTCAGTTTTTTCTTCTATAGTGGAACAGCCGATTAAGAAGCTGCAAAGTGATAAGCAAATAATAGTGGATAGATATTTTGTTTTCATGAATTAAATGTGAGTTATAGGTTAATGGATTAGCAACGGACATTTTAATAGGATGCGCTTCGCTGTCGATCAGAACATCCTATAAGGATGTTTTTTTATTCAGTAATCTTTGTCAATTTACTGTGTGCCATAGAATAACTAAAGTACACAATCAAACCTAGCACTAACCATATTAAAAAACGCAACCAAGTTAGCGCAGGTAAAAAAGCCATCAGTGCCCCGCAAGATAACATTCCAAGTATCGGAAGTAATGGGCTGAAGGGCGTAGTAAAGGGCCGATGCATATTAGGTTGAGTAATGCGTAAAACTATTACCCCTAAGCAAACCAAAACAAACGCCGCTAAAGTACCAATATTAACCAATTCGGCTAAATCACCTAAAGGAATAAAGCCTGCGATTAGCGCCATAATTAGACCGCAAAGTACGATAACGCGGATAGGTGTTTGGGTATTAGGATTTAATTTACTAAAGAAAGCTGATAACAGTCCGTCTCTAGACATAGCAAATATAATCCGCGTTAATCCGTAATATAGCACTAACATGACAGTCGTCAATCCAGCAATCACACCAGTCGATATTAAAGCAGAAGCCCAGTTGTAACCTAAAAGCGTCAATGCGTGTGCAACTGGTGAAGAAACATTGAGGTCAGTGTAAGGCACAACTCCCGTTAATAATCCAGCAACAATAATGTAGATGATAGTGCAAAAAACCAGTGAGGTAACAATGCCAAAAGGTAGGTCGCGTTGGGGATTTTGAGCTTCTTCTGCGGCAGTTGAGACCGCATCAAAACCAACGTAAGCAAAAAATACTAAAGAAGCGCCGGCTAAAACCCCTGTAGTTTTACCATCTGGTAAGGTTTGAAACCAACCAAATGGCATAAATGGATGCCAGTTGTCAGGATGCACATTGAATACGGCAATTCCTATAAAAATACTGATAGTGATTAATTTAACGATGACCATCGCGTTATTAGCTTTAGCGCTATGTTTAACGCCGATAATTAATAAGCCCATGAGTAATAGAATAATTCCGAAGGCAGGTAAATTGATATAGCCTCCTAGCTTGGGTGCTTTAGTTAGCATATCCGGCAGGCCAAAACCAATGGCAGTCAAGGCATTATTAAAATACCCCGCCCAGCCATTAGCTACTGCAGCTACTGAAATTCCGTATTCCAGTAGTAAATCCCAACCGATAATAAAGGCTAGTAGTTCTCCAAAGGCGGCATAACTGTAGCCATAAGCACTACCACAGCCACCAACAGCAGCGGCTAGCTCTGCATAGGATAGGGCGGCAAAGGCGCAGGCAAGGCCAGCGATAACAAACGATAAAATAACCGCAGGGCCAGCTTGTGTGGCGGCGGCAATGCCTGTTAAAACAAATATTCCGGTACCAATTATAGCTCCAACACCAAGAAATGCTAAATCCCACGCTGATAAGCAACGATTAAGACCTTTAGTGTAAGTGTCATGAGGGGCAATTGGTTTAGTGCGAAAAATTTGCAGTGACATAATGATTAGCTCTTGTATTGTTAGTCAGTGTAATTACTATACTGAATTATAAGTGTCTTTTCTGTATTAATACATTGACTAATTGATGTATAGCAATAATAAACCAATTTAACTAACGTAACACAGTAATGAAGATTTACTCTCGTTTGTCGCGCTGAGCACCGCAGGTTTTGTTGGGAATAGCCGGTAGGGGTGCTGCATGGATGCCGCGCGTCGGGAGGAGGGCAGGAAGAAGCTGCAATCAAGCCGCCTTCGGGTGCGATTCCCGATTAAAACAATCTTCGCGATAGTGATCTCTTTATTAGTTATTTAAATCACTAAATGGTTATGCAAGCTAAGTTTGTTAATAATTTCTGCATAATTTAATGCTTTAGCTATATCGCACAGCAGCCTAAAACACTAGAAAGTGCTGTACAAAATAGTGTAAAACACAAGCTCATGATAAAATTACAAGTTTTGAAAGTAGTGCCTCTTTTGTTTAGAAGCGGGCAATATTAATTTTAATGCCAAATGTTTATTTAGTCGTTGAGAACTTATAGTAATGAAAATTCGCCCCCTCTTAGTTAGTTCATTGTTGTTGACTATGCTCGTCGGCAATACTTATGCAACCACATATTCCTTACCCCATATTAAAGGCGATAGAGTGGTTGCTTCATCTACTGGTGAGACGGTCACGATAACAGTTGATCAAGACCAAACTTTATTGGATATCGCTAAACGTTTTAATTTGGGTCAAACTGAAATTGTAACCATAAATCCAGGTCTTGATCGTTGGCTTATAAAAAAAGGTACGGTTGTGCGATTACCTAATAGGCGAATATTGCCTGATTCACCGCATGAGGGTATCACCTTAAATGTCGCTGAATACCGTATGTATTATTACCCTTCTGATCAGCAAGGCACAGTTAGATCCTATGCGCATGGCGTTGGTAGACAAGATTGGAAAACACCTTTAGGTAAAACCAGCATCATTAAGAAAGTAAAGGATCCTGCTTGGCATCCACCTGAATCAATTCGACGTGAACATGCAGCAAATGGTGATCCCTTGCCAGAAATAGTGCCGCCAGGTCCGCATAATCCTTTAGGTGCTTATGCTTTGTATCTTAATTTACCGGGTGACTATCGTATACATGGAACCGATATTGATAAAATATTTGGTATCGGTATGCAGATTACTCATGGTTGTGTACGTATGTATCCTGAAGACATCAGTGCTTTATATCAGTCAGTTGACGTAGGTACCCCTGTTTATATAGTCAAACAACCTGTAAAAGTAGGCTGGTTAAACAACGTATTGTATGTTGAAGCACATCCTGATTTAGAAGGTGAAGAAAAAACCCAAGATGAGCGCTATGCGATCGCCTTATCTCTAATAAGACAAGAAAATAATCAAGTGCTTCCTGATTTTGATCAAGTAGTTTTAAATAAAGCACTTAAAGATTTAGATGGTACTCCCATTCCTATTTACGAAAGATTGCCACCTTTAGAGGGTGAAGTCATCGATCCAGCGGTGAAAGCTGTGCCTGTCATAAAAGCTCCGGCTATTGCTTCTAATGTAGTTAGTAAAAAACCCGTTATTGCTAAAGCAAGTAAAGCAAAATCGACGGAGCTTGCTATGGCTAGTAAAAAAACAAAGTCTACAGCATTGCTAGCAGCTAATGATGTAAAGAAAATCCCAGTAAAGCAGGTTAGTAAAGATAATAAAACTAATAAACCAGCTATTAAAACGGCAAGTAATAGCCGATCTTCTGGCGGTTCGCCAGGTGGCTATTATCACGGTGATTAAATCATCCTAAATAGTGGGAGCTGACTTAATTTCGATGTGGCCTAGGATAATTAATGGTTTGCTTGCTGCTATTTCTTGATTCGACTGCGTTACAAAGAAGCTACTTGCTCCGTTTTAATTTCTAAGGATAAATAAAATTGTTATTTAGCTTAACCTCCACAGCGTTAATATAAAGTCAGTTTCAATAGCAAATTTTTCGCTGTTATTAAGCGCTAGTTGAGTTTCTTCATTAGCGTGCCAAGCAAAGGGTGTCATTTGTAATAATGACGCTCTTTGCTTGGAATCAGGAGTTATTTTGTAACTGATACGTTGTGTGGTTAAGCGATCAAAACCTAGTGGCGCAATACTTTCTTCTGAGTGCGCTTTAACTTCGCTATATATAAATTCTTTTAATTGCCAAAGATGACGAGGGCCTGGTGTTACGGTTAACAAATGACCGTTGCTTTTTAATATACGCTGGAGTTCTTGGTCATCTGACGGGGCGAATATTCTTAGCACCATATCAAAGCTTTGATTCGGATAAGGTAGGCGGTTACAACTACCGACAATAAATTTTGTGCAGGGCTGTTTTTTAGCTGCAGCAGCCACTGCAAATTTTGCTATATCAACACCTTGCAAGTTGAGTTGCTCACTACTCTTGCAATATTCAAAGATCTTTCTATTGTAATAGCCTTCACCGCAACCTAAATCTAATAAAGACAGTATTTGCTGCTGACTGTGAACGACATCAATCATCATCGCTAAGGCTTTGGCCATAGGTTCATAAAATCCCGCTTCTAAAAATTGCCGCCTAGCGATCATCATGGCTTTGTTATCGCCAGGTTCCTTAGAATGTTTAAATTGTACAGGCAATAAATTTAAATAGCCCTCTTTGGCTACATCAAAACTATGCAGTTGTGGGCAAGCGTAACTTTTACCACTTGCCTGTAAGGATAAAGCTTCGCTACAGACTGGACAGCAATATAAAATTGTAGATTGGGTAGATGATGGCAAAATAAAGATTACGCTTTGGAGTTGGATTAAACTTATTTTATAACGTCAGCAGTTATTTTAATACCTATAAGCCGCTTAGCTTTGTTATAAGTTATTAAGTTAGCTAACTTAAGACCATACATAATAAAGTTAAGCCTTGCACACCGTGTCGGCTTAAGTTGATAGCCTGTAGTTTTGTTTGCGGTCAGCTCCTAGTCGGCTCCTTAATTTATATTGGGAGCGCTTAATATGTGCTAAAGAGCATGTGATACCGTTTAGGATAATTCTTTGAAGTTGTGAGGATGGCTTCGCTATGGTGTATGCCAAAGGGTAGCGAATTAAGTAATATCTGGGTATTAGTCTTAACCATTGATAATGTAAGGATAATTCTGTAGACTCAGCTTTCGTTCTAGTTAAATGAAAATAATAACTCAATTCTGAGACTTACTGGGGAGCAGTTATGACTACTATAATAAATAATGCACGTCGTCGTTTTATGGTTCAATCTGGACTAGGTTTGCTGGCATTATCAGGCATGCCTAGTTTTTTGCAGGCTATGGAAGCTATGAAGGAAATGCCCAGAATACCGGCTCGTAAGGCTAACCCTAATTTTAAGGCTGATGTAGAATTTGATTTGTATTGTAAACCTAACAAGGTTTCAATATTAACGGGAGCTGAAACACAAGTGTTGCAATATAGCGCTCTGTTAAAAACAGGCCCTAAAGAAACCCTAGTTAATATTCCTGGTACCTATCTTGGGCCGATCATCCACTTACAAAAAGGTCAAAAAGTTCGCATCAACTTACATAATGGCTTAACTGAAAGTTCTGTTACACACTGGCATGGTTTACATGTGCCAGCTGAAATGGATGGTCATCCTATGTACGCTATTGATCCAGGCGGAACTTTGGTTTATGAATTTGAAGTACTTAACCGCGCGGGTATGAATATTTATCATCCGCATCCTCATGAAGCTACAGCAAAACAAGTTTATCAAGGACTTGCGGGTGCTTTGTTTGTTCATGATGAAGAAGAGGCTAAATTGGAATTGCCTACTGGTGAATATGAAATCCCCATTGTGATTCAAGATCGTTTATTTGATGAACAAAATCAATTGATCTATGTTCGTAACAAGCATGATCGTATGATGGGTTTTTATGGAGATCGTATACTGGTTAATGGGCAGGCTGATGTAAAGATTGATGTGGCAAGTCGTGCTTATCGCTTGCGAATTTTAAATGGTTCTAATGCCCGTATTTATAAATTAGCCTGGGATGATGGTACCCCAATTACAGTTATAGGGGTTGATGGTGGTTTGCTAGAACAGCCAGAAGTTAAAGCTTATGTCATGTTGGCGCCTGGTGAGCGATTAGATGTTTGGGCAGATTTTAGTGGGCGTAGAGTCGGATCTGAATTAATCCTTCGTAGTCTTGCTTTTTCAGGCGTATTGCCACGTATGTCTCAAGGTATGGGTAATATGATGCAGGCTAATTCGCTTCCTGTGGCTAGTGATTACCCTATTTTTACAATTCGTGTCACTCAGAGCGTGAGTGATAGTCCTAAGTTGCCTGCAAAATTATCATCATTTCCTCGTTATCATATTAAGGATGTTGCTAATCCAGAAAAGCCAGTACCTATTGCTATTTCAGAAAGTCCTATGGCAATGTTGCTCAATGGGCGCGCCTATGCAGATAATGACTTTCAAGAATTTGAACGTATTAAGTTAAATACTTTACAGTTGATAGAAATATTTCATGCTCATGGCGGCATGGGTATGGGGCATAAAGGTGGTGGCATGGGTATGATGGGCGGCATGATGTCTATGGCTCATCCGATACATTTACATGGGCAACAGTTTCAGATTATTAGCCGTAGCGTAAATTCTGAAAAAGCCAGCGACTACGAGACGGTTAGGCACGGCTTTATTGAATCTGGCTTAAAAGATACGGTATTGGTTATGCCAGGCGAGAGCGTCCGTATTATTAAGCCATTTCAAGATTTTAAGGGTGTCTTTATGTATCATTGCCATAATCTCGAACATGAGGATATGGGTATGATGCGTGAATTCTTAGTTGAATAATCACTACAGTATATTTTAGGCAAAAAAAATGCTCATCCCTCCCCAAGGATGAGCATTGAAAACCCTTTTCAGAGTTTTGAAATAATATGGCTATGCCAGGCCATACTATTTCCGTCTTGTCGTTAACCACAAACCAACAAGACGGCTTAATGATGACACAATATTTTTTTTAAAAAAATACGTAGAAATACCTAGTTATAGATTTATTTGCTTAGATGCTATCTAATTAGCAGCTTTTTTGACTTTTCTTACCTTCGTAAATGCTTATGATCAGCCTTCTTTTACAATATCCATGACAGCTAATACACCTAATATTGAACTTCCTATCTGGCCTTATGTTTACGGTCAGCCTTCTGGTTCAGGTAAAATTCGTAGTTATCCTGAAGATTTTATTGTTACTGAACATCTTTCTTTTGAACCTTCTGGCTTAGGTGAGCATGTGTTTTTGTTGGTAAAAAAGACGGGAGAAAATACGGATTATGTGGCTAGACAGCTCGCAAAATACGCTAATGTAAGGCAGCGTGACGTCAGTTATGCTGGATTAAAAGATCGTCACGCGGTGACTACTCAGTGGTTTAGTGTGTGGTTGCCTGGTAAGGCTGATCCTGATTGGGCTGATTTTGAAACGGACTCAATCAAAGTTTTAAGAACTATTCGCCATGCTCGAAAATTAAAACGAGGTGTTTTGTCCGGCAATAGTTTTAATTTAATTATTCGTCAATGGCAAGGTGATAAAGACAAGACTCACGAGCAATTAGAGGCGATGAAAGAAGAGGGGATAGCTAATTATTACGGCTCTCAACGATTTGGTCATGCAGGACAAAATGTGAATAAGGCTTTGGCATTGTTTCAAGGCGCTAGTGCTGGAAGAGAACAGCGTAGTTTATATTTGTCAGCGGCACGCTCTTATTTGTTTAACTCTATACTAGCATATCGCGTTAGTCATAAAAGCTGGAATCAAGCTTTAGCAGGTGACACCTATCAATTTGATTTGTCCCATAGTAGTTTTAAATCAGAAAAGGCTGATACGGAAATTTTACGTCGCTTATCGAATAAAGAAATACATCCGACTGCTAGTTTATGGGGTAGGGGAGAACCGGGTGTTTGTGCAGAAGCTTTGGCTATTGAACAAACTGTGATCGACACTTATCCTGCATTAGCACAAGGTTTAATTAATTGTGCTGTTGATAATGATCGACGTGCATTGCGGGTTAATGTGCAGGATTTAGCATGGCAATTTATTGACGATACTAGTTTAGAGCTAAGTTTTACTTTGCCACCTGGTAGCTATGCTACAGCGGTATTGAGAGAGATAATAACTGACTAAAAAAGGAAAGATTCAATAAAAACAGGCATCCAGTTTTTTTAGGTTGGGTTAGCGATAGCGTAACCTAATATTTTTTGATGCATTGTGTCGGGTTACGCTATCGAGACTGTGAAAGTATTCTTTTTATTTCCCCGCCCTCGATCCCCCTTTTACAAAGGGGGAAGCTAACTCATAATACTTTCTCAGTCGCTATCGCTAGCCCAGCCTACAGATTTTTCTCATTGTTCGTAAATTATAGTGCCGCCACCAATAGCTTCTTCCATTATTGCTGCAATACCATAATCTGGATGTTTAACAGTGTGAATTAACATATTAATATTATGTCTTTTTGTATGAATAATCTTGGATTCATCAAGAATGCAAATGAGCTGTTGTAAATTGATAGATTGTGTTTTCATTTTGACTCGATATGTTAATGGTCTAAAGAAGAATTAAGCTGTGTTAATCATTAATAACTAAAAATGATCGTTAACTTGAATTTGAATTCTGTTTCAAGTGCGAAAAATTTTAATTGTTAAGATCATCATTAACAATTCGTAGTAATACCTATAAGAAGTGAATAAATATTAATGTTGGATATTTCTAAGTGTGGAAGAGTTTTTAGTCAGTCTTTGTTATTCAATGGCATTGTCATCACTACTGTATTTATTTAACAAGCGTAATAGTACTAAAACAGCCCCAGTGCCACCATTTTTTGGAGAGGCAGAACAAAAAGCCAGTACTTCTTGATGTTGTCGTAGCCATAGATTCAGATTGTTTTTTAAAACAGGATACTGGTCAGTCGAACGATAGCCTTTTCCATGAACAATCTGTACGCAACGGTAACCGTTATGTGTACATTCATGCAAAAATTGCAGTAGTTGTTGTTTAGCAGCGTTACTGGTAAGGCCATGTAGATCAATTTCTGCATCTAAGCCAAAATAGCCTTTACGTAATTTTTTTAAGACTGTGGTTTGTAGACCAGATGCGACATAACTTAAGCTATCTTCTAGTCCTACTGTGTCAAGATTAAGCGCTGTCGATAGCGTTAATGGACAAGTTAGCTCGGTGTTTATTTCTTTTGGATAAGGTTTGGGTTTATGTCCAGTCGTTGACATGATTTTGTCGTTATTGACTGGACGAACTTTGCCAATAGACTGGCGAAATAGATCTGAATCTTCTGAAGTTAATGTTTTTTTTACCACGATTGCTGATTTTATTAGGTATTATTGCTAATATATTCAATTTTAGAGCTAATTCTGCTTCAGAGCCAATGAAAATGCATATTTTGTTAAGTAATGATGATGGCTACTTGGCTGAAGGCCTAGTGGCATTAGCTGAGGCTATGAAAGCCCACGCTGAAATTACCGTAGTAGCTCCTGATAGAAATAGAAGTGCAGCCAGTAATTCCCTAACATTGGAAATGCCTTTACGTGCACATACTATGGAAAATGGTTTTATAAAAGTGGATGGTACCCCTACCGACTGCGTTCATTTAGCCATTACTGGTTTGTTAGAGCGCGAACCTGATATGATTTTTGCAGGCATCAATCATGGCGCAAATTTGGGTGATGATGTGCTCTATTCGGGGACTGTGGCCGCCGCAACTGAGGGTCGTTTTTTAGGTTTACCTGCAGTTGCTATATCTTTAGTGGGTACTAATCCAAGTCATTTTCAAACAGCTGCACAAGTAGCCGTGACCTTATTAAAACAACTGATTAATCATCCATTGCCTAAAGATACGATATTGAATGTCAATGTGCCAGATGTCGCTTTCAATGATTTAAAGGGCTTTCAAGCGACGCGACTTGGACAACGACATAAGTCTGAAGCGGTCATTAAAAGTTTTGATCCTCGTGGCCGAGCAATATATTGGGTTGGCCCTCCGGGAGGAGAACAAGACGCTGGTTTTGGAACAGATTTTTATGCCATTAATGAAGGTTATGTGTCTGTGACTCCCTTACAAATAGATTTAACGGCTAATGACAGAATCGAAAACTTAGCAGCTTGGTTACCCTCAAAGGAGACTTTGTGAGTATTAGTCTGCAAGGCATAGGGATGACCTCGTTAAGGACGCGTGAACGTATGATTAAACGTTTGGCGGAGCAAGGCATTACTAACAAAAGAGTGCTGGAAATTATGCGCGATACGCCCAGGCATATTTTTATGGATGAAGCTTTATCGAGTCGCGCTTATGAAGATACCGCTTTGCCGATTGGCTATAACCAAACGATTTCTCAGCCTTATATTGTGGCTAAGATGACTGAGCTATTGCTGGGCTCGGAAGGAAGATTAAAAAAGGTACTTGAAATTGGTACCGGTTGTGGTTATCAGACCGCTATTCTCGCTCAGTTAGTTGATCATGTTTATACAGTAGAGAGACTATTACCCTTACAAAGAAAAGCAAAGCTTCATATTGGCCAATTAAAATTTAAAAACATTAGTTATTTGTATGCAGATGGAAATATGGGCTGGGCAGATTATTCGCCCTTTGATGGCATATTGGTTTCAGCCGCGCCAGCAGAGATACCGACTATGTTATTAGAGCAGTTATCAGTCGGGGGAGTGATGGTTATCCCTACAGGTAGTAGTGGCACGCAAGTTTTACAGCGAATTACACGTACCCAGAGTGGATACGAGACAGAAAATGTAGAAGCCGTTACTTTTGTGCCGTTCCTGTCAGGAGTAGAGTAGTTTTTTACCGGTTGTTGAGAGCATCTAAAGACTTATAACATTAGAATACGAACCAGGATTTTTGACGTCTCCATGACCTGTCTGGCTTCCAATTATCTTTCCATTTTAGAAATTCATCACTTAGCATTGGTTTGGCAATGATATAGCCTTGACCATAAATACAGCCAGCTTTTAAAAGA
>Ga0194037_1001073_pt1 | contig 20463 bp, 10 predicted proteins | sample JunL306m_MetaG_FD_148653 | JGI IMG/M metagenome (GOLD analysis project Ga0194037, IMG submission 148653) | Anoxic zone freshwater microbial communities from boreal shield lake in IISD Experimental Lakes Area, Ontario, Canada - Jun2016-L304-6m | ecosystem: Environmental > Aquatic > Freshwater >...
GAGTTAATGTTGTTTATATCGCACCTGAATTAAAGGATGATCTTGAGAATGCGCTAGACGTTTCATTGATCTGTCAAGCACTAGGACGCCTATCTTCAGTTCCCTTATCTTTAAAAATTATTGATTATGGAATTCTCGATGTGTTTGGAACAGAGAATTTTTCTCCACTAAGAACTTGTGTAGCTGGGTTGGTGGCTTCTCTTGAGTACGAATATCCTTGGATTCAATGTTCATTGCTAGATATTGAGTCGTTTAGTGTTGCGTCATCGCAAAAAGCATCGACGTGGTTATTGGCGGAGCAAACAAAATCTTTTGCGGCAATACGCTTAAATAAGTTCTGGGAACTTAAATTAGACGCACTCGATGTCAATGACGTACAACGAGAAAGCCCATTAGAAAATGGTAAAACCTATCTTGTATTAGGGGGCTTGGATGGCGTTGGTCAAGCGTTCGCACAAACGCTCGCCGAGAACGTTAGTGGTCACTTAATTTTAAGCAGTGCGGATAGTGCATTTGCTAAGAACGCTGGCGTCGAATCTCTGATAGCGACATTATCAAAATTGGGATCAAAGATTTATCCGATCTATGTGAATCCCAAGGATCCCACGCAACTGCGTATAGCTTTGCAGAGTGCGGGTGCATTGACGAAATCCGTAGATGGCGTAATTTCTAGTTACGATATGAGTCTGCCGCAACCTTTAGGACTCGTTCAAGACATTACATCAAAAATCCTTACGGATTATTTGACGGAACAAAAAATGTACTTAGACGAGTTGAGTAAATTTTGCGATACCCAGAGCTTGAAGTTTTGTATTTTGATGTCCTCATTATCAGCCAAGATAGGGGGCCTCGGACAAGCTACTCACGCAATGGCCGGTAATTACGTGAATGCGTATGTGAGTCACAAAAATTTAGAGAATAAGACTATTTGGACGGTGATGAATTGGGATCGTTGGGAAGAATCTCATGATTCGGTGGGAAAGACCGCTGGGTTTAGTTTAACAGAGGGGATGATTGCGTTTAATAAAGCGCTTGAACTCTTACCATTGGCGAGCATCACAATCGCGACAAATAATCCCGTTTCTAGAAAAGACCATTCACTGCGTGATGGTCAAATTGAAGCAGAAGCTGAGCCGGGTGAAAATTTCTATGAACGCCCTGAATTGGATACAGTCTTCACCCTAGCGTCTTCAGCGACAGAAATTAAACTCGCGAAACTTTGGCAAGATTGTTTGAAAATCAGCCAAATTGGTATGCAAGATAACTTTTTTGAATTGGGTGGACATTCGCTATTAGCGGCTCAGTTGATTCGTCTCATTAAACAAGATTTCGATGTGACCATAGACTTAGGTCTGTTTTTTAGCGCCTCGACGATCGCAGAACTCGCGATTGTCATCGACCAACGTATTCAGACTAGTCAGTCAGATAGTTTGACTGACCAATTAGCATTGATTGAAAATATGACGGAAGAAGAGGTAGAGGCGTTGCTTGCTCACGATGAAGCGGCGGCAGATTTGCTTAAACGCCTGAGCGAATAGGTCTCAGACGACTACTGTTTGGCCACTGCAGCGAGACATCTTAAGCGTTGGCTCGTAGAATAGGTTCTTAAGGTACCAGCGATACCTTAAGAACTTACCTCAACTCAGTGTTTTTTTGATCGATCCCAGAACGCTATTTTAATAGTTGCTCAAGATCTTGCAGCAATAACTTAGCAGCATCGGATGCGTTCGCATTATCGTTGTTCGCTTCATTCGAGGCTAATTTCTCTTCATAAAGTGTAAGTAAGTAATCAGTCAAATTAGTGACAGTAGGGTAATTGAATACGATGCTCACTGGTAGGCGCTGATTCAGTTTTCGACCTAAAGCGTTCGTCAGTTGAACGGCCATCAATGAGTCAAAGCCTTGATCTGTGAGCGGTCGGTCTGCAGGGGGTTCCACTGAGGCATCAGTTCCTAGAATTCGATTAATCGAATCATTTAAAAGTTCAACGATCAACATGCGCCTTTGCGGGACGTTTGAACTACGCAAAGTGTTTGAGAAATACTCTGCATTTTGATCGCCTGCGGCTTGCTCGTTTAAATTTCGATCAATACGATTGAGTAGCAACAGATACGGGTCTACTGATTCGCTGCTCGAGGCATAGCGAGACCAGTCACAATTCATGACAGCCATACGCGAATCTTGCAACTCTAAACATACTCTCAGAGCCGTCAAACTGAGTTCTGATGTTAATGGCGTAAATCCCAAGATTGAAAGACTTCGTTTAATCTTTTCATCTGATTGCACCATACCGACTTCAGCCCAGGGTCCCCAATTAATGCTGTTTGCACTTAGGCCTAGTTGCCGTCGATATGTTGCGAGCGCGTCCATATAGGCGTTGGCTGCCGCGTAATTTGCTTGACCACGATTACCTAGCAGGGAAGCCGCCGAAGAGTACATAACAAAGATATCAAGATCAAGATCTTTTGTTAGGAGATGCAGGTTTCGACTGCCCTGTACTTTTGTTGCGTAAACAGCTTCAAAGCTTTCCCAGCTTTGTTCAGCAAGCGAACGATCGTTGAGGGTTCCTGCGCAATGAAATAGACCACGCAGAGGTTGATCAGTTTTTTCAATTGCAAGTAGTGATTGAGACAGCGCGGCTGAATCAGCGATGTCTGTCGCATAATGGGTCGCAGTGACGCCCTGAGTATGCCATTTATTTATGGCGTCTAAGACGTCTGCTGAAGGCTGCGAACGACTGATTAATGCAAGATGTTTTGCACCCTCAGAAACCAGCCAAGACGCAGTCAGCATCCCTAGACCACCCGTTGCCCCAGTGATTAGGTAGGTGCCAGAACTTGCAATGGTTGTCGTGTTAGCAGACTTCTTACTTTTCACTGAGTCTGCTATGCGCAGGCGAGCAAAGTAAGCCGTGCTATTTCGAAGTGCGACTCTTTTTTCTTTCTCATTTGTTTTTAGCAATTTCCAGACTGCGCGCGCGGCTTGTTCACGATCCAGAGGATCCAGATCTAGACACATTAATTTTAAATCTGGGTATTCGAGTGTGCCGGTTAATCCGATTCCCCAGAGCGGGGCTTGTTCAATATTTATTCTATGTTGATCAGTCTCGAGTAAGTGCACCCCTTGGGTCATCAAGGCAATATTTTGATGGATCGTTAGACCTAAACTGATACAGGCTTGTACCGTATACAGTGCCGAGGCACTCGTCCGATGTTGATAGCGCGTTGCGTCGTCTGAAGACGTCGGTTGATCCAAGGACCATAAGTGCAAGATGCCATTGAGTGCTTTATTCTCGTTGCTAACTTGTTTAACAGCAGCAAAGATATCCTCGGCACAAGTTGGGTCAAGCTGTTGCTGACGCCAATCAGTTGAATTTTCTGCGGCGTACATGACAACGCACCGTTGTCCCTCTTGCTCCATTTGTTTGGCGAGTTGTTCACCAAAGCCGCCTCGATCTGCCAGAACAAGCCAGGCAGCATCATTGTTTAATGTACGAGTGTGGTTCTGCTCGCTTGGTACTGTTGTCCAAATTTCTTCATGTAACAACTCCCTGACACGACGATTGGTGTTTAACTTGAAATTTTTCAATGCAGATTTACGCGCCTGCAGTCCAACTAATTCGAGTAGGACGTTACCACTTAAATCGCAGAATATGACATCTGCAATCGCATTTTCACCGTTGCTCGCATCTCGTAGCTTTAGATATACGTGCGAAGGGGTTTCTGCCGTTGCCTGTATTACACGAACTCTCTCAATGGCAAAGGGGAGCCATGTTTCACCTTTGCCATGCATTCCCATTGCAAGTAAAAGCGAGAAACCAGCGTCAAGCAATCCGGGATGAAGTTGACTCTCTGCTAGACCACTACGACTGACAGGCTGGCTAATGGCACCAATTGCCTGGCGCTCACCGAGGTGAATACTCTTCACCCATCTGTAGCTTGCACCAAGACTAATCATTCGGTCTTGAATCGATTGATAAAAATTTACGATATCGACCGTTTCAGAACACTGCTTATATAGGTCAGTCAGGTGGCAAGGCAAAACAGTTGCCACAGCTTCAGGTTGGTAATCCGCGGTAGCGTGTTGCTCAATATTGTTATCATTGTGTATGTCATGAGCATCGAAACTGCTCAATTGCCCAGAGAAATTATTTGCGGACTCAGGGTTAATTGTTAACTGAACTATTTTCGAAGTGCTAGGTTCAATGACTAAAGGCTCGGGGAAGTGAATATTTACGAGGGAAAACGCGTGATTCCCATACAGCTCTTTACCGGCGTCTAGCATCATCGCAATATGACAAGCACCAGATACGACCGGAGTTGCATAAACCAAGTGGTCATTCAAAAACGGTAGCGCGTCAGTATTAAATTGCGTTTGAAAAACTGTCGACCTAACATTTGGTAGCCGTAGCTTTAAGCCAAGCAGCGTCGTTTGCGGTTTCTTTAACACTCGCTCAGCAGTTCCGAGCTTGGGTGGTTCCATCCAGTAGGATACGTGCTGAAACGGATATGTGGGTAACGGCAAGCGCTTGCGATGATAACCTTGATCTAAATTCTTAAGATCAATTTTGATACGAACAGCCAACTGGCCCAAAGAGTCAAGCATCGTGACCCAATTACTTTCAGAAGGCTTAATACTGGCCAACCATAAAGCATCAGATGTTATGCACTGCGTGCCCAAACCGGTCAGCGTGGGTTTGGGACCAATTTCGATAAAGATATTACAACCCAGCGAGGCTAAGTGTTGAATACTCGCTCTGAAATTGACTGTTTGCCTTATATGCTTACGCCAATATTCGGTTGCGGTGATTTCATTACCAGCTTCGAGGCCCGTAAGGTTAGAAACAAGTTTAATAGTTGGTTTGTGATACGTGACTGTTTGGGCAACCCGTTCAAACGCCTCAAGGATTGGATCCATGAGCCCAGAATGAAATGCGTGAGACGTGTTTAGCCTTTGCAGGCGAATGCTGGCTTGCTCAAGCTGTGGTATCAGACGCGAGATTACCTCGCTTGTACCTGATATCACAACGTTTTCTGGGCCATTATCCGCTGCGATCGAGATCTCTTCTCCCAAGGCATCAACTAACGGTGTGATCTGAGCAATCGAAGCAAAAACCACCCACATTTCACCTGAACGCTCGAGCGACTGCATTAACTGAGCGCGCGTTGCAACTAAACGAATAGCATCGCTCAAGCTAAATACACCCGCAAGGCAGGCTGCAACATATTCACCAAGACTATGCCCCATTACGTAATCTGGCAATACCCCCCAAGATTGCCAAAGTTTGGCAAGGGCAAATTCGACTGAGAATATTGAAGGCTGCGCAAAAATCGTTTGATCAATAGACTGCTCAGGTGCATGTTCATTAAATAGCTGCTCAACAAGATTAATGCCAATCAAGGGTTCAAAAAGTTGTGCACACTCTTCCATATGACGTCTGAATAGCGGCTGCGATTCATATAACTCACGCCCCATGTTTGGGTACTGCGAGCCTTGTCCGGTAAACAGAAAACCTATCTTGTGCGTTGATTGCTCGCTGTGATGGATACGATGCCCGATCGTAAGCGGCTTGTCAAACTCAAAGGCCATGAGTTGTTCAGACATTGCTTGTACATTGCTTGCGATGAGCGCAATGCGGTAGCCAAACGCTTTGCGTCCCGTGTTTGCGGTAAAGCAGGCATTGGCCAGATCAATATCTGGGTGATGAGCAAAGTGCTTTGCATACCGACCTGCCAATTGCCGAAGTGCGGGCTCAGTACGCGCGCTCAGCATCAGTAAATGTGCCGGTCGTTCTAAAGGATTTTGGAGAGTTGATTGTTCTGGCGCCTCTTCCAAGATTGCATGTGCATTGGTGCCACCAATACCCAGTGAGTTCACGCCGGCTCGTCTTGGGGTATCGTTGTGACGCGGCCAATCAACAGGCGCACTATTAATAAAAAATGGGCTCTGCTCGATACGCAGACCCGGGTTAGGCGTTTTGAAATGTAGCGTTGGCGGAATGACTTTATGATGAAGGGCGAGGGCGGTTTTGATAAATCCTGCAATACCGGATGTAATTTGTAGATGCCCTAAATTGGTTTTGACCGAACCGAGTGCACAAAATTGTAGCGCTTGTGTTTGTTTGCGAAACACTTGCGAGAGACCATCAAACTCAATGGGGTCACCAATTTCAGTGCCCGTTCCGTGTGCTTCAACAAAACCAATTGTATCTGGGAGTACCTGCGCCGCCGCGATAGCCTCGGCGACGGCGACTGCTTGACCATCGCTACTTGGGGCCATATAGCCAACTTTCATGCCGGCATCATTGTTGACAGCAGACCCTTTGACAACCGCGAAAATATGGTCGCCATCACGGACAGCGTCGTCAAGGCGTTTGAGCAGTATTGCTCCAACGCCACTACCAAAAATGGTACCTCTTGCGTCTGCATCAAATGATCGAACGTGTCCGTCTGGCGATAGGATCATGCCGGGTTGGTAAAGGTGTCCTGCGTGCTCGGGTGACTGAATCGATGCGGCGCCGGTCAGAAAAAGATCTGTCTCACCTGCGATAAGAGATTGACAGGCCATGTGCACTGTCACCAAACCGGTTGAACAGGCCGTTTGAACGTTGACGCTTGGTCCAGAAAGATTGAGCTTATACGATACTCGGGTAGTCAGATAATCTTTATCATTGGCCACCATCATCATGAACCCCCCCATAGAGTCCAAGGTCATGACATTTAAATCATCTTGGGGATCCAACTCTTGGCGGTTAGGAAAAATATTATTCATTAAATAGGTGTTCATGGCTGCGCCAGCATAAACCCCCGTTACTCCCGGGTATGTTGTTGGATCATACCCAGCGACTTCGAAAGCCTCCCACGCACACTCAAGAAAAAGCCGCTGTTGAGGATCCATCAGCTCAGCATCACGAGCGGAATAGCCAAAGAATTCGGCGTCGAATCCGCGAGCATCTTTAATCATAGGGCTCGCTTTAACGAACTCATCTCGATCAAAAACGGAGGGACTAAAGCCACCATTTAGTAAGTCTTGTTTATCAAAAAATGTAATCGATTCAACGCCATTGACGAGATTCTCCCAAAAGGCATCGATATTTTCAGCACCAGGGAAGCGACACGACATGCCGATGACGGCAACATCATTTGAACGTCCGGCAACTTTCGATTGACTTCTAGCTTGTGCTCGTGCCTGTCCAAGCTCGGTCGGACTCGCTTGTGTATCACTGCCAGATAAACGCCGTGCTAAGGTTTCTATGGAGGGTGCTGTGAATAGATCAACGAGAGTTAGCCCAGGTCCAAAGACCTCTGTCAGTTGCTCGTGGACTTGTAACAGCGACAGAGAATCTCCACCAAGCTCAAAGAAGTTGTCATTCAGAGCGATCTGATCTAAACCAAGAACGTTTTGGAGGATATGCGTAATTTTTTGTTCGATCTCTGATTTGGGTGAGTGATCGACGACAGAGGGCGCGATAGAGGTTTGTTTCTCAATGAGACCTTGAATTTTTTCTAATATTTTGTCAAAGTCGCCAGCTTGAAATTGTTGGATCAAACGCTTGTGCTGAATTTTTCCAATAGCAGTTTTAGGAATAGCCTCGCGCTCTAGTGGGACCAAGTAATCAGCTTTAACACCCAAGTGTTGCGACAGTTTTGATTGTATTTGTCTAATCAGATCTGAAAGCTCGTGATCCTCGCTCAGGTCGGTATGAAAAAATAATACTAAACTTAAACGATCACTGCCTTTGCGGAAGGCCGCACAGGCAGCCGTAAACGAAGCTGAAACATGCTTTACTTGCTCAGTCGCTGTTTCGATCTCATTATTTGACAGGTTTGCGCCATTGATAATAATGCCTAGACCAGCGCGACCAAGTAAAACGAGTTCGCCTTTTGAGATAAATGCCGCGTCTCCGGTATCAAACCAACCATCACCAACAAACGCCTCATTTGCGATGGGATTACGGTAGTAACCAGGCATTAAGGCATCGCCTTTAATTTGGAAACGCCCTACGGTCTCTTCAGGAATTAGTTGGTTGTCTTCGTCAACGATGCGGATCGAAACACCATCTATGACTGTTCCTAGACTTGCAAAGGAAATACAGGACTTGTCGCCCGAAGGTACTTGTCGAATTTTCCCAGACATGTAATTACGGTCGATATGAATAAATCGGATCGCATTGTCATCAGACGGTAAATGATAAGTAATACCCGAACAAACCTCTGCCATACCAAAAGCAGAAATCAGCGCATTCCTTCGAAAACCGTGTGGCTTGCAGGCTTCAAGAAAGTCATTGACCGTAGAGTACGCGATCAACTCACCCGCAGTTAAAAGGCCTTTGACGCGCGACAGGTCAAGCGCGGGCCCAACATATGCTTTTAAGGCTTTTGTAACCAAAGCGAAGGCAAAATTGGGCGCCCAGCTGTGCGTCACCTTGTGCCGCTCCATAATCTCAAGCCAACGGAGCGGTTTACCCAAAACGTATTCTTTTTGGGCGTAAACAAGCGCGCTTCCTTCGATTACCGGGCTGATGTGATAGGCTGAAATATTACCGATGTGATCAAAGGGAAGCCAACTCAAGATTACGTCAGTGTTGCTATTGCCGCATAATGCATTTGTGCCTAGCGCACGAGAGATTAAATTTTTATGTGATAAAGCAACAATTTTAGGTAGACCCGTACTCCCCGAAGATAGTGTGTAGAAGGCAACCTCATCTGCGCCGGCTTGATAAATTTCATGTTTTGGTGCGAAATCTCGAAGGGATTCAAGCGATACAGTCTCAGCTTGCCCAAAAGATTTAATGGCCTCCGAGTTTATGAGGCTTGGAAGTAATGCTGTTGTCGCGCAAATAAGCGGTTTGTCTAGCAAGGTCCAAATGTGTTCTAGTTGTTCTGTCGCTCGGCTGGCAATGTCATAACTGATTGGTATCGGCACAATAATCGGCTCGAGTCCCGCAAATAAAGCGCCCCAAAATGTGGGCAGAATATCTTCTGAACGCACCAACTGAAGCAATAGTTTTTGCCCAGGCGTAAGACCGAGTGACTGCAGACCCGATGCGATGCACTGCGCTTGCTCGATTAGATTGCCGTAAGACTGATTATTTTCGTTACCGACGCTATCCAAATATACGATCGGTGTTTGCGGATCGTTTGAAAGTAATGCCTGGGGCAGATTAACGGGGGTCGTCGCGACATAGGGAAAAGTCTGACCATGCTGGACTGCAAGAATATCACTCATGCCTGATACCTTAATGTCGGTTTCTTTCAATAAATATGGATTGATAAAATTTACGTCAATCGAATCGTTGTCGCCCCACAAGGGAACGGACATGCGCCGCGTCGACTTACTGGTTAGGTGTTTCGGTGGGTAGCGCCACGATGTGGCGAAAATAACAAATGTAAAAAGACAATCGTTTTTGATGCACGTACTGTCTGTGGTACACAGCTTGAAAGCACACGCTCATACTGCTACTCATTCACGCGCGTGCCTGCCTTACTGGAGATCGGTATTTAGCTCGTTGTATCGAACGTAAAAATTGTTCAACTCATCGAACAATAGTTCCATGCCTCCCTCTTTGTTTCGGATTGTCACCGTCTTGGTCAACAATACGCTCTGATATTCCCAGCCTGGAGGTAAATCGAGCCGAGTCTTTAAATCAACCAGATTTTGTCTTGTTAACACTGGCGACACGTCGTTGCTGTAAGCATACATGATGTATGTTTCACCTTTGGGGTTCACTAAGCGATGGGCAAGATCTCCGGTGTTCCAGATGAAATAAAAGTTTGTGTCAACGGGGTACGCCCTGTAGGGATTTTTTAATATTGAATCAACGCTTGGAATTTTGCTTTGTAGGACATCCAAGAGCGGTATGGTCACTTTCCATTGTTCGCCGAATTTTAAATTACCGATTTCATAATAGGCTTCGGAAACCGGTGACAAATTGGAGCTCATGATGTTGTGATGCGTTCCCCCACGGCCCACCTTAGATCCGCCTAATTCAATCGCTCGAAGTTGGGCCCTCAAAGAAGCCAAGGTGAGTCGCTCGTAGCTGATACGGTCGCAGCTTTTTTCAACTTTATAGGTTGATAACTGGGAGATCTCGAACGCTAGTTTAAAGAGGCGGAACTTACCCGAATATACCCAACATTCAAGGTCTCGATAATCAACGACGCCAGTGTTTGAGGGGCCCTGACTTCTTCCGAGTGAAGCCACGGGCGGGCTATCAGGCGCAGGGGGTTGTGTTGCGGGCGCTCCAAGCGAGTCCGAGGGCGGTTGTGCTTGTTGCTCATTTGCTTGTTGAGGCTGCGCTGATTTCGGTGCCTCGGCCGGTACCGCCTGGCTCTGAGCAAATGCCAACCCGTGTACCGTGAGTAACAAACATAGGATTACATTATGTATTGGTCTGCTCATGGATGATTAACTAAAATTTTTGATGAATTAAAAAAACACCTAACCTACCGTGTGTTTTTCATTTAAGCTGCGGAATCTACTTTGTTGCTAGATTTTTGTGGAAACACACTTTCGTTACCATAACGTATCGTGCATAATGCTACCATAATGGCACTTGTATTAATGTTTTTTTTCGATTGCCTCCCATTTATTTTCTACACACAACGCCAATGTCACCTATACCGATCGCTTTCGCGAAATTTATGAAAGGGCTACTTTGGGCATTTGCCTTGTCACTTGGCTTTCTTGGTGTTTCTGGCGCTCAAACGAGATGTGAGAAGTTGACGTTTACCGGTCCTCCGGCGAGTCCTCCTACGTCATGGGTGCTCAACGGTAAATTGTCAGGGGCCTCGGTTGAACTGTTGGAAAGCCTTTTAAAAAAGACAGAGATAAAAACGATTGAGCAAAAGATTTTTCCGAACTGGGGTGAGGCCCTAGACTCGGTCTACAAAGGTGAAGTAGACATCATTATGTATGCAGGTTGGTCAAGCGAGCGAGCGCGTTTTTTAAATTACATTGAACCTGCCTATGCCTCTGAGTTCGTTCAAGTTGTAGTCCGGAAGGGTGAGGCATTTCCTTTGTTATCCGTGAACGACCTCGCGAGCCCGCGTAAAGGGGTGACGATGCGTGGCAGCACATATGGGGATGGCCTATTTGGTCAATTTGTAAACAAAGAAATGAAACCCAGGCTCGTTGCAACGCCTAGAGAGGCGCTCGAACTTCTAGTAAACGGTTCTGGTGATGTTGATTTTTTCTTTGCCTATGAGAACGGAATCCGCAAAGAGGTTTTTGAGAATAACTTTGCAAGTAAAGTTGATTACTTAACGACTTTCCCGCATCATGCAAACAACTACTATGCATTGTCGAAGCGCTCTAAGTGTTACGACGCTGTTCATGAAATTGTGTCGACGGGTGTAATCGAGGCAAATGAAAATAAAACTTATCACCGTTTGGTGAAGAAATACCGTACAATTTTCGAAGAAAGTTTTGTGAAGTAAAACAAGTTTATAGTGACAGGCTCAGCCTTTCTAGGGTCCGATCCGGTAGCATAAAAGCTGTTCCACAGTAGTGGATTTTGATCATGACTAGAATTATCTCTGTAGCAAATCAAAAAGGAGGTTGTGCTAAAACCACGACGTCTGTGAATCTATGTGCGGCGCTATTCGAGGCCGGTAAAAAAGTTCTCCTCATTGACCTAGATCCGCAGGCTAACGCAAGCCAATGGGTGGGTGCAGATTTAGATAACGAGGGCGTATTTGAACTTTTTACTACAATAACTGAGTTAAAGAAATTAATACAAACGTCCGAGTCTGCCGGTTTTGATGTAATCGCTGGTTCAAGAAATCTTTCAACCCTTGAAAAAGCGCTTGCAGGTGAGATGTCCGTTGAGACCAAACTGAAGCGTAGTCTTCTTTGCTTGTCAGAAGAGCACTATGACTACGTGATCATTGATACGCCACCCACTCTGGGTTTGATTACGTTGAATGCCTTATGTGCTTCATCGTTAGTGTTGATTACAGTGACAACGCATGTAATGACGCTGTCTGGTGTTGCTCAGTTAATTCAGACACTTAATGAAGTCAAAGAGACGCAAAATCCAGAACTGTCAATATTGGGGCTTTTAGCCTGCCGAGTTGACCTGAGAACGCGACACTCCGCTGATGTTTTAGACGCATTAACCCAGAGGTTTGGTTCTCAAGTATTGCGCACTCGCGTACGAGAAAACATTCGGCTCGCAGAGGCTCCGTCGTTTCAACAAAGCATTCTGAGGTACAGGTCGACTAGTGGTGCTGCAGAGGATTTTCGTGCACTTGCCAAAGAGATACTTAAGCGCACTAAGGATATTTAAATAAATGGCAACTCGCATTCGAAAGACCATGCTTTCCAACCCCTTAGATGATATCAAGGGCTCCAAGAACAAAGCCAAAACTACTGCCGGTGTTGAGAAGGCAATCAAACGGGTAGATGCTAAAAGCACCGGTAAGAAACTTAAGACTTCTATTCGCACAGCTACGGCTAAAGACGGGCAAGAGACCTCTGGGATGACCGACAATTCACCGGCTCGAGTAGCAAACACAATAAGGCGTCGCAAACCTGAAGTAGCAACGATGAGGGCTTCACCGCCCGGTAAGCCCGATGCAGTAGATGATCGAGCGGCTGCGATTTTGGATGACTCTAAAATTGTAGTGGAATCGCAGCCGGTACCAACGCAGTCTGATGGCGTCGCGGTGATAGATACCTCTGAAGTAACTGCCGAGAAGTTATTTGAACTTGAGCTCAAAAAAACGATCTTTGATCTAGAAGATCTTCAGAGCCGTCGAAAAAAAGATTCTCAGCATGTGGTCAGACGTTATTCACAGTGGTCAATTCCTGTGGGGTTGATTCCTGTGCCGGTACTTGACATCGCAGTGTTATCTGCACTGCAGGTGAAGATGATACGCGACTTATGCCAGGTATACGGAATAGATTTTGATCACAGATTTGCTTTTGCCGTTGTGACAGGTCTTGCTGGTAGTTCGATTGCTAAAGTTCTCGGAACCTATTCAACACGTCAGGTTGCCCAATATGTTCCTGGGGTAGGGACCGTTTTCCAATTTGTGATAGAGCCAACGCTTTCTTATGCCACAACCTTCGCAATTGGTACGGCCTTTATTTATCATTTCGATGCGGGTGGGAAACTAGATAGCTTTGATCCTGTCGCCATTAAACTGTATTTTGATCAGCAAGTGAGCAAGGGCGTGAGTCGCTTCAAAGGCATAAAACAGTCCCAATGAGCCCGTTTTGACTCTATCCGATTTACTCCCGTCCACTTAAGCAACTCATGAAACTCAACATCCGCTCTGATCTTTACGATTTTTTTGCGCAGGAAGCGCCGCAGCAGGTAAGGCGGATGCTGGTGCTCACGCTCTTAGTAGGAGGAGCGAATACGCTTCTAATTAGTTTGATTAATTCAGCTGCGCAAGACGTCGCTGCTGGGCGGTCAGTGACCCTTCAATTTTTTGGTTATGCGGCTTTACTCGTCATCTTTTTGTTAGTCACACGGCTCGCGAGTCAGCAGAATATTCGTAGCGCAAACGAGCTGATATATCGCTTCAGAATTAGAATCATGAGCGATGTCCTGAAGTCGAATTTGGTAAAGCTTGATGGAATAGGCCGTGACTACATCATGGCCATTTTGTCGCGCGACTCGTTACTTGTGACGAATGCAATCACTGCGATTGTGTCCGCCTTTCAATCTGTCGCGACACTGTTGCTGTTGACCATTTATATGGCCACTGTCTCACTGACAGCCTGTTTCATTATTCTGACTGGGGCGGTCATTGTCATTTCGATCGGCTTAAGAGAGCTTTTTAAGTTAACGGATATGCTGCAACAGGTAGCAGAAAAAGATGCTCAGGTGAATCAGATTTATGGCGATTTTCTGAGCGGTTATAAAGAAATTAAGATGAGCTCTAATCGAGCGACGGGCATTACACAAAATCTGATCACTGAGTCTAAACAAGCGAATCAAGAAAGAACGGGCATGATGCTTGATATCACTAACTTTTTTAGTTACTTGGATGTCATGCTTTATTTAGTCGTTGGGTTAATGGTGTTTGTGGTGCCGGTGTTATCTGCTGATTTTGCAGTACATGTGACAACAGCGGCGACCACCTCTTTGTTTCTGACGAGCTCTTTGACTGCGGTGATTACCAACATTCCGACCATTTCAATGGCCAATGTTGCAGCGAGAACGTTAACAGAACTCAGTGAAAAGCTCGCTAAACATGATGAGGAGTCGGTTTCTCCAGGGCAGACGGTATTTTCGAATGTGAATAGCATCAGCTTGTGTGATGTCGTGTATGTTCACGGTCACGCGCCCCACGGCAAGGGTTTCACCCTGGGACCTGTCAGCGTCGAATTTGAGATTGGCAAGGTTTACTTTATTAGAGGCAACAACGGGTCAGGAAAAACCACTCTGATGAGGGTTTTAATAGGTTTATATCAGGCTCAGTCGGGAAGTATTCTCGTCAATGGTGAGCCAATTTCAGAACCGGCGAATACCGCTTACAGAGACCTTTTTTCAGTGGTTTTCAGTGATTTTTATTTGTTTGGCAAGCTCTATGGCCTAAAGTACACCGACGCAGAAATAAACGATCTTTTAAGTATGTTTGAGATGGAACATAAGGTCTCCGTCACCGATGGTCAGTTTAGCGATCTGGGGTTTTCGTCTGGTCAGCGAAAGAGAATTGCATTGATTGTTGCGTTACTAGAAAAAAAACAGTTTATAGTTTTGGATGAATGGGCTGCAGATCAGGATCCAGAGTTTAGACAGGCCTTCTATGAACAGATCATTCCCAAGCTCAGGGCCTTGGGTAAAACCGTGATTGCGATTACCCATGATGATCAGTACTATAATTTGGCGGACCAAGTCGTGTATATGTCCGATGGAAAAATGATAAATCCTACCCGTAAAGCATGATGAGCAAGTTCTTGCGTCTATTTAGGCTCCTCGGTGCTGTAATGACAGCCCCCTTTAGATGGATCTTCGGTGGGATCGGCCGTTGGTTCGTCAATAATTCATTACCGATTCTTTTTGCTTCGCTATTAATTGCGACTAGCCTGGTTGTACTTTGGAAAAGAGTTGTATACAACATTCCCTCGGGTTCGGTAGCTGTTGTTTACAGACCTTTTTGGGATGGTCTTTCGATGGAGACCGTTTTGCCGGAGGGTTTGAATATCGTATTTCCATTGAATACGGTCACGATATATGACGCGACTGTGCATACAGAAAGTGTCAGCATGGAAGTCCTGACAAAAGACCAACTTAAGTCGACAGTCAAGGTTTCATTTCAGTACCAGATCAATAAAATTACGCTCCCGCTTTTGCACAAGTACGTGGGGCCAGACTACTATACAAAAATAATTCTGCCCGCCGTCACCGGTAATATTCGCGAGATCTTCGCTGGTTTTGGATCTAGTGAGGCTTTCACGCAGAAATTGCAGCTTATAACCAACGAGATTGCCATTACTACTGACCAAGTAATTCTTGAAAAGCTGAGCCCACCTGGTTTGGATATTGTAAGGATGGTTCGAATAAGTTTTGTACAGTTAGAATCAATGAATTTTCCTCCCGAGATAGAGGCCGCAATTCGGTCTAAACTTGTCGAAGCGCAGGTTGCCGAAAGTTACGTTTTTAAATTACAAGCGGCCAGAAGTGAAGCCGAGCGCAAAGAGATTGAAGCAGGCGGCGTTAAAAAGTTCCAAGATATCGTAAATGAAGGCTTGAGCGAGCAGTATCTCAAGTTACGAGGGATAGAGGCAACCCTGAAATTGGCTGAATCGAGCAATTCAAAGGTTGTTATTTTTGGATCGTCTCCGAATGGGTTGCCCTTCATACTGAATGATAATTCGGCACCTGGAGCGGGTTCTGCTCAAACGCCTAACATGGCAGGTGGAGCGCCTGGTGCAGGCGGACCACCTGGTGGTGGTAGTCCTGCAGGCGGACCTAGCGACGGACCACCCGGCGGTGGGGCTCCTAGCGGTGGCCCTGGTGGTGGACCACCCGGCGGTGGGGCACCTAGCGGTAGCCCTGGTGGTGGACCACCCGGCGGTGGTAAGTAGTGAGAAGTCTTGGCTTGTTGCCCTTAGCTTTGTTTATGAGCGAATATTTTTATTGCTCTAGATTATTCTGATTACTGTCGTCAAAGGACTTTATCGTGGACATTGTTTTAATACCTTACACACTACTTTGCGTCGTTGTCTCGATCTTTGGTCGTAAGAGCAACGTAGGATTTTGGGGCATCTTACTCGCCTCATTTTTACTAACACCGGTATTAGTTTTTTACGCGTTAATAGCACTTAAGCCCTCAGAGCAGTCTGACCAAACAGCAATCTCTGGTGCCATCAAGAAGAGAGTTTGGGGCAAGAAATCGGTGTGATCTTGATGCAAAAAACTATTACGGATTTACCGACGAGATACATTGGTATTATGAATCCAATGATTGATATATTATTCATAAAATAGTAGGAAGTATCTCTGTCTACCTAACAAAAGCGTTCGTCGTAACCTATTGTTCGTTGCCAAATAAAAAAACCTAGGTATCCTTCGATATCTAGGTTTTTTTATTTACGAGCTAGTGTTTTTTGTCGACGTATTACCGAATTAGAACTGCTGGGGATGCTGGGATAGAGCCAGGAACTTTAGACAGTGTCAACATCTGGGATAGTAAAACTATCACTTGATTCGTGAAGCTTTGTGAGTCTTTTGGAATCGAGTAGACATCTCCTTGATAGCTGACGGTCATTAGCGACTCCCCTGCGACCCGTCCTTTATTCACCACGAACAAGGGCATTGCTTGCTCTTTCAGATCTGCAGCTGTCGCATTGGCCGATACAGCTCGCTCATCGACAATTTTCAGAACATTTGGCGTGGGTCCCATTTGCATATTAACCACACCACCTAAAAACTGAAAGACGTCTCGCGGTGAGCGCAACTTAATCAACAATAAACGCTCAGGACGTGTATCTTTCGATGCAGTCGCCGTTGATCCAGCACTTGGAGACGGACCACCACCCGCCATCTCTAGACTTGACTTACAGTACGCTGCACTTGACAAACGAAACGTCAGCGCGGCTTCTTCGCTGTTTCTTTCTGTTAAGCAAAGCCGCATCTCTGGTGGAGGCATCTTCACGAGCTGATACCCTTGACGACCATTCGGGAGAGGTGCCGGTACAAGCATCGTGCCAGGTTGAGCTTGCGCTTGCACGATAGCCAACATATTTTTGCTGACTTCGGCATTGTCCATAGGTGGTGAAGCAGGGATCATCTGCATATTCAATTCAGCTTTCAACCCAGCTCGAATAAGCGTGTACAACGTCTTTTGAAACTTATCATAATTTGGATCGTAGGGGTTATTTTCGAGCTTTATCACCGTCTGCCCAGTTGCAGTTTGTGCCTCTATAGACTCAATGGCAAGTGTATATAAAACCGCCTTGCTACTCTCTTGGGAATTACCTAAATTGGCCAACATATCTGGCTTCATGTCAGTCAGAAACGAAGCCATGAAATTCGAGTTATCTAGAGACGATTGGGTAAAGTTAAACCCATTCGCAACACTCATTGTCAATCCAGGTGAAGCGCTTGAGCCCGTAGCCGCAGAAAAAAATCCAGAAACCGTGTTTGGAGCAAGACTTGAAATCGAAGTGTTTAGCGAAGCACCAGTCGACAAGGTGCCAGATCCCATAATTGAGGGTATGTCTAGGAAGCTTAGCGGCATTTGTTTAGCAGCCCGGACAACGTTTAACAAAATGTTGTCATTGCTATATTGTTCGACAACATCGCGATATGCGATGGACATTGCGTTAAAACTACCCGAGTTAGTAAACCCGGAGCAACCGGCTAATGCTGCGACTGCAGGTAATAACGCGAAACGAAGTGCTCTTAACATATGAGTTCTCTTTGAATTTGGTGACTAAGGATTGAGCGCGAATCAAAGCCGAGTGGAGAAGCCCTATGAGTGTAACTATCGTGGACTGAACGTGTCAACCTTTAATTGTAATCAAGAAAAGTGTGAAATTTCTACGTTTTTTCGTCTCCCTCTACAATATCTTTAGATAAACAATTAGCGCGACGATCAGGAAGGGTGGGATAAGTCATTCGGTGGGGCCTTGTTGTTCAAATCTCATTCATTTGGGACATTCGTTTTTTTCAGGATGAATCTGTCAAAGAAGCGTAATAATTTTCCGTTACAATAAAAAAACGTGGAGTTCGCGGGTAAAGTGCTCCCAGCATTGCTGTTATAGCTGGGGAGCGCCTCAGAAAAGCGGTAAACCCTGAAAAAGCCCGAAGATACTATGGCTCATTTTTTATTGGCATCAATTGGCTCTACTGGGGATCTGTTGCCATTTATTCGTTTAGGGATTGCGCTAAACAGCCTTGGGCATCGTACGACATTTCTAACCAATCCATATTTTGCTCAAACAATTACAGATTACGGTTTGGTGTTTCATCCCATCGGAACAAAAGAGCAATATCTGAGTGTATTGCATGATCAAGGACTCATGGATGAAAAAACGCACTTTGACATCGTCACGACAAAACTCCTCGTGCCCAACCTCTTCGCCATAGATGACTATGTCTCGAGCATGACTGTGACTGAGAAATTAGTCATCGTGGCACACCAGTTCTTTTTGCCCAATGCAGGTATTGCAAAGTGTAAGCATCCAGGAGTCCAAGTAATATGCGGTGCGCTCTTTCCAAGTGGATTTCAAGTTGAGCCTGACAAGCTTTCTTTTGGGCCATTTAAAGTGCCCACGAGTTTAAAAAGATTGTTGTGGCGTATGGTCACCAAAATCATAGACAAACGTTACGTACGGTCGCACTATATCGCGCCGTTGAACCAAACGCGTGTTGACTGTGGTCAGCCAGCGCTTCGCCATTACAAAGACTTATTTGAAATCGTTGCGGACTGGAACATTCTGTTGTTCAGCGATTGGTTTGCGCAGCGACAACAGGGGTGGCCGAGCAATATTATCGATGGTGATTTTTTATTAAACGAAGATCCAAGCCCGGCTCCTCTTAGCACCGAGATAACTCAATTTCTTAATGCAGGCACTTCACCGGTCATGGTGACGTTGGGCACAGGCAACGTTCACGGTGCGCAACATTTTAAGTCTGTGGTGGAAGCGCTAGAACAGTTAGGTCTGCGTGCAATTTTAATCAGCAATAACGAAGAAAATTTTCCTGATCAATTAAATTCAAATTGTTTATGTTTAAATCATGTCGCTCAGTTTCGGAGTTTGATTCAATGTTGTTCACTAGTGATTCATCACGGTGGGCTTGGCACCATGGCTGAGACGGTATTGTGCGCTGTGCCGCAACTGATCATTGCTTCGAACGGAGAGGAGATCTATAATTTAGCGCAGATTACTTCTATAAATATCGGATCGGGCATTACCTCGGATATAGCAAACGTCGATGTTTTAGTTGAAAAAATTCGCTCGATACTGATGTCTTCGTCGATCAGCAAGGGATGTGAGCAGGCTAGCGCACGTATGAAGAACCGCTCAAGCGCACGTGATTTGGCTGCCAAGATTTGCATTGTGACTGGCCATTAGGCATCTTGACGTAAAAAGGGCATCGCGTAACTTAAAAAATCGCAAGGCCCATAAGTGTATATCAGCCCAAAAAAAAAACTGTTTGGTAAAGTTCATTGTTCAGGTAAATTAACGAGGGTGTTGTATACCCGCAAATTGAGATTAGACTTAAATGAATGACACAAATTACGATGAATCCATTGCTTATCGAGTGGTTAAAAACCACGAAGAGCAATACTCAATTTGGCCCTTAGCCCGTGCGCTTCCGCTAGGTTGGTTTGACGGCTTGTTCGAGGGTAACAAACAGGCTTGTCTAGCGCACATTGAAACAGTATGGACGGACATGCGGCCGCTAAGCCTGCGTAAGCAAATGGAACTAAGCAGCGATCGGGCGGTTGTTCAAGAAGAGTCCGCCTTGGTGGACGCTGGTCCGACTCTTGTACAGCGACTGTCTACTGATTTGCACGATGTTCGAGTGGTTTTGCGCCCCGAGAATTCTAAGCTAGCTCTAAAAGAATCTGTAGAACGTGGTTTCGTTCAGATTGAATTCATTAATACAAAGGGTGGTACTACGCTTGGATTCTCGCTTGATGATTCAGCGAGTGATATTAAGAAACTCGATAGCAATGAGGACGATTATGAAATTGTCTTGAGTGGCGTGTTGACGCTGAACTTTCAAAAAGTCAGATGTATTGCAAACATTAATGTTAAAACGTTTGCAGGCAAGGGCAAGCTCGAGTTGGCCTAAGAAACTGTAGATGTTCTGTTATGAGGCTCTTCGCCAAAAAACATAACGGTACGTGTACTGAAATTTAAACACTTGCAAATAACGTTTGGAGTTTTACATGAAGAAATTAGAGGATATTGTCATTGTCGGCGGTGGCTCTGCAGCCTGGCTTGCGGCGGCATTACTGGTAAAAAATACACCTGAGTTAAAAATTACTG